>Ga0123519_10014836_pt1 | contig 11014 bp, 9 predicted proteins | sample YelNatPaOPRAMG02_FD_87396 | JGI IMG/M metagenome (GOLD analysis project Ga0123519, IMG submission 87396) | Hot spring microbial communities from Yellowstone National Park - Yellowstone National Park OP-RAMG-02 (version 2) | ecosystem: Environmental > Aquatic > Thermal springs > Hot (42-90C) ... | reverse complement strand
CTGAAAAAACTCATTTCCAACTCCTGAATATCCTTCTGAAATAATCCTGTTTATAAAAACTTTATAATTTTTAGTATCTTTTATATTTTCAATCTTTTTTAGATATAAATTACCAAGATTTATCATTCCCTTCCATTCTTTTTTCTCTCTATAAATGTTACTCATAATACTAAAAACATTGTTTACCATTTGAATGTTTTCAAAATTATTATTGAAGAAGAAAAATTTAAGGTGGTTCAAAGCGTCTTCATAATTTTTATTGTAATAATAAGAAATACCCAAATAGTAATTTGTAAGTAAATCTTGAGGTTCTTTTTTTATAACTTGAAGGAATTTTTCTATCGCTTTAATATAATCTTTTTTTTCAAATGCTTTTACTCCTTCTCTATAAAAATCAGTATCTTCCCCATGCAATATAAAAGAAAGTATAAAAATCAATATAAAATTTATATATATTTTTTTCATAGAATACCTTCTTATCGTTTTATTTTACATGAAAATTGAATTTAATTAAAATTATCTTATGCCCATGTAGCTCAGTGGTAGAGCAGCGCATTCGTAATGCGCAAGTCGGGAGTTCAAGTCTCCCCATGGGCTATCTATTTTCTTTGAAAGGAGACTTGAAAAGAGCGAAGTAAGGGATTGCGACAAGTCGGAGCAATCCCAGCGAGTGGCCGACCCGAAGCGTAGTGAAAGCTGAGGGCGCCAAGTCTCCCCATGGGCTATCTATATTCTAGAATTGGAATTTTTGGGAAATGGTAATAAAAATCGCTAAAAAATTAATCCAGTGAGTATTTACCAAAATGGTTAAATCCTTGTGATTTTATTTTTTCTCTTTTATTTCTTAAAACTCCATAATAGGATTGTTCCTGTATAATTTTCCCTATACATGTTATAGGTGTAGAAAAAATTTTTTTAGGCACATTCATTGATAATTTTACAGGTACTGTGAATAAAAGTTCATAATCCTCTCCATCATTTAAAGCATGAGAAATAGCTTCTTCTTCTGTCTTACTTATTTTTAGTGCTTCATAAGAAACTGGTATTTGTTTATAATATATTTCAAAACCAACTTTACTCGCTTTGGCAAGTTTTATAAGGTCAGAAGAAAGTCCATCAGAAATGTCTATCATTGCAGAAATTTTTAATTTCTTTATTAATTCTCTTGATTCTTTTATTCTTGGTTCAAATTGAAGATGTTTTCTTATTTGAGAAGCACCTAATTTCCCTGTTACATAAATTAAATCTCCTGGTTTTGCATTATTTCGTAACTTTAAATTTCTTTTTTCAACTTTTCCTACTAAAAATATATCTATAAATAAAATCTTTGATTTTGATATGTTACCACCAACTATTTCTACTCCATATTTTTTAGAAAGAGTTTCAATCCCTTTATATATCCCTTCAACAAGTTTAAAATTCCCTTCAGGAAGACCAAGAGAAACAAGTGCATAAAGAGGAATTCCACCCATTGCTGAAATATCACTTAAATTAACTGCAAGAGATTTCCACCCAATTTGACAAGGAGTAGTATTTTCTTTTTTAAAGTGAATATTTTCTATTACTACATCATTAGTAAAAAGAAGAAAAAATTTTTTATCCAATTTTATAACAGATGTATCGTCTCCAATGCCAACAATTACATCTTTATTTTTATACTTTATCCTTTTTTGTAATCTTTCAATAATTTTTTCTTCTTCCATTAGATTTATCTACTTGTTTAATGTTTTATGTTTTTTAACATTACACATTTCATTTAAAACTTACACAAAATTCTGTTGCTTCAAGTAATCTATATTGCCCTCGGATGATATTGCTTATAAATTTTTTTGATATGTTTTTTACTTATCTGAGTATAAATTTCAGTTGTGGATAAACTTTTATGCCCAAGTAATTCCTGAACTACCCTTAGGTCAAGACCTGCTTCTAAAAGATGAGTTGCAAAAGAATGCCTTAAAGTATGCACTTTTACATTTTTGGATATGCCTGCTTCTTTTGCATATTTTTTCACAATTTTCCATATACTCTGTCTTGAAATTTTTTCACCTCTATTATTGATAAAAAAATAATCTGTTTTTATACCTTTTTTATTTTTTTCTCTATATGAAGAAATATATTCTTTTAAAGCAACAATTTGTTTTTCTCCTAAAATCCCTATTCTTTCTCTATCCCCTTTACCTTTAATTTTTATATATCCTTTATCAAAATTTATATCTTGAAGTTTAATTTCTGTCGCTTCGGAAACCCTTAAACCTGCTCCATAAATTAGTTCTAAAATTGCTCTATCTCTAAGAAAATTTTTTGAATTTTTCTTTACATTGAAAATTCTTTCTATTTCTTCTGAAGAAAGAATTTCAGGTAATGCTCTTTCTAATTTTGGTGATTCAATATTAAAAGCACTCCCATCTTTTACATATTTTTCTCCAACAAGAAACTTATAAAAATTCCTTAATGAAGAAAGAATTCTTATAATTGAAGAAGAAGATAAGTTTTTCTTTTTTAGATAAATAATAAATTCTGTTAGTTTTTCAAAGTTTATTTTTTCAAGAAAAAAATTTTTTTCAGAAATAAATTTAATAAACTTTTCAATATCCTTTCTATATGAATTTATGGTATTTTTAGAAAGATTTTTTTCTATTTGTATGTATTCTATAAAAGAATCAAGTATTTTCAAATATTTTTCATTCATAACAAGATAATTGGGGGATAAATCCCCCAAACCCTCACAAGGATACCCCTTTTCTAAATCTTCTCCCCTTCTGGGAGAAGATTTATGGTTTTTTTGTTTATTCTCACTGAAAAACGTGAGAAGAAGCATCTGGAATTTATGCACTAAAGAAGAATTTTTGAAATTCCGATGCTTCAAGATAATTCCACTTTTTTTATTTTATCATTTCTTCAAATTCTTTTTCAGTGATTATCTTTATTTTATAAGTTTTTGCTTTATCTAATTTTGAACCTGGTTCTTTTCCACAAATCAGAAAATCTGTTTTTTTAGAAATAGAACTTGCAACTTTACCTCCTAATCTTTTTATTAAACTTTCAATTTCTTGCCTTGAATAGTTTTCAAGAATTCCTGTAACCACAAAAGTTTTTCCTTCTAGTAATCTTTCTTTTATTTCTACTTCTTCTTCTGTCCTTTTCAAATTAACACCTGTTTTTTTTAACTTTTCAATTACTTTTAAGTTTTCCGGATTATTAAAAAAATCAACTATACTTTTTGCCATAACTGGACCAATTTCATTGATATTAGATAATGTTTCAAAATCTGCTTTTGCTAATTCATCAACTGTTTCAAACCTTTTTACAAGAATTTCACTAGCATGTATTCCTATATGTCTAATACCCAAGGCATATATCAAATTCGTAAGAGGCCTATTTTTGCTCTGTTCAATTGCTTCTAAAAGATTTCTTACTGATTTATCTCCCATCCTTTCAATTTGAATTAAATCATCATATTTAAGATAATATATGTCTCCATAATCTGAAAGAAGTTTTTTATCAACGAAAATATTTACCCACTTTTCACCAAGTCCTTCTATATCCATTGCATCTCTTGAAGCAAAATGTGTAATTCTTTCTTTTATTTGAGCAGGACATCTTACATTAGGACATCTAATAGCAACTTCCTCTTCATCTTTTATTACAGCACTTCCACATACAGGACAATAGTTAGGTATAGAAATTTCTTTTTCATTCCCGCTTCTCATTTCAAAAACTACTTTTACAATTTTAGGAATTATCTCACCACTTTTTTCTACAAAAACTCTATCTCCGATTTTCACATCAAGCCTTTTTATTTCATCAAAATTATGTAAAGTGGCTCGTGCTACAGTTGTTCCACTTACTTCAACTGGTTCTAAAATTGCAACTGGAGTTAAAATTCCTGTTCTGCCCACTTGAATTACTACATCTTTTAATATAGTAGTGACTTGTTCAGCAGGAAATTTATAAGCCACAGTCCATCTTGGACTTTTTGTTGTAGTACCTAAAATTTCCTGTAGTTTTAAAGAATTCACTTTGATAACCATTCCATCTGTACAATAAGGTAAAGAAAATCTTTTTTCTTTCCATTCATTACAATATTCAATTACCTCTTCAATATTTTTAGCAAGTTTTCTATTTTTACTTACAGGAAATCCTATTTTATTCAAAAACTCAAGAGTTTCCCAGTGGGTGGACAGAAATTTTTCTTGAAAATATCCAGTATAAACAAATAATTGCAAATTTCTTTTAGAAACAATTTTAGGGTCAAGAAGTTTTAAAGAACCAGCAGTAGCATTTCTTGGATTTGCAAAAAGAGGTTCATTTAATTTTTCTCTTTCTTTGTTCAATTTCTCAAAATCGTCTTTCCTCATATATACTTCTCCTCTTACTTCAAGAAATTTCTTATATTCAATAGACAAAGGAAGAGTTTTTATAGTTTTCAAATTTTCAGTGACATCATCTCCTTTCCAACCATCTCCTCTTGTAGCCCCTAAAATAAAAAATCCATTCTCATATATAAGGGAAACTGCAACTCCATCAAATTTTAACTCAATAACATATTCTATTTTTTCAACTTTTGCTGTTTTTTTTACTCTTTCATCAAAATCTTTTAATTCCTCCTCAGAATAAGTATTATCAATACTTAACATTGGAATTTTATGAGAAACAGTTTTAAACTCTTTAAGAGGTTGACCTCCTATTCTTTGAGTAGGAGAATCTTCCCTTTGGAGATTAGGGTATTTTTTTTCAAGTTCTACTAACTCTTGATATAACATGTCATATTCAAAATCACTAACTATAGGATTGTTTTCAACATAATACATATAATTGTAATAATTTATCAGTTTTATCAATTCATCTATTCTTTCTTTAGGAGATTTCTTTTCCATGTAAAAACCTTTTTTACAAGATAATCAGGGTGCTTTGCACCCTGAAACCCAATAAGGTAGAAAAGCAACTACTTACATTAAGGTATTTCTTGCTGAAAAACGCAAGAAGAAGCATCTGGAATTTATCTGCTAAAGAAGAAACATTGAAATTCCGATGCTTCAAAATTTATCTTAAACAATATTTTTCAACTTTTTCAAATATTTTTATTGTATCTTCTATTTCTTTTTTTCTCCAATTTTCATTGAAGTATAAAGTAATATGAGAATTTAATGCCTTTTCTGCAAAAACGCATTTATATTCTATATCTGGAGCATAAGGATTATAAGGATAACCAGAATTTCCAAATGTCTTCCTCTCTTTTATAAATGGATTTTCATACATTGGAATAACATAATGCGCACCAACTGATAATCCTTCTTTTGATAATATTTCAGCAATCTTAAACTTATCATATTTCAATTTTTCTTCATCAACTTTCACAAAACAAAACCAGTAATTTGGTCTTGAATTTTCTGGTTTTTTCCATAAAGAAAAACTCTTTAAGTTTTCAAAACCCTTTCTTAATTCCTCAACAATTTTATATCTTTTTTCAGCAACCCTTTTTATTTTCTTCAATTGAATCCTTCCTATGGCTGCTTCTATTTCTGTCATTCTATAATTTAGACCAAGAGAAACATTACCTTTTGAATTTTCTATTCCAAATGGTTTACCTCTATCAGCAAATCTTTTTGCTTTCCAATAATATTCTTCATTATCAGTTATAACCATACCTCCTTGCCCTCCACTCGTCATATGTTTTCCACTCATTAAACTAAAAACACCTATATCTCCAAATGTTCCAACATACTTTTCATTATAAATAGAAGCATGACTTTGTGCACAATCTTCAATAACTTTCAAATTATATTTTCTTGCAATTTCTATAATTTTATCCATTTCACATGGAACTCCTGCAAGATGAACAACAATAATACATTTTGTTTTCTCATCAATCTTTTCTTCTATCGTTTTTGCAGTCAAATTCAATGTGTTAAAATCAATATCAGCAAATACAGGAATAAGTCCTTGAAATAAAATAGGCATAACTGTTCCAGGGTCAGTTATTGGTGTTGTAATCACTTTATCTCCTGGCTCTAAATCTAAAGAAGCAATTGCTGAATGGATACCAGCAGTCCCTGAACTGGTAGCAGTTGCAAATTTTTTCCCAAAAAATTCTGCAAATTCTTTTTCATATGTATCAACTTGGACTCCTGCATATCTATCTAAATATTTCGCTGTATTTTCCTTTGTTGCTTTCTTCATCATTTCATTTATTATCTTTACTTCTTTTTCATCAAACATAATTCTTTTCGGAAATGGTCTTTTTCTTATTGGACTACCTCCATCAATTACAAGTTTTCCCATGTTTTTCTCCTAATAATTTTAAACTTTCATACCCTTTCACAATTGCTTTTGCCTCAAAGTGCATCTGTTTTAATGTAATTCCTGTGATTTCTGTTATAAGGCATTCTCCAAAACTAAAAGAATATTTATTCCCCATTTATCCCTCTTATGAAGTTTTTTATATCTTCAATTCCCTGCTTTTTTCCGATTTCTTCAATAATTAATGAAAAGTTCAATTTCTTCGGGTGTTCGCCAAAAATAGTTATAAAATTTTGATGATATATTTTATTCAAAACTTCTTCAGGAAGACCTAATCCATACATTTCTTCACCTTCATAAGATAAAAAGTATCCATAACTTTCTATCATTGGAAATTTATCTTCAGTTTCTAGAAATTTTCTTATGAAATTGATGACCTTCTTTGAAAATTCTCCCATAGGTCCATCTTCACCCAGAATTATTCTATCCTGGTATTCTATAAAAAATTCTCTTGTTTCTTTATGATTTTTAGAAAAAACAACATACATTTCAGCACCAGGTGTGATATCAAAATTAACCCCCTTATAGGTTTCAAATATTTTTTCTGCCCTTTTTAAATCATCATAAAGATAGAAAAAATGAGAAAACACTATTCTTAACCCAGGATGCTTTCTTAATACATTTTCAACCATTTTGTAAAATCTCTCCCTTGTGGGATAATCACCACTAAAATATCCCCAATTGTTTTTCTTGGCAACAGGATGAATTCTATTTTCATCCCAGTTTCTTGCTGGATCCGCTGCATGCCAAACAATTGGTATTTTGTTTTCTTCAAGATATAAAAAGTAATCTTCATATATTTCATCATCTATAGCAAAAGGTAACCATTTCCAAAAAATAGGTTTTGTCTCCAGTATTTTTACACCATCAAACCCCATTTCCATAAATTTTTTCACCTGCTCAAGAAAATCTTTCCGTAATTCATCTTTACTTTTATTTAGAAAATATTCAAGTCCGGCACAAATATATGTATCTTCAGGATATTTATATTTAAAACAAATTGAAGCAAAATTTTTTTTATTTACCTCGTTAACAGTTGGAATATTTACAATATTTACTTTTTTTATTCCACATTCTAAATAAATCTTTTTAACTTCTTCAATTTTTGTAATGTCATCAAAATGGATATGTCCATTAATTATTTCTCTCTCCATTTTATTTTGTACCCTCCTTTTAAATTTTACATTCCGGTTTTTTATTTAATTTTGAAGCAGAATTTTTATCAAGATATAAATTAACATCATTATGCAATCTTAAAAATGAAGCAGGAACTTTTTTTGATATTTCTCCATCAATCGTTATTTTTACTGCATCTGCTTTTTGTTTTCCTGGAACCATACAGAAGATTTTATCAGCATGTAAAATAGAAGAAACACTCATAGTTAAAGCATTTCTTGGGACTTCTTCTAAACTTTTGTATCTTGCTTTAGGATTTGGATGGTTTTTATAGTCATCGTATTGTTGCTTAACTGATATTTCATCTATTTTGATTTTAATAATTATTTCATTAGTCCATAAATCTGTATTTGGTTCATTAAAAGCGATATGTCCATTAACTCCAATCCCAATAAAAGCAACATAAACTCCTCCATTTTTTTTAATTTCATTATATTTTTCAATAAAAAATTTTTTGTAATTTTTAATTATTTCATCTTCATTTTTTCCTGATTCTTTAATGTAAAAAATGTTTTCTTTCGGTATATCAACTTTATCAAAAATATGTATTCTTAAATATTCAGCAAAAGTATTCGGATGTCCTTTTGGTAAATCAATATATTCATCAAGATGAAATGCGTAAATATTTTCCCATTTAATATTTTTATTTTTTGATAGATTTTCAAGAAATGTATCCTGAGAAGGAGCAGCAGCAAAAACACAAATACATCTTTTATTCATTTTATCTGTATATTCTTCAAGAACCTTCCCTGCATCTTCTGCGGCTTTTTCTCCAAGTTCCTGATTATTCTCAAGAGTAAAAACTTTAAAATTTCTTATTTCCATACTATCCTCCATTTATATACTTAACAATTTTTTTGCATTTTCGTAAAAAATTTTTTCCTTTTTTCCCTCTGATATCTTTACACTTTTCATAAAATCAATGATTGGAAGTTCTTGTTCTGGATAAAGATAATCAGTTGCAAATAAAAGTTTATTGTAAAACTTATTTAAAAACTCTATTCCATATTCAAGGTCTCTTGTTAATGCATTATAGGCACTTTGTGCTGATAGGTCTGCATAAATATTTTTGTAATTCTTAAGTAAATATTGAACTTTGCCCTCTTTTTCAATTTTCCCTTTTGGATATGTGTCTCTATCTTTTGGTTTTACATTCCCTGAAATTTCAGCCCACCAGCCAGGACCATGAGCAACAAAAATTGCATCCGGGAATTCATTTAAAACTTCTTCAATATAAGGTAATCCAATTTCATCAGTTAATCCCATATTTGATTTTCCAGGAATTCCTCCAAGATGAAAAATAATTGGAATTTTTAATTGGTTACATACTTTATATATATTTTTCATCCTTTTATCATTAAATTTTAAATTTGCAAGAATCTCTCCAAATCCTTTTGCTCCTTTTTTCACATAATCTTCAATTAAATTAAAAATATATTTCTCATTTCCATCATTCATCCCTCTTCTTGGGTCAACACTACAAAATGGAATTAATCTTTTAGAATATCTTTTGCATTCTCTCAATACCTGGTCAGTTGTATGATACCAATATGTTTCTTCAGGGTTTTCAATAGGTAAGACAACCGCTTTTTTTATTCCATATCTATCCATTGTTTTTATTAATTTTTTAGGTGTAAGTGGTTTCCTTCCATAAAAAATTTTTCCTAAATGTGTATGTACATCTATCATATCTCTCCTTTCATAAACTCAACCCCGTTCGTATTCAATGTGTAATGTTTCATGTGTAATGTGTCATGTTTAAAAAACATTCAACATCAAACACTTAACGTTACACAACTATACTGCCCGGTTTCACTGATGACTTACAAGTTAATTAAGATAAAAGTTTTAAGTGTTTTTCTAAATGTTGTTTTAATTCCTGATGATACTTTTCTTCTTTTTCTTTAAGAATTTTATAAAAAGTATCCCTATACTTTTTCTCTGAAAATATAGAGCCATAACTTATATGAATAATTTGTCTTATATTTTTATCGTTAAATATTTCATTTGTTTTTTTATCTTTTAATTTTTTTATAGAAATAAAATTTGGCTTTGCTGAAATTTCATAAGATAAAGAATTTTCTTTGAAATTTTTTATACCACATTTTAAAATTTCAAGGAAAAAATAAAAATCTATTTCTGCTATTGTCTTCACTGCACAAATCCAACTTGTTCCTGATGTTTTTATATGGAAATTATCTCCTAATATATTTTTTAAAATGGGATATATTTTAAATTTGTCACTTCCTGAATGAAGAGAAATTTTATATGAGCCTAATTTTTCTCTTATTTTTTGATGTATTTCTAAAATTTTTTTTAATACATCTAAATTTCCTTTATAATCTATCCCTTTTTCAAATCTACCTGGTAGTTTTAAAGCAAGATTTTGGAATTCTATTTTTCTTCTTTGTAATTCTTCCACTATAAAAACATGGGCAAAAGGAGTTGTAGGAATAGAAGTTTCATCAATGGATATTTCAAAATCAAAAGATGGAATTTTACTTTTTAAAAACCTATAACATTTCTCAATAAAATCAATTGCTTCTCCATAAATAAAAACCAATTTTTTTATTTCTTCTGATGTGAATTCAAATATATATTTACCAAATTTATATTTTTTCTCAAAATAAAATTTTTCATATTTTCCCACTTGAATACTTTCTTTTTTATTTTCTATTTTGAATTTTGAATTTTGAATTTTTTCTGATAGGTCTATTGTAAAAAATGTAAATCCGGAATTCACTGCTTTTTCTAAATCTGATATTTTCTTTACATGGTCTGCATCTGCACCAAATCCATTTTTATATCCTTGCTGGAAACATCCTAATATTGCAGAATTTAAAACATCTCTAAATTTTCTTCCTGTCCTTTCTAATTCTCTTACAGATTGCTGTGCTAAAATAGGGAAAAAATTATAATTTTTCAATGCTTTAATATGTCCTGGGGTTGCAAGTCCTATTCTATCTCCAAACCCGAATGAGTTTTTCAAACCGCAGACTTTTGGATTTAACCATTGAAAATTTTTACAAAGAAGATTTACAGTATTCTGAGTAATCAAAAGGAATTTAAATTCCTTTTCTCCAATCACTAAATATTTTTCATTTTCCTTTTTTATAAGGAAAAAATATTTTTTGCCAAATTTTTGCAAAGAATCTTCAAATATAAAAAATTTTGGGTATTTTCTTTTGAAAGAATCTAAAATTTCTTTATTATTCATTTTTAAAGTATAAGAATTTTGTGTTATGTGTAATGTTTAAAAACATTAAACAAGATTAGGTGTAAACCCCCCTGATATATCTAATTTATCAATATCAGGGACTTTACCACTTTTCAGCCGAAACAGAATTTCTCCAGCATTTTCAACTAAAAGAATCCCTTTATCTTCTTTATTAGAATAATCTTTTATTTTAATTTTTGTGTAATCCATATATCCAAGATTTATTTTCTTACATTCTTCTTCAGATATTCCTGTTGCAAGAACTACATTAATACGAGGTTTTTCAATCCCATTTTTAAAAGTCCCTATACCTTTAACATG
>Ga0123519_10014835_pt1 | contig 11015 bp, 8 predicted proteins | sample YelNatPaOPRAMG02_FD_87396 | JGI IMG/M metagenome (GOLD analysis project Ga0123519, IMG submission 87396) | Hot spring microbial communities from Yellowstone National Park - Yellowstone National Park OP-RAMG-02 (version 2) | ecosystem: Environmental > Aquatic > Thermal springs > Hot (42-90C) ... | reverse complement strand
GGAAAGAAATTGGGGAAGGAGCCATTGCTGCCTTGCGTGCACTCAAGCTCAGCGGTAGATGGGACGACTACTGGAAGCCGGCAAGACCACCTCTGTATGCTTAGACGCTGCCTATAATTCTTACATGCACCCGGTTTACTCCGTTTAATCTCGTTATGAGATCAACGACTACTTGAGGATCGTGTGCTGAGCGTGTTACAATCTGGTCGGCATCTATAGATGCAATCGGAGGTCTCTGATGGCTCTAGAAAAGTACGGATACTTCTCCGAAGATGGCATGGAGTTTGTCATCACAAGGCCCGATACTCCCGCACCGTGGGTGAACTATATATCAAACGGCCGATATACCGGCCTTGTTTCCAACACGGGAGGGGGCTTCAGCTACTGGATGGATCCGCGCGACAGCCGTATCACACGGTTCCGTTATAACTCGCTTCCGTGGGATCGGCCCGGCAGATATGTCTACCTCAAGGATAGCGATGATGTATACTGGAGCATTTCCTGGCAGCCGACTGCCCATGAACCGCAGGAATACGAGTGTCGCGTTGGGATGGGATATCAGACAATCAAGATGCTTCATAGAGACGTCCGAAGCGAGATTACATACTTCGTGCCTCTGGACGATGATCTGGAAATATGGCTGGTAAAGCTCCGAAACGAAAGCTTCGAGCCGAAGCGCCTTCACGTCTATTCCTACGTGGAACTCTGCCTTGGACACGCATTGGTGGATCTCATCAATCAGCCTAACGACCAACATTTCAATCTTGCGCACTTTGAGCGTACCGGCAACGCTATTTACGCGACCAAGAACTATTGGGTTACGCACCGCGGAGTGTCAGTAGAGCAACCAAATCAGGGATGGGATAGATACGTCGTCTTCACAACCGACCTGCAGGTAGAATCTTGGGACTGCCTGAAGGATGCGTTCATAGGCAAATGGCGCAGCGAGCAAAACCCGATAGGGATTGAGAATGATCTCCTTTCCAACACGGATATTACGGCTGGCGATGCCTGCGCGGCACTTCAGAGTGAGGTGTTGCTGGAGCCGCGACAAGAAACGGAGTTCGTAGTGCTTTTAGCTTGCGTGCCTGCGGAGAATTATCGAGACAAGGCGCTGAGTCTTATTGGAAAATATCGTTCTTCCGCTTCCGCTCAAACGGCTCTGGAGAAAGTTCGTGCCTATTGGATGGAGTATCTTTCGTCGGTTCGAGCTGAAACACCTGATCGCGAGATGAACCTGATCGTCAATGTCTGGGGCAAGCGGCAGAGCTGGGTGACTTTCAACGCAAACAGAAACGCAGGTTACTACCACGGAGGTTTGCTGTTCGGTGTAGGAATTAGAGATCAATGCCAGGACTTAATGGGGCCGCTGCTTTCGGAGCCGACAATTGTGGCGGAGAGGATCAAAGAGGTTCTCTCTCATCAATTCCGAGACGGCAGTACGTTGCACAATTATTTCAAGCTTACAGGTCAAGGTGAGAAGACTGGCCATTCCGATACGCCTTTGTGGCTTCCGTTTGCCGTGGTTAACTATCTAAAAGAGACCGGTGACTGGGATTTTCTTACAAACGTGGTTCCGTTCCAAGATGGCGATGAGGCGGATGTGCTTGATCACATAATTCGCGCAGTTGATTATGTCCTCAGTCAACTTACAGAAAACCACCTTCCGAAGTTTGGTCCGGGCGACTGGAACGACACTCTGGACTATGTTGGCCGAAAGGGTAAAGGCGAGAGCGTGTGGGTGGCCCATTTCCTGTGCTACATACTCAGAGAAATGGCAGAGCTTCTCGAATATTTGGCACATCAAGTCATCTGTCCGAGCTCGTCTTATCTTACGGAAACAGCGAGACGCTATCGAGACGAATACGAACTGGTGAAGCGGGCTGTTAATGAGCGATGCTGGGATGGCGAATGGTACATTCGCGGAATTCGAGACGATGGGGATGTTATAGGTTCCAGTCGGAACAAGGAAGGCCGAATATTTATGAACGCTCAAAGCTGGGCGGTTATATCGGGTGTGGCAGATGAAGAACGCGGACGACTCGCAATGTCCTCGGCGGATAGGCTGTTGACAACTTCAAGAGGGCCAAAGATTTTATCCCCAAGTTATACACAGGTAGACCCTGGTGTAGGGTTGGCAACTAGGTGTGTGCCGGGCAAGAAAGAAAACGGAGCAATCTTTAATCATGTTGCCTCATGGGCAATTCTTGCGAATGCTCTACTTGGTGAGGGCAACAGGGCTTACGATTATTACCGCAAGTGTATGCCAATGGTGCAGGCTGATCCGGACCCCGATCTGTATAAGATGGAGCCGTATGTTTATTCAGAATATGTCACCAGCGACGAACATCCCACATTCGGACAGGCAAGTCATTCGTGGTTGACGGGTTCCGGGGTGTGGATGTTCAGAGACGCGCTTGATTATATTCTTGGAATTCGTCCTACATATGACGGGCTAATTGTGGATCCTTGTATTCCTGATAAGTGGGATGAGTTCAAAGTCATTCGCAAATTCCGTGGTGCGACGTATGAGATAGAGGTGTCAAATCCGAATCACGTTCAGCACGGCGTGGCAAGATTGGAAATTGACGGGCGCGAAATCGATGGCAAGAAACTGCCGATTCTGGAAAAGGGCAGAAGAGCCAAGATTAAGTGCGTGATGGGATAACGAAGATTGCACCGTTTAGGCGGTAGAAGGAGTTGAGTTTGGAGAGAAAACCGATTGTAGCAATCAGTAAGGTCGAGGATATTAACTGCAGTGATTCCATCAACGCTGCTGTGCATAAATGTGTATATGATGTGTGTGATTTCTTGAACATTTGCAAAGGTAAGCACGTTGTGCTTAAACCTAATGTCTACTGCCCTTCGCCACCTCCTACAACAACCGACCCGCGAGTGATTGCGGCTCTTGTCAGATTGACGACAGCAGCCGGAGCAAGGAAGGTGACTGTGGCAGAGGGACGAAGTATCTCTACAGCTCTGTTCAGAAAAGCAGCGCAAACTACCCGGGCATGTTTCGAAGCGACCGGAATGGATAGAGCAGCGCTCGACAACGGCGCGGATATAGTATATCTGGAGGAAGACGAGTTCATCGAAGTTTCTAACCCAGACGCCGTCGTGCTCAAGAAGGCAAGGGTGCCGAGGACAATCTATGAAGCTGAAGTGCTCATCAACGTTCCTGTTCTCAAGAATCACAGCTTGACGCTGACCACGCTTGGTATCAAAAATCTTCACGGAACAGTTTCCGACGAAGACAAGCTGTTCGGTCACGACTATCATCGTATTCCACAGAAACTAGTTGACATTCTCCGCTACCATAAACCCGCGCTTACGGTTATTGACGGTGTTCGCGGGCAAGAAGGTGATCATGCCGACATGGGGCGGCCTGTGGAGACCGGGGTCATTATTGCCGGCACTGATACAGTGGCTGTGGATGCTGTCGGAGAAGCTGTGATGGGCCTTGGGAATCTGGAATCGGATACAACACGACTTGCACATGAGCAAGGCCTCGGCATTGGCGACAGAGAGCAGATTCAAGTTATTGGCGAAATGTTAGACAATGTTATACATCACTTTGCGCGTCCGGATATAGAAATCTCCGAAGAACGCTTTCCTGGCTTGCGCATTCGTGCCGGTGATTATTGCAAAGGCTGCGAATACTATATCAGGCGAGGGATCGATCGGCTCGTCGCCGAAGGCATTCTAGATCCGGACAACAAACTTACTCTCGTGTTCGGTAAGGATCCACAAGTCGAGGAAGATATCGACGGCCGCGTCATTCTCATCGGTGATTGTGCGCTCCAGAGTGAGTCCGTCAAGCGACTTCGCAACCATTTGTGGCTGACAGGACGTCTGAAGGTGGTTTATTGCTGCCCACCGATGGAGTTCAGAATGAGAGCGCTGGAACTGGCCGGCGATTGAAGAACGGAAACAACAAGATAAGCATTCGGAGATCGTATGCCTTTAATTACAGACAGAAATGCTGTTCTAGATATCTACGCTCGTGCGGCGGAGCGCGGATGGGTTGTGCCTACATTTTGCGCGGAGAACCTTACGACAATGGAAGCCATACTCGCCGCGGCAAAAGATTATGCTGATCGTATCGGCATACCCGACATTCCCGTCGCTATTGCAATAACAAATCTTTATTCTCATCGGTCCCAAACTCTCAACTATACTCTTATAGGGGATTGGCGGATCGGTCTAAAACTTTGGATGGCTGACCTTCGGGTCTTGACAGACTATGATTCGCCTTTTGCCAAACTTTCCGTGATGTCCCACCTCGATCACGTTCAACCTGACCTGGACGCTGAGCTTCTGAAGTGGGACTTGCGCTCTTTTTCGTCTATAATGTTTGATGCTTCAGCTCTACCTTTCGACGAGAACATTAATATCACAGCGCGCTTTGTTGAAGAACACGGCAGCGAAATTGTCGTCGAGGGAGCATGCGATGAGATTGTCGATGCGGGCGGCAATGAGGTAAGCAACCTAACAACACCAGAGAACGCCGAACGCTATATGCATGAGACTGGTGTAGACTTCATCGTTGCGAACCTCGGAACAGAACACCGTGCTAGCGCGAAAGACCTGGAGTATCACGGCGATCTTGCTAGACAAATCAAAGAGCGCGTAGGCCCCAAGATTGTGTTGCACGGGACATCGTCGGTTACCAATGACCAGGTTCGGAATCTGTTTTCAGACGGCGTGTGCAAAGTTAACATTTGGACTGCCTTGGAGCGGGATTCCGCTCCAGTTCTTCTTGAAGATCTGGTGATCAATGCTGCCAAAGTGGCCGGACCAAGAGTTGCAAGCAGACTATTTGAAGAAGGATACCTGGGACCTATGGCCGATCGGGAGAGTCCTTCCAACCTCGGCTACTTCACGACGGTACATAGGCAGGGAATCGTGTTCGAAGAGATGAAGAAAATTGTCGCTGGCTATCTGGAGATGTGGTATGTATGAGCTACCTTGGGCTTGATATAGGAACGACCGGATGTAAGGCTGTAGTGTTTGACGAGCGCGGACATCAGCTCAGTTCCTCCCGTCGCGAATATAATGTAATCTCTCTACAGGAGGGCTTTGCCGAGCTAGATTCTGAACACGTAGTCGATAGCTGTTTAGATGTGATCAGAGAAGCTGCGGTTTCCGTCACCAATGATCCTGTGTGCGCAATTGCGATATCAAGCCAGGGAGAAGCCTTCACGCCGGTTGGCTCGGAAGGTGAGGCGCTCGGCAATGCTATGGTTTCTTCAGATGCGCGAGCTGCGGCGATAGCACGCACGTGGACGGAAGAGTTCGGAGCGGAGAAGCTCTACTACATCACTGGTCATACCGCGCATCCGATGTTCACGCTGTTCAAGCTCTTGTGGCTCCGAGGCAACCAGCCAGATGTTTGGTCGAGAGCGAAGGCGTTCTATTGCTTCGAGGATCTGATGCATCACAAGCTGGGATTGGAACCTGCCATAAGTTGGCCGCTTGCAGGGCGAACAATGCTCTTTGATGTGCGCAAGCACGCCTGGTCGGAAGAGATTCTGAACACTGTAGGACTTGACGCTTCAAGACTGGCACGACCTTTGGCCTCAGGTGAGATTGTTGGGAAGCTGCCGAGTCGAACGGCACGAGACCTAGGCCTTTCGGACGATGTAACGGTCGTTGCGGGTGGTCACGACCAGCCGTGTTGTGCTTTGGGTGCGGGAGTGGCGTCTGCCGATAGAGCGGTCTATGGGATCGGAACGGTCGAGTGTATTACGCCTGCGTTTGCCGAGCCGATTTTTGGCGATGAATTGATGCGCAACAACCTCTGCACTTACGACTTTACTGTGCGGGGAATGTATACCACTGTTGCCTACAGCCTCACTGGCGGCAATCTACTTCAGTGGTTTCGCGACGAGTTAGGACAACAAGAGGTTCAAGAAGCTTCGCTCACTGGCGTCAGCGCATACGATATTCTTTTAAGGGAGATGGCATCTGAACCAACCTCGCTTATCGTGCTGCCGTACTTTACTCCTTCCGGCACGCCTTACTTCGATACGGAGACAAAAGGTGCTATCCTTGGACTTCGGCTTACCACGAAGCGGTCGGAGATACTTCGTGCGTTGCTGGAGGGGGTCACGTTTGAAATGAGGCTTAATCTCGACATTCTGGAACGATCCGGTGTTCCGGTTCGAGAACTCACGGCAACGGGCGGTGGTGCCAGCAATCGCAAATGGATTCAACTCAAAGCTGACGTCTTGAATCGTCCTATAAGTATTGCCGAGGTGACCGAAGCCGGATGTATGGGAGCCGCCATGTTGGCTTGTGCTGCCGTTTCAGGCGAGGACGTGACTAGTATAGCTCAGCGATGGGTTCGGCTGACTGATATTGTAGAACCGGATGTACAAAGAGCCGAGCGCTATACGCAGATGTTCTCGGAATATCTGAGGCTATATCCTATGATCAGCAATTTCTATCGAAAGGATGGAGGACAATGATTACACCCAGAGCGGGATTTATCGTTTACGGGGTTCACAAAGATGGTCTAAAAGACCCCATGGGCACACCGTTCATCGACGATGCTATCATAGATCGCTCGAAAAAAGCTCTTCGTGATGCGGGGGTGGAGCTGATCGAGCACGACGTTATCATTGCTTCCAAGGAAGAGGCTCGTGCTGCTCTTAAGCGGATGAAGGACGATGATAACGTTGACTGCGTGATCTTGTTCTCCGGAACATGGGTTTGGGCTGCACACCTGATTGGAGCCATACGCGACTTTGCGATGACGGGGAAGGGCGTACTGATCTGGACGCATCCGGGAAGTCAAGGTTGGAGGCCGGTTGGTGGTCTCGTAATGCACGGTGCGTTAATGGAAGTAGGCATACCACACAAATTCATCTATGGAGCAGCAGATGATCCAAAAGAGATCGATCGTATAGTGTCCTTCTGTCGCGCTGCCCACATGAAGCAATGGCTCAATATGTCCACCATTGGTACATTCGGCGGACGAGGAATGGGGCAGACCTGCGGTGTTGCCGATCCATCGCAGTGGATGCGTATGTTTGGCATAGATATTGATTCTCGTGACACAACAGAGCTTATCAGGACTGCTGAGAACATTACCGAGGATGAGATCAAGGCACTTGAGCCGCGCATCAAGCAGCTTTTTGGCACGGTGCCGGATAGAAACCTGGTGAATGAGCGATCGATTCGACTTTATCTTGCCGTTAAGAAGATTGTGCAGAAAGAGAAGTGGGACTTCTATACAATCCAGAGCTTCCCAGGTTTAGGCGACGACTATTGTGCCACTTGCTTTGCTCAAAGCATGATGCTGGAGGATGGCTACGGGACATCCACTCTTGGCGACTTCAACACAGCACTTACGGTGTTGCTGCTTACGAAGCTTTCCAATGAGCCTGTCTACTACGGCGATCTTCAGCACATTGACAAGACCAACAATGAAATCAAAATCATCGGCGACGGTGCCTGCCCGCCGTCGCTTGCTGGCAAGCTCGGTCCGGCCGGTTTTGCCGAACACGGCATTCCAACGGAAGGTGAAGCCGGTGGTCTGTCGGTAAGCCTCGTGTGTAAAGTCGGCGAGGGGGTTCTGGCCAGGCTTGGCAGAGTGGAAGGTGAGTTCATTATGGCCATTACGAGATGTTCCATTTTCGAACCTCCGGCGGACCAGATCGAGAAGAGACGAGAGGAATGCGGCATCCCATTTTGGCCGCATGGTTTTGTCAAAGTCCACTGCGACATAGAAAACTTGTTGCAGGTGTGGACCAACGAATATGCCTGTTTGGGTTATGGAGAGCATCTTTATCCGGCACTAGTGGACTTTTGCGAGATGACGGGCATCACGGCGATACCGCTGTGAGAAATCTCCAAATAGAACAAGGGTCTTCCTGGCTATGGACATTAGAGACTTCAAACCTGAGCCGATGCTGAAGCGTCCGGATAATACGCCTGAGAAGGCGAAGTTTCCGGTGATAGACGCACATAACCATCTCTTCGGCGACTTGCCACCCGATGAGATGCTTAGAGTTATGGACGAGGTTGGTGTGCGAACGTTTGTCAACGTCACCGGAAACGCCGCACTGCCGCTTCAGAACAATTGCTATACTATTGAGCGGCGCGAGATCGATAACTACATCGCAAAATACGTAAAGTCCTATCCCGGCAGGTTTGCAGCCTTCACCATGTCCGATTTTGCGCAGTGGGGCGATCCGGTGCTACTCACTGATGATTTTGTTGACCGCTGCATTCAACATCTTGAGGAAGACATCGCCAAGGGTGCTTTCGGTCTTAAGGTGACTAAGGAGCTGGGCTTATTCTTCAAGGACAGCGACGGAAAACACATTCCGGTGGACGATGAAAGGCTTTTTCCTATTTGGCGTCGCGCTGGAGAACTCGGCAAGCCGGTGTTAATACATGTCTCTGACCCGGTAGCATTTTTCCTGCCTGTCGATGAGCGCAACGAACACTACCTTACCTTGCAGGAATTTCCCGCATGGAGTTTCTATGGCTCATTCTACTCGAAGTGGGAGCTATTGGAGCAGCGCGATCGAGTCATTGCGGCGCATCCACAGACGCGCTTTATTTTGCCGCATGTTGCCAATAACCCAGAGGATTTGGATTCTGTGTCTCGGCTGTTGGATCGCTTCCCTAACGTGGTGATTGACTTTTCGGCGAGAATTGATGAGCTCGGCAGGCAGCCTTACACGGCGCGGGATTTCTTTATCGCATATCAGGATCGGATTCTATTCGGAATAGACATGCCGGTCCGCGCCGACATTTATCGTTGTTACTTCCGCTTTTTGGAAACTCGTGACGAATACTTTGAATATCCCGACTATATTGGTCGCTGGGGCTACAGCAGGTGGCGCATCTACGGACTGGGCCTACCTGATGAAGTGCTTAAGAAAATATACTATGAGAACGCAGAGCGCGTTATTGGATTGTGAGTACGGTTTAAGGAGGATGAAGCGTGTACGTAGGAAGAATCGTTGCGGTTGGCAAGGCTGATCGACCGTTTGCAGCATACAGAGTATCGTCTAGATCATTTCCAAACAGAGTTGCAAGAATTACTGATGCGATAGTTGCAATCCAGCCAATCGATCCTGAGGATATGAAAAAGAATCCCTACATCGCTTACAACTGCTTGCGGGCTTCCGAAAACGGCGTGGTAGTTTCCAATGGATCTCATACTGATCCTATCTTCGAGAAAATCGAGGCAGGCGTGCAGCCGGACGTTGCGCTGCAAGAAGTTCTAACCGAAATGGGCTATGAACACGATGAGTTCAACACGCCTCGCATTGCCGGAGTTGTAACCGAAAAGTATGGCTTCCTGGGCATTGTGCGCATCGACGGTGTGGAGATAGAATCGTTTGGTTTAGAAGAGAACTCCTGCCACTTTATATGCACTTATGAGATGAACCGAATAGACGGTAAGAGCCATCCATTCGTGGCTTCGTCTGCAGCAGAAGCGGCAAGGTATATCTTTGACGGCGGAATCTTCAAGGACTTGGAGCAACCGGTATGCTCGGCAGCATGGATGGGAGAATTGGCGGCATACAATCCGGAGCTGGGCGATTCTTCGCTACACTTGGAACGGTAGCTAGTTGCGAAAACGAACTGCGATAACGATAAGCAATTCGACAAGCGTAAGGCTGTTGTGACTTCGCCTGCGCGCCGTATTAGTCGTAATGCGGTCGGTATAGCAGACGCTTGTACCCTTGCAAAGCAGGCGCCTCTATTAGTATAATAAGCGTGTTCCCCCTGTCCCGGTATAAATGCCGCAGGGCTATCTCACGATATCAGCAAACGAACGTAGGAGGCAGCCATGGCCACGGATAACGACCTCAAACTCTTTGCCGGAACAGCTAATCCGGAACTCGCCCGGGAGATAGCCGACTACCTCCACGTTCCATTGGGCAAACTCCAAATTCGTAGATTCAGCGATGGTGAGTGCTACGTCAAGTTTGACGAATCGGTTCGGGGAGTAGACGCTTTTGTCATACAGCCGACCTGTCCGCCCGTCGATGCGAACTTAATGGAATTGCTCATTCTGATCGATGCCCTCAAAAGAGCATCCGCCAAAAGCATAACAGCAGTCATACCATACTACGGCTATGCCTGCCAAGAGAAGAAAGACGCCCCTCGCGAACCTATTACAGCTAAGTTGGTTGCCGACATACTCACAACTGCTGGAGCCAAACGCGTAGTGACTATGGATCTTCATGCGGGTGCCATACAAGGGTTCTTCGACATTCCTGTGGATCACCTGACTGCAATTCCAACGTTCAGCCATTATTTCGCCAACAAAGGATTATCCAACATGGTTTTCGTCTCTCCAGACGAAGGTCGGGCCAAACACGTACGTCAGGTATCCAGCAGGGTAGGAGCGCCCCTGGCTGTCGGCTATAAGTTTCATCCGGATCAGCATGTAGAGAATGAAGATGGCACTTGTCATCCTGTGACAACAGTAACGCATATTGCAGGCGATGTAGCGGGCAAGACCCCCATAATCATAGAAGATATGATCCGCACTGGCGGCAGCATAGTAGAGTGCGTGGATGCCTTGTTGGAACATGGCTGCAGACCGGAAATATACGTTGCAGCCACGCACGGGTTATTTACCGGCTCGTGCTTCCAAAAGCTCGACAGGCCGGAAATCAAAGAAGTAGTAGTGACGGATACTATTCCCCTCAGAATTGGAGCACCAGATAAGTTCAAAGTCCTTTCTGTGTCATCGATATTTGCCGAGGCTATCAGGCGTGTGCACGAGGACCAATCAATAACGTCGCTGTTCAACTGATCCTTTGTCTCCGGAGCGAAGGCTTGGGCGACAACAGTTCTTTTTCACTTAGAAGATCGTTGTTGGTAGTTTAGGCGTCTCTCTTGGCGTTCGGCATCGACAGATCGATGGCCTGCCTTGGAATCTTGAAGTTACAGCAACGCAATCCGGCGGTTAACGTTGATCACCTCCATTGTCTCGAACGATGCAATCTTCGATTATGGTGCCGACGGTGCGAAAAAAGAGT
>Ga0123519_10014830_pt1 | contig 11020 bp, 10 predicted proteins | sample YelNatPaOPRAMG02_FD_87396 | JGI IMG/M metagenome (GOLD analysis project Ga0123519, IMG submission 87396) | Hot spring microbial communities from Yellowstone National Park - Yellowstone National Park OP-RAMG-02 (version 2) | ecosystem: Environmental > Aquatic > Thermal springs > Hot (42-90C) ... | reverse complement strand
TGCCATTTTTAGATTAGTAGGAGGTGTAGCAGACGGCAAATGTAGTTTGTAAAAAATGCGGTACAGAAAATAAAGAAGATGCCGTCAGCTGCATTAAGTGTGGCAGTAGCATAGTGGAAGAAAATTCTGATTTTGAAGAAATCGACGAAGGATTAACTGAAATTCCCATAAAAGCAGAGGTAGAAAAAGGAGAAGAATTTGCATTCGAAGAAATAATCGATGTAGAAAATGAAAAAAAAGAAGAGCCCCAGGCGCAAGAAAACGAAGGGAAAAAAGAAACAGCATTCGAAGAACTTGTTGATGAAATTGAAAAAAGTTCGGGCGAAAATGTTATAGAAGAAATAAAAGATGTATCCAAGCCGGTAGATAAATCACTATCCAAGCCTAGGATGTCTTCTACTGAAATAAAAGAGGAATCCAAGCCTGAAATGCTAATAAGAGAAGAGGTTAAAGAAAAAGTTAGAGTGGATGTCCCGGAATTAAGTCAAAAAAAGCAATATACGGAAAAGCAAGTTGTAAGACAGATAAGGGACCAAGTGCAAATAAAAACAAGTGAGATAAAACCGAAAGGAGCCTCGCTTCCTATAGAATTATCAAAGAAAGTAGATAGGGTAATGATAGTATCTGCAATCGTTGCGATAATATGTCATTTCGTGGGCGCAAGAGAAGTTGCATTAGATTGGTATATGCTCTATGTCTATAAGATGAAATTCCCATTTCAGACTTTTTCCTATGACGCCACAATTAGGTTGATTCTACTCTCCATCGTTTTTATCTGGGGAACATATGTATATAATAAGGTAAGAGTAGAGATTTCGGGCACTGAAAAAAGTAATATGAATATGGTTCTTGTGGGTGTTATACTCATAGTCGTAGGACCTGTCTTACTCATACCACTTGAGAGACTCAGTCCAGACCTGCCGATTTCGTATTATATACTTCCTTGGCCTGTATTCAATTCTTTGATGTTTATAATAGGGCTAGTAATAGTAGGTGCATATGTTCTTTGGTCAAAAGAAGAAGGTGGAGGCGTATTTACTTGGCTAATTGGCGTCTTTATCCTCTTTTTATTACCCATACATAGAATGTTCCATTTTGCACCACTTGAAGTCTGGCAACTTCAAACTTACGACCAGATAATCGGAGCAGTTGGAGAATGTTTGATTGCAATTTCGTTTGTGATGGTTCGAAGAAGAAGGGGGATGGCAAACGATGCAAAAAAAGCATACGAACTTGGAAACGCCCTTTCATCGTCAGGAAGGTATGCAGAGGCTCTTGATGCATACGACGATGCAATTCAAATCCTTCATAATCTATATGCGCATAGGCTCGATACCTACATTTCAAAAGGGATAATTGATGTTCCCGAAGAGTATGTTACAGTTTGGATAAGTAAAGGTGCAACCCTACTAAAACTTGGAAAATTTAGAAAGGCACTTGCGCATTTTGATATTGCGCTTTCGATTGACCCTAAGAACAAATATGCCTTGAATCTAAGAGGCGAATCTTTGTTAAAACTCAATCGTTTAGATGAAGCAAGAGAATGTTTCGAACGAGCGCTTGAAATAGATGGGGAATACAAAGAAGCAGAACAAAACTTGATAGAAATCGAGAAAATCCTAATTCAACAAGGGAACGCAAATTAATGCAAAGAGATAGAGGTGGGCGCTAAGTAGATAATTTTTCGAGAATTACATAAAGAATTACATAATACTAAGTTTTGATGGCATAGATGATTTGACGATATGATAAGATTTAAGTGGTGGATTTTTCTAAAATAGGTTGTTTCATTTTTATAGGTGGCGATTCATGTTTTGCTTTTCCGAATTTCTTTCTGAATAGAAACTTAAGGTTTTTTATACCGTCGCCCCAACTTGTTAGTTTCGCTTCGCCGATTCTTACGCGATATTCTATTGGCACTTCCCTTACTTTAAAACCTTTACCCCAAGCCTCGATTTTTATCTCTTCAGAGAAAGGCATGCCATCGCTTGTAAGAACAAGTTTATCGATTATCTCTCTTCTAAAAATCCACATTCCGGATTGCGAATCTTTGATTTTGGTGCCGAATAGTATCCTCATAGTCGTAGAAAGAACCCAATTTCCAAACTTGTGTTTCAGGCTCATTGCGCCTTTTTGCATCTTTGAAAGTCTATCGCAAGTAATAAAATCTATTTTCTCATCAATAAGCATCTTGACGAATTTTCCTATTTCCTCGGCAGGATAGGTAGAGTCTCCATCAAGAGTTGCTATAATATCCCCTGTGGCATTCTCGATGCCTGTTTTATATGCTCTGCCATACCCCTTTCGAGATTCGTTTATAACGATAGCACCCTTTGATTTAGAAATCTCGACCGTGCCATCTGTAGAGTTTGAATCGACAACAATTACCTCTTTTTCGCAATCTACCTTGATATCATCGATGACTTTACCGATCGATTTTCCTTCGTTGATTGTGGGAATTATTACTGAGACCTTCACGTAAATACCTACATTCCCAGATAGATATAATAATTAAAAAACTTTCCAGATTTATTAGATTTATTGAGAGGGATGAAGCAGTTATAAGCAATTATGATTTGCAATTATGAATTAATTCATAATATCAGAGAATCGTGTTAATATCATGTTAATAATCATAATAATTAGACATATTTGATACCAAGAAGATAAAAGGATTTAGATAAAAAAGATTTAAGAAATTATGGTTTAAGAAATTGTGGAATGTGCAGAGAAAAATGGTTATGGGAAAGCTTATCTAATTTGGTTGTCAATAGAGAAGTGAATGAAAAAAATGCATGTAACCCTATTAAGGGCGGTTATAGGAGCACTCAACCTAATAGTAGCCGCGCTTGTAGCAACCAGCCTATATCCCGTGGTTACAGGCTCTTTTAAATTAATCCTACCCGAAGATAAGGATGTGTCATGGGAAATCGAAGGAGAGGAGTTGATATTAAAAACAAATTTCACAATAGATAACGGTGGTTTTTATGACATAACAGATGTAGATGTCTTTCTAAGAGTTTCGAACAGAACAGGAAAAGAAATAATTGCGGATTCGCTTAGAATTGATGTAATAAAAAGTATGAGCAGACATGTCCAAGCCGTAGAAGTTCCTATAAAACTTAGAACTTTTATAAAAGAAGGGCTGGATTACCTTGTGTTTGAGAACGACGTTCTGAAAATGCATGTTGATATAAATGCAAAATATACATTTCGAATAGTAGAGTTTTCGGGTTGGTGCGACATCTGTAAGAATTGGACTGCATTGATTGGAGATATAATTGTAGATGAGAAGAATGTAAGCGCAAGTTACGATGGGAAATTTGCAAAACTACATGTACCCTACGAAGTAACGACAGCAGGCTGGCTTGAAGGGACAGTAACTGTGCTTGTAAACCTCTTTAATGGAACTAACGAATTTATATCTACGAATGCAACGACTGTTCAACTTGGTGGGAAAAGAAGCGGTGCTGTAGATTTTGAATTCGATGAGGTAGAAACAGAAGAATTAATAACAAAGAGCCAAAGATTGCGCATTATGCTCTCCGTCTATTTGCCGAATGTGGAAAATTTTTCTTTTGAAAGAGTATTTTATTATAATTGGGGTGCTCCGCTTAATAATTTTACCACATACACACCGATTGTTAAGGGTATGAATATTACAGTCCCTTTCTCTTTCAGAAACGATTCTCCAAAAGACCTTGCGCTTACAATTACTGTCGATATATACCATAATTCATCTACACTCTTAGGTTTTGGAAGTACAAACGCAGAAGTTCCTCATGGGACAGATTACTCAGGGAACATTACATTACCAATCTTGCCTCACAAACCTAATTTTTACATTGTAAGGGTTTCAGACGATAATTCCGGCTTGGTTTACGAAACTACAGAGGTGGTATCATAAGCAAAAATGTAGAATCCGAATCTGGGTTTCGCGGATTTCTTTACGGTGCCGGGATGCTTTTAGCAACGGTTGTTATTCCTATAATGGTTCTGTCTTTTGCAGAAAAAAATTATCCTGAACTTAAGGTTGGAACTGAACGCATGCAATGGATTTTGATAGGATGCGTTCTTTCGGTTCTTAGTTTTGTCGAAGGGTATAATAGGAAGGGTTCGAGAGAGAGGATGGTTGCAGGTATAATAGGTGTTTTTTGTTTTCTTGTTTGGTTAGTTGTTTTGATAGGAGGTGCAAAGTTTAAAGCAACTTTGTATGGTTTCGAATTGGAGATAGATGCAACGCGTCTTGCTATGCTAATCATCCTCATCTTGGGATTGAAGATTGTATATTACATTGCAGAATATATCGCATATAGATACAAAGGGGAAGCAGAGGTATCTTATTCAAAAGAATATACTGCGATACAATCCTATTCGCCGAAAAGTGCAATTGAAAGTTCTATGTCCTACATGCCGCCAGAAAACGCGCCCAAGCCATTGCCTACTAATGTGGTATATAAAAGAAAGGCGACTATAAAATGCAACAGATGTGGACATAATTTCACAATCCTGAGAGATATAAGACCTGGATATACTAAGGTTACCTGTCCAAAATGCGGTAAAGCAGGGGTCATGTGATATGCGATGCTCAAATCATACATAAATAGAGGATAAAAGAACATAAAGAGGAACATGAATAAAATAGGAATGAGACAGAAGAGGTGTAAGAATGAACAAAAAATATGAGAATGCAATCCATGTTGCCGGGAAGGATAAAGGTTTGATGATAGACATCGAGGTATCTCCAAATTCTTCAGAGAGCAAAGTTACAGGATATAACGAATGGCGAAAAAGGATAACTTTAAAAGTGCGTTCGCCGGCAGATAAAGGCAAGGCAAATGCAGAAGTGGTTGAGGTTCTTTCAAGAACCTTCGAAATGCCCGAATCTTCGATAGAGATTGTCTCAGGGCATACTTCGCCACAAAAAACTGTAGTTCTCTACGGCTTGGATGTTAATGCTTTGCATGCGAAATTATCGAAAATTCTGTGAATACTCTATACTGCATAGAGTATCATGCATTATGTATCTTGCATTATCTTGCATATATTATGATGCATATACGATACTTATATTATGAAGTCATTATTAAGTTGTTTAGGTTGTTATGAGATAAGGTATGAGATAAGATTGTTATGAGGTGCTATTTTTGAGTGCTCATTTAAGAGATGAAGAAAGGAAGAAAGAGGTCGAAGAACTTATTGGAGAATTGTCAGAACAAAACTTGAAAATACCTATTATTGTCGAAGGTGGAAAAGATATTAGGGCATTGAGAAAACTGGGATTTTCAGGCAGGATAATAAAAATAAACCGTGGTGTAACTTTGATGTGTTTTGCAGAGATGGTTGCTAAAGAGTGCAAGGAAGTAATTTTGCTGACTGATTGGGATAAGAAAGGATGTTTGCTTGCTGATGAACTTTCGAAGTTGTTTGATTCGCTTGGTGTAAAATATAATTTAGCATACAGGCAGGCGCTCATTAGACTTCTAAGACAAGAGATTAAAGACATAGAGAGTCTTTACACATACTTTGAAAAGATAGAAGATGAATGAGAATGATTTTAATTTAAAAGATTAAGGATAAGGAGGATGTTTACTTGAAGTGTTTTTTTGACCTTCATGTGCATTCGACGAACAGCCCTGACTCGAGCATATCTCTTGCAGAGTTATTTACTCGAGCAAAGGAAGAGGGATTGAACGGACTTGCAATCACTGACCATGATTTTTTAACTACTGCGAAATCTCCTTTTGAGGACTTGCTCGTTATCCCAGGTATCGAGATAAGAATCAAAGAATACAACTGCGATTTGATTGCACTTGGAACGAAAGAAACACCATCTATATATAAAAATCTCGAAGAAACGATAGAGGAGATACACGAACTTGGAGGAATTGCGATAGTTCCGCATCCTTTCGATTCCCGTATTATAAATAACGCAATTGGAGATAGAATATACGATGTAATAGACAAACTAGACGGGATAGAAGTTACAAGTCCGAAAAAGACAGTAGATAACAGTAAGGCAAGAAAGGTTGCAAAAGATTTTGGATTGGGTATGGTTGGAGGTTCTGATGCGCATACATGCAAAGATATAGGTCGTGGGGTTACAGTTTGCGAAGATGTATATTCGGTAGAGGATTTGTTAGAGGCTATAAAATCAAGAAGAAGCGAAGGTTTGATACGCAGATTTTCCTAATTATCTAAATTATCTAATTATTTAATTATCTAATTTGTTAATATTGTTGAGATAATTATGATAAGTTAGAACTGTATTTGGAATTAGAAACTGAATTTGAAAGTATCTGGTAGTGATAGAAATGGAAAGAAAAGATGGATGTAGGATTAGAACGCTGAGTATAGAAGATTACGATTCTCTTATTAGAGTATGGGAAAGAGCATGTTTGCCAACCAAGCCAAAAGGACGGGATTCAAGAGAGAGTATTATGGAACAGATGAAAAACTTTCCTGATTTGTTTATAGGTATAGAAGATGGAACTAAATTGATTGGAGTAGTGATTGGTAGTTATGATGGTAGGAAAGGATGGATAAATAGGCTTGCGGTCTTGCCAGAATATAGGCGGCACGGGCTTGGGGCACTTCTTATTGAAGAATGTGAGAGAAGACTAAAAGCAAGAGGTGCGAAAATAACATGTGCGTTAGTAGAAGGAGATAACGAAGCCTCAGCAAGACTATTTGAAAAAGTAGGATATAAAAGATATAAAGATATAATCTATTTTACGAAACGAGAAAGTGATGATGTGTAGGTGCAAAGATGTTGAATATAGGAGTTTTGGTTTCAGGCAGAGGTTCGAATCTGCAGGCTCTCATCGATGCTATTGAAAGAAAAGAGATTGATGTAAAGATTAGAGTTGTTATCTCGAATAAGAAAGAGGCATATGCCCTTGAGAGAGCAAGAAGACATAATATTCCAACTTATGTTGTCGAAGTAAAGAATAAAGGAAAGAATAGATGTAGAGAAGAAATAGATGATGAGATAGATTCTATTCTTGAAAAGAACGAAGTTGCTCTCGTGGTTTTAGCAGGATACATGAGGATACTTTCGCCGAATTTTGTGAAAAAATGGTATGGAAGAATAATAAACATCCATCCGTCATTATTGCCCTCTTTCCCGGGTGTAGAAGCGCAGAAACAGGCGTTTGATTATGGAGTAAAGGTAACGGGTTGTACAGTCCATTTTGTAGATGAAGGCGTAGATACCGGACCTATTATTTTACAGAAAGTTGTTGAGGTAAAGGACGAGGATACGGTCGAAAGTCTTACTGACCGCATACTTAATGAAGAACATAAAGCAATTTGTGAAGCAGTTTCGCTTATAGCAAGAGGTAAGTTATCTATAGAAGGAAGAAAAGTTAGAATAAAGAAATGAATAATTTAAAAAATGAATAATTAAATGAATAAAGATGTGAGATAAAAAAGAGAGTGAGAAAATGACAGAAAGACTATATTATCATGACCCATATTTGAAAGAGATAGAAGCGGTAGTAATTTCATGTAGAAATGGCGAAGTTGAACTGGATAAGACAATTTTTTATCCTGGTGGCGGAGGGCAGGAGTGCGATACAGGTTCGATAGATGGAATACCTGTTCTGAAAGTATATGAAGATAACGAAGGTAAATGCTGGCATTCCATATCACAGAATCCGTTCGTAGTTGGACAGAAGGTAAAACTAAAACTGAACTGGGAAAGAAGATATGACCTGATGAAAGCGCACACTGCGGAACATCTTTTTTTCGGAAGGTTATCGGAACTTTCACCACAGATTGAGGTTACGAAAGTTTTCATAAATTCAGATAAGAAATCATTTTTCATAAAAGGGAATGTTGATTGGGATACACTTAAGAAAGCAGAGAAGGAGACAAACAGACGAATACTATTAGGGCAAAAGGTTAGTTCGAAATTCTATCCTGCGAGCGAAGCAAGAGTTTTTCCAGGTTTGCGTGTTAAATGGGATAAATTGAATGCAGAAGAGTTAGTGCGTATAGTTGGTATAGGCGATTTGGACTATGCCGCCTGCTCGGGCACGCACCTTTCGAACATAAACGAAATAGGTTTTATGCTTGTTACCAGATTTGTTAGGGCAAAAGGTGAAAGCGATTTTGAAATTGAGTATTTGGTAGGTGAGAAGGCAGTCGAGCATGCGATTGAACTCTCTACGATATCACTTATTCTCTCTGAAGAACTAAAGAGCATTCCTGAGAATCTACTCTCTGCACTGAGAAATCTAAGGGAAGAGAATGCAAGATATTACGAATCTTTAAAAGAATGTGCAAGAAAAATTCTTACGAATATGCAACCCGAAAAGACAGAAAAATACGATATTTATTCAAATATATTTTATGGACTGCCTCAAAAGGAATTGATTGAGGGCACGAATAAAATAATAGAGAATCCTAGGGCGGTTGTTTTGTTTGCAAATGTAGGTGATAAAGTATCGATAATAGTGGCTGCGCATTCTGCTCTTGGACTAAATTGCATAAAAATCCTTAATGCTGGCTTGGAATTACTTGGTGGCAAAGGTGGTGGAAAAGTAAACTATGCAATGGGCGGCGCAAATGACAAAACTAAAATATCAGAAGCTATGGAAAGAATGCTAACCTTGATAAAATCAACATAAAATCAACATGAGTGCGCGAATAACGCTAACCTCCTAATTTGGCAATGATATTTTCAGCCTCTTCTGCGAATTTGTAGCATTTAGCAAAGTTCTTGCTTGTAAGATATGCTTTTGCAAGATTGTATTTTTTGTCAGCCTCTTGGGTATCTATCCCACGCATCTTGAGGTTGTCAATCCTTTCTTTTATTTTATCAACCCTTGCTTTTGCTTCTTCGAAAGTAATGCGGACCTTTGACTTCTCGCCTAAAATTTCCAATTGCTGACCGTCAATTGTAGCAACTCTTCTTTCTGGACTTATGCTTTCGGACGGTTTTACACTTTCAACAATTGTTACCTTGGGTGTTATTCTTGCTGCAGGATGTAACATTTGCTCTTCGTGTGTTTCCTCAGCAATATTCGGAAGTTCAGAGCCTGCGATAAATGCACGTTTCTCCTTCTCTGCAGGTTTAAATTTATCTATTATACCAACTGCTATTAATTCATCGATTCCTGATAACTTGCTCATATCTCCGTCCCAGGGTTGTTTAACAATCCAAGGATATTTGTCCCTTATAGAAATAAGCACTTTTCTCATTTCTCTTGATAGCCCTTCTGGAGGTTCTCCTTGCACAACACATGCAATATACATTTGAATTCCTTTTTCCATCAAAACCGTATTTTTACCAAACGAAATCTGTCTTAAATCATGCGATTTGTCGTTCATTGCGATTTTCATGTATTGTCTTAAAGCAGTAAGCATGCTGCTTAACAATTCTTTATCAACTTTTCCTGATGAGACTGGGGTGTATGCGGTTATGGGTCTGCCATCCTGGTAAATTAAGAAAACACCTTCTATTGAATAATCTGTGCTTTCAGATGGGCTTGCAGATTGTATTAGTTGAGTTTCGGCACCTTCCACGACGCTTGCCGTAGGGATGAGCTCTTCTCCATACACACTTCCTGTAACAGGAGACGCTTCCATCACTTCTTCTTTCCGTTCTGTTTGAGTAGGTTCACTTTGTGTCTTTATCGCGTCACTCTGTGAAGTTTCATAATACGAATATCCAAATCTTTCGGGCATGTAACTTTGCTGAGAAATTAAATATTGTGGGTTGTAAGGTTGAGAATTTGTTTGTGGAATTGCAGATGATACACTTGAGGAGGATATGACCTGAGAGGTTAAAGAGGGGGACTGTGTGGCTTGGGATACCACAGATAATTTTGGGGTATCTTGAGTATTAGGTAATGGTTCCGCCACATCTTTCGTAATCTCTGCACACTCTTTCTTTCTCCTTCGACTTAGTGCTATTCCAACAAGGACAAGCACGACAATTATTATAATCATTAATAAGGTTGTGAGAGGTAAAGGACATAAGGCTTTTTCGGGAATTTTAACTGTTACCATGATACTAGTCTGTTCTGCATTCCCTGCGGTGTCAGTTGCGCGTACGATAAATGTATAATCGCCCGCAGGCACGGTTATGTCCAAATACCAACTTTTACCACCTACACAATCGAACCAAATACCTTCGCCGATACGGGCTTGGACAAATATTTCCTCGTCCTCATCTGTTGCATTTCCCGCAAGACGCAAGTTTCCACTTTTAAGCGTTGAGCCGTTCGTGGGAGATGTGATACTAATTATAGGTGCTGTCTTATCTACAATAAACCAAAATATTTTTTCATTTTCTATGTTACCTGCGTAATCGATTGAATAAAAACTGACTGTATGATTTCCATCTAACATATCTTGAACTTCCAGAATCAACCTTGTTTGTTTGATTAAAATTGGTATTCCACCATCTAGGCGATACCAGGTTGTATTTACTCCAGAGCCATGTTCGTTATCTCTGGGGATTATCAAAATCTCTACATTTTCATTTGTTCTGTTTTTCCCATCATAATCTAGGGTGGTAGTAGGAGGCAAGGAATCAAACTTAATAGTAACCGAAGAGGCGATTTCCACATTTCCTAAATGGTCAGCAGACCTAAATTCAAGTTTATGGATCCCTAAAAGTGCACTTGTTACATTTACTTGAGTCCCTCTTATCCATTCTCCGTTGTCTATTCTATATTCAGTCCAATTAACTCCTATACCTTCATCTGATGCATTCAAGTAAATAATGAAATCCGTACTTCGCCATTCTCCATTGTAGTTACATGTTGTAAGTGGGGCTTTTGTATCTATGCTAAAAGAGCAACTACGTATCGATTCTATATTTCCAGCAACATCTACCGAATAGAAATATACAGTGTGTAGTCCTACAGAAAGGTCAGAAATAGGCAGAGTACCGCCGTTAAGAATATTTATAGGCATTGGGTCATCTATGGAATAATAAGTTGCAAAAACCCCAGATAGGTTGGATTCAAAGATAGTAAATGAAATTTCAAAATTTGAGTTGTACCAT
>Ga0123519_10014825_pt1 | contig 11024 bp, 7 predicted proteins | sample YelNatPaOPRAMG02_FD_87396 | JGI IMG/M metagenome (GOLD analysis project Ga0123519, IMG submission 87396) | Hot spring microbial communities from Yellowstone National Park - Yellowstone National Park OP-RAMG-02 (version 2) | ecosystem: Environmental > Aquatic > Thermal springs > Hot (42-90C) ... | reverse complement strand
AGCAGCTTGTTTGCACTGCCTTCCACATCCCCTCAGCAGGAAGGGTTTGGGATTGTGCTGCTGGAAGCAATGGCATGCGGCATCCCGGTTGTTGCAAGCGAGATTGTTGGAGTGGCAGATGAGATAGAAAAGAAGAAAGCTGGATTGATTATCCCCTCCAAGAACATCGACTCTCTTGCAGATGCAATCATTGTGGCTCTGAAGAATGAGAAAATGGGGAAGAATGCAAGAACTCTGGCTGGTGAGTATGAGTGGAGCAAGATAACGGAAGAGATATCAGAAGTCTACCTATCTCTCTCTTAGATATAGGAGGAGAGCGATTAATAGGCCAATGCTGTAGTAGGGCATACGATTTTGATATAGATTGAATATTATCCACAAGAACAATGTTGCTGCTAGGTACTTGACAAAAACTCTTTGCTTCCTTCTTTCGAGTTTCATGAAAGAGAAGGTGGCCCAAGATATGGAAAATGCTGTTATTATCTTTCCTAGGAATTCACTGATTCCGTCATAGGTTGATAGGAAAACAAGTGCGGAAAAAACATATGTACTCAATACTTCATTAACTCCGGGATTCCTAAGTTTCATGTACTCTAGGGTAGCATTCATAATTCCAATGACTATAAGGAAGTATGAAATGATTGCAAATTCATTTGCCAGAGACTCCAGACCAAGAGCTAGGGTGAATGCAGTAATGATGAGAGTAACAATTGCTAGAAATATGAACCTCTGCCCAGCTGTAAACTGTTTGAAATTATTTTTTATGAATAGGGTGAATGATTTCACCTTCTTGAGGTAAACTGCTAACCAGGCAGATACAATCATGCCAAAAAGAAGTAACAATAATTGGGGGGCGCTTGGCTGCACATATATTCCATGCTCTAAGTATTTGTCATTAAGATTTTCTGGCTGGACATGGAGCTGAATTATGTACTCACCCGGAGGGGTTATTATAGGGATTGAGCCTTGAGTTGATATGTTTACTCTCTCCCCCTTCGCATAATCTCTGATAGACTCGGCGGTTTGTTCGTATACGATTATTCCAAAATAGCTGATTGCTACTTTTATGTCTATTTTTTTAATCGTTTCATCTCCTTTATTCATTATCTCAAAGTAGAAATTTGAGGTCTCTCCAGGATGGGGGTAGTTATTTTCTGGATAGAAGGTTATGTTTAGATCGTCATCCGCGAACTCTGTTTTTGGAGGCAGTTCTGGTGTTTTGGTGATGGAAAGAATACCAAATATTAAAAATGCGATACTGCATACTAGCAACCCCCCCAGCATAATTGCTCTCGCAAGACGTTCAATCTTCATTCCATCATCCTCTTAACATCCATTCATTAAATTCTTCATTAGACTCTATCAATTCGTGTAGATGACCACGTGGATTTGAATGTAGTATGATATAATGACCGATGTAATACACCTCTACGTCTTTTATGTTTGAGGGATCTGTTTTGAATTTTATAACCTGCGGTTCTACAACAACATACCAATCAGGCTCCTTTTCTAGGACCATCTCCACATTTCTCTCAGGCCAGAACCACTCCTTCGTATCTTTTATAAATGCTCCATGGAGACCCGCTATGCTTTCATTCACCGCTTTTTGGTTTAATAATGTGATTACTTCCTCGTCATACCAGTAACCAAAATCATGCACTCCAATTGCGCCCCTCAGACTAAGTACAGTTGCCAGATAGGAAAAGAGCAAAAGTTGCAAAAGCAAAATGAGAATAACAGTCAGCTCAAGCGGGTATTTTCTGATATATTTTTTCCAGAATAGGGATATGCCCGGACCTGCAAATAATGCCATAGAAGCCTGCAGACCCATTACATACTGCGTGAATGCACCATTCAGTATGAATCCTGGAACTAGGGTTAGTACCAAGAATTGAGGTAAGATTAGGAAGATTAAATCATCTTTCTTATGGATAAACCAGTATACGAAACCAAAGATAGTTATGATATGAATAATTGAGAATTCTACCCAGCTTTGAATTAAAAGAAGTGGGATTTTGTAGATATTTGCTGAGATATACCGCGAGGTTTGCGCGAATCCAGAATTTTCAAAATAAGCTTCAAAACCAACTGTGTAGTTTATAAAGAACGCAAATAATACCAACGGCAGCAGCGACCATACTAGAAATGACTGGGTTGATTTTTTTCTCCAGCTGTATAAAATCATGAATGGGTACAAACCAAACCAGATCTCTCTGCTTAAGAGGACCAACCCAAATGATAAACCACTCGTACCCATCTTCATCTTTTTAATGAAGTAAATGGAAAGCAGGAAGAAAAAAACACCATATGCATCCAGATAAAATCTGGTCCCGAATCTTATTGTCTGAAAAGAGAAAATGAAAAGTAATGAACTTATGAATGCTGCTTTTTCATCTGAATAAAGTTTTACTATCTCAGAGATGATAATTGCACTAGCTATACTGAATAGCACGGATATGAGTCTTGGTGTGAATATGCTATCGTTTAGAAGTAGGAAAGGCGAGACGATTAGTATTGCAAGTGGCATACGATATTCTGGGAGCTTGATTAAACCACTAGAGATTAGCATTTTTGTTTGATTCCAATAGAAAGCTTCATCATCGTGAATTCGCTCAAAAAAAATGGGTATTAACAATAGAAGTATTCCTAAAGCCACTATAATCTTCTTATACCCCAGATTCATCCACTTTCACCATTCTAGCGATGTTGGACATCAAGTTTTAGATTTCTTGCTTTTTATCCAGTCATAAAAAATATAAAGTATCGAGAATATCGTGACTAAGCAGAACATGACTAAACCACTTTCAGATAGCTCCTGAGGCTTGTATTTCACACGAATTTCGATATCGCCGGTTTCATTAACCCAAAAACCGTTCATTATTCCATGGAGAGGAAGCGGTTTGAGGACTTCTACTTCTTTGTCATTTTTATAGATCTCCGCTTCCCAACCAGTGTCGTATGTTTCAGCAAATCGAAGCATAAAAGGTTCTGTTGAATTGATTTTAAGCTTGTATTCAGTTGGATTGATTTCTTCAGAATTAACTGAATAGGATTGCCCTTTAGGACTAGTTGCTGAACTTGTGCTTTTTAATAATATTTTATTTGCAAAGATTCGAGTATGAGGTATGAGAATGATGTCATCAAATAAAGTCGTGGCATTTCCTCTTGCGCTATCCGCAACTGAACCACCATTTAATACAACTCTTACTGTATTAACGTCGTCTGGTATATTTACCATGTATTGGAATTCCTTCCAATCAGAATACGCATCCTTTATATCAGGAACTCGCGTGATGTTAACCCAGGCCAGTTTATCGAGAGAATAACCCTCTAGGAGTAGATATGGCTGCTTCACATTTTGATATTTGATGTACGCCTTAAGGAGGTAGGTACCTCCTGGATTTACGGTAATCGGACTGCTTATTACCCAACTCGCATTGGTATCGTTTGTTGCGTTTTTAGATATCCTTAAAGAATTTACATCTATACTATCCCCAGAGATTGAGGTATACGAAAACTTGGAATTTGGTACGACCCAGTAAGAGGTTTTTTCCTCGAAACTTGGATTTTTTACAAGATTATTTTTTTCATGGGAAATGCTGTCAAAATTGATACAGTACACACCAGTCTTAATTGTGGATACTGGCAAATTTATTACGTTCTCGCCTTTTTTCAAAGCCAACAGTTTTATGGAACCATTAAGTTTTAGTGTCAGAGTAGATGTATCGTTCGATACGTAGTCAATGTATAGTTGGTAATTATCCTCTTTTGTATTGTTTAGGCAGATAGATTGGTTGATGAGTTCTTCATCCGTAAGTAATTGATAGGTTAAGGATTTCCCCTTTAGAAAGTTCTTAGTTTTTTCTTCTAATTTTTCCATATTTTGGGGGGTTATTAGTACTATATAGTTGACTAGGTTCACTCCTTTGCTATTTAGTAGAGTTAGAGTATGCTCTCCCTTATCTAACTTTAAATTTAGTTTTATCCAACCGCTTTTAGGATATTCATTTGTATAAAATTCTTTGTTATCCACAAAAGTTCGCAGAGCAGAATCATCAGTATCTTTGACCATATTGATGAAGAGGTAGTACTCCGATCCGTCGGATATTGTGAAAGGCATGTCCAGTCTAGCATTATTGCTTAACCCTACCACTGAATAGGGGTTCGCAAATCTTGAAAATTCGGGAGTTTTGTACCAGCCGTCTGCATAAAAATATGGAACAAAACTTTGTGAGGAATCAAAGTTAGTTACGTAGTAGCGCGGCATTAGAACATTTATTTCTTCCGATGAATTTGCTGAACTAAAAACTAAACTTTTTCCGGATAAATCTCTTATTAGTAGATTATTAAAGTCTAAATTTAATATATTCGGAGAAGTTAATGTGGAGGGCACAGTAATTATGGATAAGTCTTCTATCTCAGCTAGGTCTATCTGATCAGAGAGGTAAATTTCATGAATAACAGAAAATTTATTTTTTGTATTTTTATTTTCAAAGATAGTTATCTCATTATTATTAATTGATTTTACAAGCTCAAAATCATCGGATTGGTTTAATTTTTTTGTAATGTTTATGGTATCTAATTTTAATGTTGAATAGATATCTAGCGGACTACTTACGTTTTTTCTCATAATTATGTATTTTATATTTAAATTCCCCAATAAAGTTGATATTTTCAGGGGATTTGCTATATGTAAATTGTAGTATATATAAACTGGTAGCGTATAAGTGGGTGCTAATTTATCATCTGAACGTACAGTTACTACAGGTAAAAGGAAGTATTCAACGATTGGATCCATTGACCAAGAGATAGTACTTTCCCAGATTTCATTTTGAGTGTCGTAGCGGACATGATAATCTGGTGGATAGAATAAAACGCGGTAGTCACTATTTGTCTCGTTTTTCAGAAAATCGATTAGAGAGTAATAATGAGTATAATCATATGCAGTGTAATAACCACCGAAATCCCCAGTAAAGAAAGGTGCTCCCAAGATAATAATCGCGATTACAGTAAGTACTAATAAGTTCTTGTATGATGATCTTCTTTTTATCTTCTCGTAGATAAAATCTGATGAAAAGGCAAGAAGAATTGAAAACGTAAAAGTGTAAATATAGCTGAATCGAATAGGCTCCCGGAATACTATAAGTAGAGTGGGTATGAGGGATGCAAAATTGTAAATGGATACACCAAGTTTGGTCTTAAAGATGAACATGTAACCAATTGAGGATAGTAAAAGAATTATGAGTACCAATGGTATCTTTATTCTATTTCTTTCGATCGGTAATAGGAAAAGTGCTAGGCAAATCGCCACCAATGAGAATGCTGAGAGATACCAGAGAGGTCCTAGATATTTCGTACCTATTTTTTCGCTAAAATCTTTTTCAAAATAACCCGAATTAATCCAAGCTTGATAAGGTTGCGCAGATAGATAATTAGTAATTTTTATACCATAGGGCTCTGATTTCATATTGAGAATTCTTACCAAATGTTGACTTAGTGCTGGTAGAATCCATGGTGAATGAACGACGAAGAGTATAAGTAGATAAAACATTGTCCAAATTATTTTTGTTTTTAGTTTAGCGGTGTTATCAAAAAATATAAGAATGGGGGGCAGAAATACTGCGAATATCAACATGTGTACTGTAGCAGTTGCTAATGGTATTATGAAGATAGACGCTAGAAGTATTGAAATCTTTCCCTCTTTTAATGATTTTAGCAATATATAACAAAGTAGAGGGAAGAAGGCATAAGAGAATATAAAATCGGGTAGATGACCATAAACTATTTCATGGAAAAGCATTGGATTGAGTAGATAGAAAAGACCTCCGATAGAAGCAGAAATTTTTGAGCAGGTATAATTCCGAAGAAGATGATACATGAACCATGCAGATAAAGTTAAGTTCAAGACGATAAACAGAATGGTTGTGGTCTTCCCGCTCAGGCCAATTGCTCCAGTTAAGACTTGGAAAAGGCGAGTGTACATACTTGTTTGTCTAACTAAGATATGCCCAAAATCATTAGCGTTCCACGTGAAAAGATACTTTATATTTTCCAGTTGTAAGATAGGGGATGGAGGTATCCCAACCTCGTTTAAGAATAGAATACCCGGGAACGAGAGGGTATTTCGGATGGCTAGAAGTGAGATTAGAGCATACAGCAACAAAATGACCAGATCTAGATTCTTAAGTTTAGTGAAGTTCATTTAACAACTCTCCTATTAGAATATTCTTCTAAAACTCTCTTGTATACGCGCAGTATTTGTTTTACTATATTTGTTGTATTGAATTTCTCTTTAGAAATTTTTTTTCCAGCTTTGCTCATCTTTTTACGTAGTTTAGAATCTTTGCTGAGTAGGAGTATCGCATCGGCAAGCTTCTTGGGGTTGGATGGGGGAACTAGTATTCCGGCCTTATTGCCGATGATCTCAGGTAGTCCCCCAATGTTAGACGCTATTACTGGCCTACCAACAGACATTGCTTCCAAGGCGACTCTTCCAAACGGCTCTGGGTATATAGAAGGTACTATAACTATATCTGATGAGAGATATATATCTTGCATTTTATAATATGGGATTTTGCCTAAAAACTTAACATGTTTTTGTATACCCAGAGCATTCGTCAGCGTTTGCAACTCTCTTCTTTGAGGCCCGTCACCTGCTATAAATAATTCAAATTTTGGGTATTTGTCACGTACTAGAGAGAGTGCGTTCAAGAGGACATCAAAACCTTTAACCTTTGATAATCTTCCGGAAGCAAGATACCTAGTAGTTCCATCTAGCTTCGGTATGACATTCGGGACATTTTTTTTATGAGAGGGAAGAAGTTCGGCGTATATAGTGCATATTTTATGGGGTTTAATCCCCATGCTTAAAAGTTCTTTTCTTATGTAGTCGCTATCTGCAATTATGAAGTCAACATCTCCAAGACATTTTATTATTTTTTTAATTCTTCTCTTAGCTGCGTAACGGATTGGGGAGGGCAGATAACCGTATGCAATATCATAAACCCATTCCAGAAAAGTGTCTCGTACTGTCATGACTGTTGGAATTTTTAATTCTTTAGCAACTAGTAAAGAAGCTGGTAATAAGAATCTATCTTGAATATGTATTATATCAGGTTTCAGTTTTTGAATTTCCTTTTTTTCTGACTCTGCAATGAATATGTCTAAAATCGTAGTACCTAAAATTAAAAGTTTTGTCGGTATTAAAGAGGCTTTAGGTATTGGTATTGAATCTTTTTGATTTTTAACTTTAGAGTTTGTTAGTACGACAACTTCATTCTTCATCTTGCGCAACTCTTCTGCCAATATCCTAGAGCTTATCTCTGCACCGCCCATAGGTTTTTCATAGAATGATGAAACAAATGCAATTTTCATATTTACCATCGTTAAATTTGAGTAATATGAATCCCTAACATATACTATATCTTTCGTTAGGTGAGAGATAACTGCGTATAGGACTATTTAATGATATTTTCATTTTTTCACCACGTAAATAATGCTTCTTGGAAAAATCTTGAAAAGTAAACTATCAAAATAGTAAACCAGGTCTAATATTTTTTTATTATTTATTTTTGAATATAGATAATGGGGGAAGAAGAATAAATTCTCTGTCTTAATTAACTTAAATCCAAAACCCTTTAATTCATTTTCGAATGAGTTTTTGGTGGTATATTCTGCGATGATAAAGCTTCGTATAAATTTATTTTTATATAACGGGTAAATGAATGGTGAGAGAATATAGGGGAAAAAATAGAATGGGTTGGAGAGGTTTGGCATTTCTACAAAAAGATAGCCACCCCTTTTCAATATTTTTTTTATTTTTTCCAAAGCTCGCTTTTTATTCTCGACATATTTAAAACTTCTGAACGAAAAGATTAAATCAAATTTCTCATCAATAGTCACGTTTGCTATGTCCTTCTCAATAACTCTTAGATTTTTAAAGTTTTGTTTAAGATTACTGCACATCCCACTGGAAATATCAAGCGCAGTGATATCAAAACCCATTTTAGCGAACTCTGCGCTCCATCTACCATTGCCTGCCCCCACATCTAAAACTTTAATCTTTTTGTTCTTGAAAAGTTCATTTACGATACGGAGGGCAGTTTCTTTTTCTTTATAATTGACAAATCTGTTACCCAGACTTCCACTGAACATATCGGTATCATAAGTTTTAGCTACATGATCGAAAATATCCTGTGGTCTGATGAACAGTCTCTGAACTTTTCTATCAAATTTTCCGGTTAATTTACCCGCTAGAAATGAAAAATACGATATAGATTTAAGTATAATAAGTCCGAGAGTATATATCCTGGAGTAGTTTGAGCATTTCTTAAAAATACCGATTCTATAAGTGAGGGACATCTGGGCCGATGGAGTAGTTTCTCCTATGTGTTTTATTTTGTAATAATCATAGTATTTGCCTTGATTAAATCGCTTATGGGGATTTAGAGTTAATTCTGCCAGTTTTACTAATGAGCGAATTCTGCAGGTTTTTAAGCCCAGATTATTTTTTACTGTAAAGTAGAAGTCGTATTCGTCAAAACCCTCATTTTTTTCATCAAAGGTAAATTTTTCGAAAATGGATTTTTTGTATATTCTAGGAGCTTCAATTATCTCGTTTCCCTCATAAATTTTTTTCTCCAAGTTTCGGCAATTTCTCCAAAATCCATCACCTTCATATCTCTCGGGAATGAAAATAGCGTCACATCCTTCCTTCTCTAGAATCTCAACTGCTTCTTTTATGAGACCTCGCTCCAAGATAAAATCGCAGTCAGCATGAAAAACATATCTCCCTTTTGATAGCTCAACCCCGATATTCCTAGCTTCTGGTTTGTTATAGTAGCCAACGATTACCTTGCTCCCAAATTTTTTAGCAATTTCAACAGTTTTGTCTTTAGAGTGGTTGTCAATAATGATAACCTCAATGTTTTTGTATGTTTGATTCTTTATTGATTCCAAAGATCTAGTCAAACTTCTCTCCGAATTGTATGTTGGAATTATCACAGATACCAAGGGATTATTCATTTACGGCAGCCTCCATTACTTTTTCGAATTCTCGTGCACTTTTATCCCAAGTGAATTCTTTACTCCACTCCAAAGCATTCTTGCTCAATTTCTTTCTTAATTCTTCATCTTTTAAAATTGCTAGTATAGCTTCAGCTAGTTTTTCGAAATTTCCGTTTTCTTTAACCAAAATGCCAGTTTTTCCATCTAAAATTGAATCTCTAAGTCCTGGAACATCGTAGGCTATCGCTGGAGTTCCGCAAGCATTTGCTTCTATAACTGTAATGCCCCAGCCTTCTTTCAAAGAAGGATTGACACATACCCAAGCTTTACTTAGCAGTCTAACTTTTTCCTTCTCTTGGACATAGTTGGTAAATTTAATATGATTTTTAAGATCTAGCTGCGCGACCAAACTCTCCAACTCCCCTTTGGCATCACCAGAACCGATTATTAGAAGTCTAGAGCGAGGTATTTTTTCTGCTATTATCTTCATCGCTCTGACGAGCAAGTCTATTCGTTTATATCTCTTAAGTCTACCTAAGTACACTATTGTCGGCCATCTTGCTTTATGTGAAAGATTACTTCTTTTAAAAATACCATTGTTGAGTCCGTTGTGTATTACGTGTATGCTCTTATCAGGAATGCCTATTTTTGATAATTCAGCTTTCGCGCTATCTGAAACTACGACAAATGGCACGTTTCTATATATCAGAGGTATCATTTTTTCAGATATGTACGCAACTATTGCTACAGGTAAGGGTAGTTCCTTAAAGAAAATTTTTCCATTTAGATGATGAATAATTGCAAGTTTCTTTGCTCTGTCGAATAGAGGAGTGAAAAAGGGTATTTTATTAATATCCTCAATAATTAGATCATAATTTTCGTGTATTTTTATAGTTCTATAAAGAAAATTTTTGAGGACATAGTAGTAGTATGAGTAGGTATCACCCACTCTTGTGATATTTATTCCATCTATTTTATCGTGGGTTTTACAATTCTCATAGCCACCGCATATGAGAGTTACATCATGGCCTCTCTTCCTTAATCTTTTTGCAATCTCATGTAAATGGATCTCGGCCCCGCCCGCCCAAGGATGAGTTATATCCCTCCAGTTGAGGATTAGTATATTCAATTTCTTCATAATAAACTCCTTTTGATTTTCCACCAGTAGAGATGGGCTAATAACAACCCATAGTTCAAAATTTCCTTTCGATCTAGTTTGCTCTTACCAAACTTCCGATGATGGAAGCAAATTGGCACTTCGGCCACTTTTTTTATATCTCCCTTTGCCAAAATCTCAAGCAGAATCTTATAACCATGCAAATCCCATTTATCTATACTCTCGATAACGCTTCTTTTAACTACAAAGAATCCGCTCATTGGGTCTGTGACTCCTGGTGTTAAGAACATAGCTCCAAATGTTGCCAATCTAGATTCCATTCTTCTCCTCCTACTCCAATTTTTGTGGATGCTGGCCCCATCTGTATATCTAGAACCAATCACTAGATCATAGTTATTTTTTACCAATTTTACCATTTTGGGTAAAGCGGAGGGTGGATGTTGGCAATCTGCATCCATAACCGCAAGGATGTTAGACTTAGAACTTAGAAAGCCCGCAAGAATTGCTTTCGCTAGTCCTAGTTTTCTTGGTCGCACTATTATTTTAAGAGGATATTTCTTGCTCAACGAATTTGCGACTTTTGCAGTTCCATCAGGTGAATTGTCATCAACAACTATTATTTCATAACTGAACTTGCCACCTAGAGCATTATCTATCTTCTTCACAATGCTGGGGAGGTTTTCTGCTTCGTTATACGTTGGTAAAACAATCGATAGATCTCTCATATTCTTCCCCCTTGGTTTACCATTTTATAACAAAAAGCATTAAAATAATTGCTACTGCCCCAGAGGCAAGCATGCAGTGGGTTATGTCCGCTATGCTTGAATGGAATGTCGAGAGCAGCAGAATTTCTACAATGAGGGCGAATGAAATGAGATATGCTACTCTTGTTTTATGTATT
>Ga0123519_10014820_pt1 | contig 11027 bp, 7 predicted proteins | sample YelNatPaOPRAMG02_FD_87396 | JGI IMG/M metagenome (GOLD analysis project Ga0123519, IMG submission 87396) | Hot spring microbial communities from Yellowstone National Park - Yellowstone National Park OP-RAMG-02 (version 2) | ecosystem: Environmental > Aquatic > Thermal springs > Hot (42-90C) ... | reverse complement strand
CCTCCACTGCGTCTCGCCCTGCTTGCGCCAGTACAGCGCCGCCCCCGTCACCTCCTCGGGGACAGGCCGGATGCGAATCCCGATGCTGTTGATCGTCGGGGTCACCCGCACCTCGTCGTAAGCCGCTGCGGGCGGAGACGCCGTGAGGCCGAGCGAGAAGGCCCAGCCTGTGGAAAGAAGCACGAACAGCATCGACACCGTGACACGGGAGGAAGGACGCCCACTCCCCTGCCGGCCCATGCGCCCCAACATCATCCGCCGACCTCTCTTGCCGCGATCTGTGGCAGCAGGTTCGTCGTCTGTACGTGGCCCATCGAACCAGGCGGTGCGACGAGCACTTGCAGTGCCCTGGGCAGTCCTGCCCAGATCGCCGAGGGTCCTACTTGACCGACTCGACCCGCTCCAGTCCCCTGATCGCGAGGCCGCAGCCCCGATCCTGACCATCGCCGCGCGCCGGCCTGTTCTCCCCCGCGCCCGGCCGGCCGCGCCCCCCCTTCGCCGCTGCAAGATACCACCAAACGGACTGCGAGTCACGCCTCAAGCGCATCCTTGGTCGCCGACCCGGTGGCCCGGCCGCCCGTGCGAGAGGCGGGCTAAATCCCGCATGGTCTGCCCATGGGAGGTGATCGGCCGGTGGAGCAGGGGTCGGCCGGCGCCTGCCCGCGTCGGCACAGGATCGCCGCGCCCCCGCGGCGCCGCTCAGCCCTCCCGCAGGGCGCCCGAGCGTTCGCTTCGTGCGGATAGTACCCCGTCAGGGGCCGCTGGTCACCAGGGAATCGTCTGGTTGTTCGGGCCGACGGTCTCGCAAGAGGCCCGAGAGGCACTGGTAGACGCGGCTGCGAAGCGCCGTGGAGTGGACGCACAGCGTGACCGTGAGACGCCGGCTCTTGGCCAGCCGCTGCTTGTACTCCTGCTCGCCGCGCAGGAAGTCTATTCTACGGAATCGCTGGTTCTTGATGCAGTCTTCGATGCAGTAGGCCGTCACCAGGATCCCCGGGCTGTGGCAACTGAAGGCCGCGCGGAAGCCGTGGTACCAGGAGTAGCACTCGTCTCCGCTGACCAGGGCCAGCAGCATCGCCACCACCTCGCCGTCGAGCGACAGACACCATAGCCGGGCCTGGCCCTTGCGGGCCAGGGCGGCGGTCACGTTTGCGATGAAGCTGACGTGGGCCGGATCGTCAAACAGCGTCGGCTCGCCCTTGTCCCGCCAGCGGTCGCCGACGAGATCGACGAACAGCGGCCAGCACTGCGTCACCTCCTCGACGGTGTGGCACTGCCTTATCTCGACCTGGTGCCGGCGGGCAAGTCCATTCCGCTTGCGACGGATGTCAGCGCGAGTGTTGGGGCCGAGTTCGGCAAGGTAGTAGTCGAAGGTCTCCGGCAGGCTGATCCACCGCCCCCATGCGAGCGGCACCACCGAGGCGCTCAGCCCGTTCTGCCGCGCTGCGTCCTGAAGCAGTCGGACGGTCGGACTGTCCTCGGCGAGGCCCCGCAGCGTCAGGCGATCCCACCCCCCTTCGCGGATGATTGCCCTCAGCAGGGCTCGCACGCACGGCTCGGCGCGATCGGCGTCCAGGACGATGTCGGTATACGGCGTGACGATGCCCCCCACATCGGCGAAGCGCACCTCGCGAACCCAGCAGCCGCGCATGCCCTTTCGGTGACGCATGAACGGAGCCACGCCGACCAGGTCGCCGCGGTCGCGCACGACGTGCACGGCCATCTGCTGGCGCGCGCCGAACGCCTGCCACCAGTGGAAGTGCCACTCCCAGGTGAGAAAGGGCGTCTTAACGAGCGCGCGCTCCAGCAGGTCGTCCCACTCGGGCCGCAACGCCTCCAGGTCGCGCAGCGAACTGACAACCGACACCTCGAGGGTGGAAGGTCGGCGCGTTGACATCACAACTCTCCATCACCGCCTGCGGCGGCGCCCCCCGCGGACTCGCGTTTGAGGAAGCGGCTCAGCGCTCCCACCACGCGGTGGGGCATCACGGCCCTCGCGCCGTGCCAGGCCGGCACCACCGCGTGGGCGAGGCCCTCGAAGAGCAGGCTGCGCGGCCGGGGCCGGTACACGTGCAGCGTCAGCGCTGACGCTTTCTCTTTCGCATAGTGGTGCGGCATCTCCCCCCACATGAAGTCCAGCAGGTCGAGCCCTTCGTCGATACACGCCTGCAAGACGAAGCCGGTGATCGCGTCGATGATGTGCTCGGATTCGTAGGCCGGGGCGAACGCGTCGAAGTAGAACGTCGCCGCGTTCGCGGTCACGAACAGCAGCGCGCACCCGGCGAGCTGTCCGTCCAGCTCCAGGGACAGTAGCCTCCCCCGGCCCTTGTGCAGCGCGGCCGCGGTGAAGTCCTGCAGGAAACTTCCATAGCGGGGATCATCGAACCACGTCCACTGGCGCTTCGCGTGCATGCGCTCGCGCTTGCGCGCGACGAGCCAGGCGACCACCGACCGCGCCTCGTTTTCCGTGTGCGAGGTGCGAAGGTGGAAATCGTGCCGCTTCTCCAGGTTTCGCATCGAGGAGCGGAGGCGGCGCCGGCGGTTCCTGCTGCACTGTTCGAGGTACGCGTCGAAGGTCTTCGGCAAGGGCGCGTGTCGCTGCCATGAGTGAAGGCGCATTTCGGTGCGAAACTGCGCCGCAGCGGCCTGGCGGCAGAACTCCCACAGGTTCGCCGCGTCCGCGCGAATTGGAGACAGGCGCAGCCGGTCCCACCACGGCGCCTCGGCGAGATAGGCGCACAGGGCCTGCAGGCAGGCCGGCTCCCACCCCGGCCGCAGCAGGAAGCCCGTGCAGCCCAGGCAACTGCTGCGGTAGTCGGACAGGAAGCGCACCTCTCGCAGCCCAAGCTGTCCCCACGACGCCGGAACCCTCATCAGCGGAACGATCCCGCAGAGGCCGCCCTCCTGGTCGCGGAGCACGACGACGTGCATCGAGTCCCCGGGCCGGTAGTTGCGGCACCAGTGATAGCTCCACTCCCAGCTCATGAACGGCGTGGGGGAGGGGGAGCTTCCGAAGAGCTCCTCCCACTCCAATTCCAGGGCCGCCAGGCCCTCGAGGGTATTGACGACCGCGAGCGACAGGCCCGCGCGCGCCCCCTCGCTGCCTTGTAGGCTCGAGACGGCGGCCTCATTCATCGCGCGCTCTCCTGGTCGTCGGCGGCCGGCACCTCCAAGGGGCGTGCCCGCCGGCGCGCGCTCGCGATCGCGCGCGGCCACGCCGAAAGGTGTCCAAGTCCCTCGAACGACAGGCTCCGCAGCCCGGGGCGGTAGGCCGTCATCTTCACCACCAACTCCCGCGCCTTCGCGTACGACACCTTGTAGTGATACTCGGTGAACAGGAAATCCACGGCCTTCAGGTGCTCCCGCTCGATCGCCGCCTGGATGACATGGCCGATGAGCACGTGAGAGACGCTCTCTCGCTCCAGGTTGGCGTCGTAGCTGTAGTTGTGGAAGTAGAGCACGTCGTTTGCGACGATTCCGAACGCGACGGCGCCGATGACGCCATCCACGTCGAGATGCCACAGCCGCAGCCGCCCCTTCGCGAGGAGCCCCTCCGCGAGCGCGTGCATGAACTTGCGGTAGCCCGGGTCGGCGAACTGGGTCCACCTGCCGCGGCGCTCCATGCGGGCGCACTTGTCGGCCAGGTACTTGTCCAGCACCCGGTGCACCTGGCCCGGTTCGGCGGCGGGCTCGAACGAGACCGCGTGGTTCTTCTCGAGCCGTCTGCGCTGAGAGCGGATGCGCTGTCTCCGGTGCCGGGTGAGGCCGGCCAGGTATTCGTCGAAGGAGCCCGGCAGTGGGGCATAGCGGGACCACACCCAGGGCCGAAGCTCGACGCGCAGGCCGTGCTCCGCCGCGGCGCGGCACAGGGCGGGGACCGCCGGACTGCGTGCACAGAGCCGGCTTAGCTCAATCCGGTCCCATTCGCGGTCCTCCAGCAGCCGCGCGTATATCGCGTCGACGCACTCGCGCTCGCGGCCCGGCCGGGCCACGAGGTCGAGGTAGGCCGGCGATATGGACACCATGTCCGACGCGAACCTCAGCTCCCGCAGGCCGAGGCGCCTCGCGCCATAGTCGACACGCATCAGCGGCAACGCGCCGATCATCTCGCCGCCATCCCACACGGTTGAGACGCGCATGGGATACGGCCGCCCTGCCGTGGCCCACCAGTGATACACCCAGTCCCATCCGACGTAGGGCGACGCCCGGCAGGCCCCGGCCACGTCGTCCCAGGCCGATTCGATCTCGCGCAGCGCATCGAGGCTGGTCAGCACCCGCACCGTCACGGCGCGCCCCCTCTCTCCCCCTCGGTGCGCGGATCCGCGGAACGGCCCACGGACTGGTCGCTGCGGCCGTCGCGCAAGGCCGACAGCAGCCGTCGGTAGTCGGCGACGATGCGCTGCGGGCTGTGTTCCGCCTCGACGTACGCCCGGGCGCGGGCGCCGATCTCGGCGCAGACCTCCGGGCGCTCCCGCAGGAAAGCGATGCGACCAACCATCTCGTTGACGTCGCGGCAGAGGTAGCCAAGCCCATGCTCACTAAGCAGCCGGTCCGGATCGACGGACGCGACGACCGGCAGCCCCCGGCCCCAGGCCTCGAGAAACGTGTTCGGGAATCCCTCCTCGTCCGAAGTGTTGACGAGCAGCCATGAGCGGTCGAACCAGGAGCCGATCTCCCGGAACGGCACCGCTCCGGCGAAGGTCAAGTTCGGCAGCCCGCGGGCCTCCTCCACCAGCCGGCGGTACAGCGCCCGCTCGCCGACCATCTCAGTGGCCGCCATCGCGAATCGCAGCCCAGGCAGGCGCCTCGCGAGATCGAGGAAGAGATCGGGCCGCTTGACCCGCCGCGCGCGGCCGGCCCAGATGACGACTCCGTCCGCCGGGACGTCCGACCTGCGGGGCGGCAGCTCCGAAAGGCTCCGGATGAGCACGCCCTCGCGGCCCCAATCGCGTTCCAGGAGCTGCTGCTGCGCGCGCGTCTGAACCACCACCGCATCGGCCCGCCGCAGGCCCCAGGAGTAGAGGGCGAAGTCCCGCCGGCCCAGCCGCTGCCGCGCCCGCCGCCGGTCCACATCGCCGTCGGAGGACACGCCCACTATCAGCCGTCGGCCGTGTCGGCGGCAGAAGGCCGCCGCGAGGCCGACGAATCCACTCGCGCCGCGCAGGTAGTAGACCGCCGAGTCGGCGCGCCTGAGGCTCGACCAGAAGCCCGGGAGGGTGGAGTAGAAGTACCGCAAGCAGGGGATGCCCTTGAGCGGCCGGTAGGCTGGGATGAGTCGCACGCCCGCGGGCGTGACCTCGGGGCCGGGCTCCTCCTCGTCGGGGGGCCGCGGCACGACCAGGGACACCCGCTGCCCGGACGCGGCAAGCAGGCTGGCCAGCCGGGCCGTCTGGAGTTCGGCCCCAGCCGCCGGCCGGCTGTTGCGGCCCATGGCCAGGTCGGCGATCGCCCAGCCGAAGCAGATCAGGCAGATGTCCGCGCGCGGCTGGCTCAAGTGACCGCCTCCCTTACCGGCGCGCGCAGCACTCGCCGCGCGAGCAGCTCCGCGCCGCAGCACGCGAACAGCAACAGAAATGGCTCAACCGGCAGGATGTACCTGGGCACCGCGAATAGCACCGTGTGGACGGCCGTGAAGTATGCGATCAGTGCGGCCGCGAACGCCCCGCGCCGCCGCCAGCCGCGATCGGCATGCACCCAGGCATACACCGCGAGCAGGAACAGCGTGAGGTTCACCGCACAGCGAACCAGGTTGCGCGCGGTGGGCGGCCGCCCCCAGCCGATGCTCAGCCACAGCCGCAGGGGCTTCCGCGCCATGAGCCAGGCGACCTGCCTGGCGTGGCCGCGGAGGTAGGTTACGGCCTCCTGCGCGAGAATCCGGTCCTGCTCCTCATTGGTCTTGCCCCACATGCGGGCGATGACCTCGGGCGGCATGTCAGGGTGGAACGGCCGCGAGGCTTCCCCATTGGCGTAGTTGCCGCGGTAGAGGGCGTTGCCCAGCTGGGCCTGCACGGGGATGAAGTGGCCGAACTGCACGTAATTCCGCGCCGTCCACGGCGCGACCACGGTCACCAGCCCCACCCCGGCCCAGGCGAATGCAACCGCGGCCCGGCGCACAGAGTATCCCACAGAAAGCAGCACGAGCGGCACCACCGCGAGGAAGGCGAGCATCGCCCCTCGCGTGAGCGACGCGATCCCAAGCGCCAGGCCCGCCGCCAGGAACAGCGCTGGCCGGCCCACCCTCGCCGCCCCCATCAGGAGATAGCAGCTCGCCAGCACCAAGGCGATAAACAGGGCCTCGCTCAGGAGCTGGCCGACAGCAATCAACACCGGCAGGTAGACCGCGTATGCTCCCAGCGTCAGCAAAGCCGGGCGCCGCCGGCGGGTGATCTCCAGGCAGATGCCGTACAAGAGGAGCGCGCTGCAGACGTCGATCACCGCCTGCGCGATCTGCACCGGGAGGCTCCCCGTGCCAGCTACGGAGTAGATGGCCGCCAGGAAGGTGGGGTAACCTGGCGCGAACCACGCCGTGGGGAGGCCCTTATCCATGAAGCCGAATCCCGCCTTCAGGTTGAGCGCGATGCGCTGGTACATGGCCGAGTCGCCGGCCATCCCGTCGCCGGCGAACCCCAGCACCCACACCGCCCGAATAACCAGCGCGGCGAAGGCCAGGGCAACCACCGCCCGGCGCCGTGCGAGGAAGGTGGCGACGCGCCGCGGCAGGGCCTGGAGGGCGCGCCTGACCTCGCGCATGCCGGCCACGCGAAGCGCAAAGACGTAGAAGGGATCGGTCGAGGCCAGTGGCTCCCGGCGCAGCGCATACGGGTCTGCATCCGCGGCGTTCACGCCCAACTCAGTCGTGCACGCCGACGTGTAGCCTGCGGCCCTCAGCATCTGCTTGTGACGCTCGTCATAGTCGCCCGGCTGCCCGTTAGGGTAGGCGAACGCCTCGGGGCGGCGACCGGTCTCGGCCTCAATGCGCCGCGCCGGCTCCTCGATCTCTGTCTGCGCGCGGGGCGCCTCGACGGCCGACAGGACCGCGTGGGACACCGTGTGCGCACCCAGCGAGAACAGGCCGTCCGCCGCGATCTCTCGCGCGCCCTCCCAGGTCAGCATGCGGTGGTCGGTGTGGTGGGCGTCGTCCACCGCCACCCCGGCGGCCGCGGCCACCTCCAGGGCCCGGGCCGCGCTTTGCTCCGGAGGCAGTCGCTTCAGCGTCGCCATCACATGGCGGAGGGCGCTCGCCCGTTGGCCCGGGTCCGCAAGTGCTACTGAGCCCCCCAGCCACCCCAGCTCCAGCCGCGAGGCCGCCGTCTCTGCGAAGGCCCGCCGCACGATGGTGTTCCACAGCGGCCCCTCGGCGTCGATCGCTCCGGTGGCGAGGAAAAAGGTGGCCGGGAAGCGATACCGGCGCAAGATGGGGCAGGCCAGGGTGAGATTATCCGCGTACCCGTCGTCGAACGTCATGACCACCTGGCCCCGGCGCGCGACGCGGCCGCGCCGAAGCTGCGACACCGCCTCCTCGAGGGTGATGGGGTGGTACCACCGGGCGAGGTGGCGGATCCGGCGCTCGAACTCCGCCTGCCCCAGGCCGGCCGGCCACTGCGAGGGCGTCTCCCCGCGGCCGTTGTCGCCGCCAAGCACGCGGTGCGTGAACAAGATCCGGATGCTGGGCGGGCAGAGGAGGCGGCACAGGAACCGCAGGATCCACACCCCGCCGGTCAGGTAGAACGCCAGCAGCGCCGCGCGCGCGAGGACAGGCATCGCCTAGCCCCCTGTCACCCGGCGTGTGGTCGCGGGCTCGGATCGCGCGGGGCCGCGCGCGCGCAGGCCCGGCAAGCGCCGCGCGAGTTTCCGTGCGGCCTGCCTTCCCATCTGTCCGAGGAACGACCGGTAGTATCGCACGAACGGCGCGAGGTCGTCGCGCGCGAAGACGGCGTGTGCACGCGCGGTTGGCAGGGATGCCAACCACGCGCCCCACGTTAGCTCGCCCGCGCGTATCGCCGCCGTCGCCGACCCCAGATCGCGGCTGAGGTTCAGCCAACGCTGCCCCACCCGATAGCCGTCTGCTCGCGGCACCGGGTTGCCGGTGAGGTCGGCCCACGCCAGAAAAGCGAAGTCGATGCCGCAGTGCGCGGCGAACCCGTCCCACAGCCCGTATCGGGCGTTCATCTCGATGAACTTGAACTGGTTGTCCCGCGGGTCCAGCTTCCACTCCACGCCCACGTTGCCGCGGTACCCGAGGCGCCGCAGAAAGGCGACGGACAAGTCCACCACCTCCGGCGCTCGCACGCTCTCCACGAATGTGCCGGCGCCGAAGTTGGTGGGAACGATCCTCAGCTTGCGCCCCACGAACGCGCCCAGGGGCCGCGACCGCTCGTCCAGATAAGACACGAAGTAGTACAGCCGGCTCGACTCTCCGGGGATGACCTCCTGCACGATCAGCGCGCGGGCGTTCTCCGGAAGGGCCTGGTACAAGCCGAGCAGCTCCTCGCGGGAGCGAGCGAGCAGCACTTTTCTGCCGCGCGCGGCGGGCACTCCGGCGTCGTGCCACTGGCGGTTCGAGGCCGGCTTGAGGAGGCACGGGTAGTCGAGGGACCGGCTCAGGACCTCAATCTCTGCGCGGTCGCGGGGGATGTGCGTCCTCGGCACAGGGACGCCCGCCTCAAGGCAGAGCTGTGCCAGCCCGCGCTTGTCGGCGATGCGCGCGAGCAGGTCGGCGGGGGGCGCCGGGATGCGGAACCAGGGGTCCAGTTCGGTGCGATGGCGCGCGACGAGGCCGAGGTATCCATCGTGAAGTGGGAACAGCACCGAGCCGGGCCCGACTGCCTCCGCGACCGCTAGCATGGCCCTCAGGCTGCCGGGCTCGTCGTCGAAGGGCGGACACGGCACGTGGGTGCAGTAGCGGCTCGCCAGCGACCACCGGCCGGGGTGGCTGTCGAGGGCGATCACGGGTATGCCGCGGCGCCCCAGGGCGCGTGCGATGGCGAGGCCCTGGAAGTCCATATCGAGAATCACTGCGGGCGGCCCGGCGCGGCGGGCGCGCTCCAGGAAGCGATCATCCAGGGCCGGCAGCTTCATCGCGTTGCCTCCGCCGACGCGCGCTCGGCGACCCGCTGCGCCGCCGGCACGCGGCACTCCGCGATCAGGCTGTACCCGATCTCCCTGCCCACCGGCGTGCGCTCCAACAGCCACTCGAGCGCCAGGCCCAGCCGTCCCATTCGTTCCACACGGGGCATGCGGAACCCGACCACCCGCCTGACCTCCAGGGCGCCGGACAGCCAGGCCCGCAGCTCCTCGGCCTCGAAGCGGTAATAGTAGACGCGCCCGCCCGAGTGCATTCCCTCCCGCTCTCGCACTCCGCCGGCATGCCTCTTGTCGGCTCGTCTCTTGTCTCGGTTGTAGTTGTAGACGCTGAGCACGGCGGTCCCGCCCGGCTTCATCACGCGGCGGAGCTCCGCCAGCCCCCGCTCCCTCCCCTGGCGGCCGGGGAGGTGCTGGAACACCCCGGCGCTCAGGTACCGGTCGAAGCTGGCCGCGCGGAAGGGCAGCGCCGTCACATCCCCATGCACGAGGTGCACGACTCCTGGCTGCCCGCTGACCTTCCGCGCCGCGACCTTCAGCGAGGCGAGCGAGAAGTCGAGCGCCACCAGTTCGCGGCACCGCGCGGCACATCCCGCCGTCATGCGGCCTGTGCCCGCCCCGGCCTCCAGCGCCACGTCGTCCTGGCGGCCCCCGAAGAGCCGATAGGTCGCCATCATCTCGATGCGATTGCGGGCGGGCGTGAAGCTGCGGTCGTACTGCTCGGCTTGCTCGTCCCGCAGCGCCTGCTCGTCGGTGTCCGAAGGGCCCTGATGGACGAAGCTCGGAATGCCGCCGCGGATGGGGAAGCGCGCGCCACACTGCGGACACGCGAGCTCGCCGCCGGCGATCTCCTTCGCCCAGCACTCGCGGCAGGCCCCGGGCGCGTCGGTGTGGGAGCAGTGCCGCGCGCACACCGGCCCGTCGCGGCCAACCCACGGGGGCGCGCCGCGACCCGCCACGACGCGCGCGGCCTGCAGCCGGAGCGGCGCGGCTCCGTCCCTCGGGCAGGCCAGCATGTCCAGAAGGCGGAAGCGCATCTCAGCCCGTCCTCGCGCGCGCGCGGCCAGGCCTGCGCACCAGCATCCGCTTGATCCGACGCAGGGCAGGGATGCGCGCCAAGCGCGGTCTCACGATGAACCGGCCCACATACGCGGCCCGCGCACGGGCCGACCGGCCATACGCCACCAGCCGGATGTGCTGGCGAAGGTGCTGGGTCCAACGCAGCTTGTAGGGGTCCGCGTCACCCAGGAGGTCGCACTCCTGCCGGCCCAGCTCGAAGGCCCTTTGGAGCAGCCGCGCCAGCAGGAGAACGCCCGGTGCATACCGATAGTGCTGCCGCCGGTATCCGGTCTTCAGGAAGCTGACCGTGTCCCCGTAGTCCAAGCAGTAGCAGAACGCGGCGGGCTCGTCGTCGATCATTAGCACGCCGCCCGCCTGCCATCCGCGCTCCCCTGCGGCTCGCCACAGGTCGCGGTAGAACGCACGCACCGCGGCGCGCGAGGCCAGGGATCTTCCCGCCTCGCCCTGCCACGAAGACTCGGCGACCCAGAACATCCTGTCCACAAGCTCGTCGCCATCCGCCTGCCCGGCCAGGATGAACGCGGAACGCCCCTGGCGTTCCAGCCTCCGGGTGCATTGAGCGATGGTGTGCCGCAGACCGTGTGGCAGGGCCGCCAGCGCGGCTTCCCAGCCGCTGCGCACCGGCAGGTAGGGAGACGCAAGAGAGCGCACGTGGCCGAGCGGGATCCGCCGTGCGGAAAGCTCCCGTCGCAGGGCCGCCAGGTTCTCGGACTCCTCTGGCGTCGGACCCAGCTCGAGCACGTCCCATGGCATGTCGTCGCGCAGGAGGCGGTCGGCCAGGGCCGCGGCCACCGCATCGCGCTCCTCCGGCAGGGCCAGGAAGTCGCACCTCTGGCTCTCCCCGTTGGCCGCGAAGCGCACCCGGT
>Ga0123519_10014819_pt1 | contig 11027 bp, 10 predicted proteins | sample YelNatPaOPRAMG02_FD_87396 | JGI IMG/M metagenome (GOLD analysis project Ga0123519, IMG submission 87396) | Hot spring microbial communities from Yellowstone National Park - Yellowstone National Park OP-RAMG-02 (version 2) | ecosystem: Environmental > Aquatic > Thermal springs > Hot (42-90C) ... | reverse complement strand
TGGCGCCATCGGATTGACGTCATGGAACGCCATTATCAAGTCATCCTCATAAATCGAACGCGCTGGTACCTCACGATTCGCTATCTTGCAAAATATGCAATCTGCCACAATCAATCCCCCCGAAAACTGCAAGCCGCATGACTATCTAGCAGCGGGCGCCATACACTCCTGTTCTATCCACTCGCTCGATCCTCACATTTACTATTTCGCCAGGCGCCGTGGGTTCACTTGGAAACTTGATTCTCATATAATTATTGGTCATCCCAGTCCGGAGTTTAGTACCATTACCATTGCCCTCTAATAACACAGCAACTGTCCGCCCCATGAATCGGCGCTCATATTCTTCCTTATGGCGTGCAGTTAGTTCGAGCAGTATGTCACTCCGGCGTTTCTTCTCGAGCGCCGGAACATCGTCTTCCATTTCGGCCGCCTTGGTACCAGGCCTCGGCGAAAATCGGAAAATGTGTGCCCTTGCGAAACGAATTCTCTCAACAAGGTCACACGTAGCCTTGAAGTCTTCTTCCGTCTCACCCGGAAACCCAACCATCAGGTCGGTCGTTATTGCAATCTCCGGGATGCACTCTCGTACTTTACAAACAAACCTTTCAAATCGCCCAGAATCATATGGTCGGTTCATACGGCGCAACACATCGTCACTCCCGCTCTGAAGTGGTAAGTGCAAATGCGGGCACAACTTTTCCTCGCTAGCCATCAGGTCAATAAGTCCACGGGGCACATCTGTCATCTCTATTGAACTCAGGCGGATACGTTCAAGCCCATGGACAGTCAGCATTGCCCGAAGCAACCCCACGAGGTCAATTTCACCATCCCGGTAGCGCCCAAGCCTGATTCCGGTAAGGACAATCTCTTTGTGCCCTCTATCTACAAGCACTCTGGCTTCATCAAGAACCTCGGATGCTGGGCGGCTCGACATCACAGGACGTGCAAGCGGCACTGCACAGTATGCACAGAACTGGTCACAACCGTCCTGTATCTTGAGCAAAGCCCTAGTCCTGCGCTCAGGTGTTGCCACTGCACGATGCCTTTCCTCAGTATCGCTGAGGAGTCTTTGCCTGATATGTTCTACGATGCGCGACTTCTCCTTGTTCCCAAGGAGAAGTGTAACTCCCTCTACTCTTCTAGCTTCTTCTGGGTAGGCTTCTGCGTAGCAACCAGTCAAAACAACAATTGCATCTGGGTTGCGCCGCAAAGCACCTCGGACCGCCTGACGCGACTTGCTGTCTGCAATTGAGGTGACGGTACAACTATTTACAATATAGACATCAGCCTTGTCGGAGAAATCTGCTACCTTAAATCCTTCCTGGACAAAAGCCTCCGCCATTTTTTGGGACTCATATTGATTGACCTTGCACCCAAGGGTATAAAATGCGACCTTTGGCATTGCTATTCAACTTCCTCGCGTCGAATCAGTGGACTCGTCCTCACCTGGGTCTGGCGGGGTTGCAAGCAAGTCATCATGTTGGTCATCCTTACTGAATACCAACGAATGAGCAAGGTTACCTATCAAAGGAGCCTTAAACTCCTCGCCATCATAAGCCTTCAGCATCCCAACGCCTGCAAAGATGAGCATGAGTAAGCCCGGGAGCCACCACATCCATGCCAATGCAGGCACAACCTTAACCACAACTACGAGAATAGTAAGCAGCACGAATCCCAATGTTGACTGCACAGCATGAAAGCGCGCAAAGTTACTCTTCTTTTCCAAGAAGAGAACTATCACCCCTAGAAGGTACGCATATGATGCCGTCGCAGTAATGTTCTCCTCGCAACCGAAACTTGAGCGTCCCTCTTCGAACACCGCGATAACCCCAGGCAGATATGACCGCAGATTGATAACATATTATAACATAACAGCGTCCTTCGTACGACCACCAGCGCTTCGGCGTCGAGATGAAACACATTGTCGCTCGTGATTTACTACTCACCGCGTCATGCCTAACCTAGGACCTGTAGGGAGCAAGCACTTCAAACAGCCTGGCAAGTTTTGCTGGATCCTTTTTGCCCACCTCCGATTCGACGCCGGTGCAGATGTCCAGTCCGTCTGGTCGGACCGCCTGGATTGCCGCCACCGCGTTGTCGGCATTAATTCCTCCAGCGACAACCCTGGGCACGGTTCTCCCATTAAGGACTGCACGAACTGTATTCCAGTTTGCGATAACACCCGTACTTCCCAGACGAGCCTTACCGGCTGTGTGGTCAACCGTGTCCACCGTGAGGACGTCTGCGCCAGAGTTTTCATAGTCCTCGGCGAGCAGACACATGGATTCCAGGTCCATCTCCCTATATCCTTTGGCTGGCAAGTGAAGAGTCTTCCATATCTGACAGTCTACTTCGCTCTTCAGTCTTGCCACAAACTCAGGCGACTCGTTGCCAAGGAGTTGAACAGCGAACGGCTCCAGACTGTCAACAACCCTTCGCACGCGGTCAATATCCGCATTGAAGAGAAGCACTACACCCGGAATAGGAGGCGAATCAAAAACGACCCTGGCTTTGTCCAGCGTCAGCGAGCGCGGGGAGTACGCAACATCAACAAGCGCACCAAAGTAGTCTGCACCAGCCTCAGCGACCAGGTCGCGATCCTCGGTGTTGGTGACCCCGCAAATCTTGACCAAGTCAAGACGATACGCACCGAGTTGCGAGATATGCGGCATACGATCTTGCTCCTTTCGTATTGGGAAGTTTTGTGGAGGGCGGCAGGACCGGTTCGCGTCTGAAGGCTGCCCTGGCGGTAGCGGCGCCTCGTTGCGTACTCCTCCGCCTCATGGAACAAATAGAAGGAATAGTCACCATGATAGGGATGGTTGCAAAAGATTCTACCATGCGATGACCGTAACGTCAAGATAACCCGGGGGCAGACAGTCTCCCGGCGAGGTCAGCACTTATCCAAACGTTGACTAACTCCTCTGCACATAAATACTACCCAGTAAACCTGAAGTGTATTACATCCCCATCTTGAATTATGTACTCACGCCCCTCAACCTTTAGTTTGCCTTTTTCACGAGCCTGAGACCAAGAGCCGGCTTCGAGTAGGTCTGATGCCGAGACAACCTCGGCTTTGACAAACCCCTTCTGGATGTCTTTGTGGATCATCCCTGCGGCGTGGTATGCATCAGTACCTCTGCGTAACGGCCAGGCGGTCACACACTTACCCACGATGGTATAAAAGGTAATAAGATTGAGAAGCCCATATGCAGCCTTCAATATTTCAGCCAAGGCATCGGTAGGCATGTGGAATTCCTTTGCAAACTCTATTGCTTCTTCGGGCGAAAGGTCAGCAAAGTCACACGCCAACTTACAAGGAAGCTCATATAGCAACTCTCCATGCTCCCTCGCCCAATCCCGCAGACGCAAGAGGTACGTATTTTCACAATCCTCACTGACGTTTGCTATGAGCATTCGTGGCTTTGCGGAAAGTAGGTTTAGAGGCTCCGCCGCAGCCAAGCACTCCGGGGGAACCGCTCCTCCCCTCAAGTCATTGCCGGCGTTCAGTGCATCAAAGACAGTTAGCAGTGCCTGGCGCTCCTCCTTTTGCTCTTTAAGGCTTGGATTCTTCCCGATCTTGTCCAATCGCCTATCCAGAATAACGAGGTCTGCAAGACGCAGTTCGGTGTCTATTATAGCGAGGTCGCGGATCGGGTCTGGCTCGCCCTCCACGTGAGAAATATGGGGTGCTTCGAAACAGCGCAGAACATGCAGAATAGCATCAACATTCCGAATATGGCTGAGAAACTCATTCCCCAGACCCTCGCCTTGACTCGCGCCACGAACGAGTCCAGCAATGTCAACAAGCCGAAACGTCGCAGGTCTGGCTTCCTCTTGTTCGGAAAGGACTTTCAATGCCTCAAGCCTAGAATCGGGGACGGGTACGATAGCCTCATTCTTACCCACAGTTGTGAACGGATAATTTGAGACTTCCGCGCTTGCCCGGGTAAGCGCATTGAAAAGTGTTGTCTTACCAACATTTGGCAACCCAATTATCCCACAAGAAACCATGGTTGTTCCCGCAAACCCGCTTCACGCGCCCAGACTTCCGCGCGCCAGGCTCGCCACTCCGGCGCACTACCCGCACTAGCATTACGAGCGAAGCACAACTCTAGGCATGTGAAGCCACTGCCTCTATCCGCTGACCACAATCTCCTTGATTGCTTTGCGGTGTTTGACAACAATCCCTCTCAAGTCCGGGCGACAGACTATCTGCACACGCCTTCCACGACGCTCAAATTGCTGAGCAAAGTCCGCCGTTAACTGAGACAAGCCAGAGTCCTCGAAAGGAACGAAATACAATTCTCCTGTCGGAGATTCTACAAGAACACGCAACTCTTTCAGGTCATCAATGTCGAACACGCTATCTGCTCTAGGAAGATCAATGAGCACCTCGAAGCCTGTTAGCGCGGTACCTTCTACGCGGTTGAGGAAGGCACATATCGCTAACTCCTTTTCCTTTCTTATCCGAGGATCCCAGTAAAGTTCCTGCATGCGCTCAATCTCATCTCCGGTGATGCAAGACTCTCCGTCCTCGGAACCAGAATAGAGAGTGACTCCGCGCTTGTATAGGACACGGTCTCTCAGCCCAGTCATCAGTTGCCCAAAAGGAAGCCGACTTGCAATATCATAAAGTTTGTCCAGCAATGCATCATCGGCGAGATGGTAGAACGACGAGGGTTCAATCACCTCAGCATCGAGACCATCCTGAACAAATCTTGTAAACATAGCAACGGCAATCCGAACGGCATGGTGCCAATAGACATGTCGGAACATCATGTATTTGGCGAATATCAGGCTCTCCAAAGGCGCGATCCCCTTTTCGGTGATCCCAAGCCTGCATCGGGTATCATCAACATCCAGTACGAAAGATTCGATCAACCTTTCAGTGTCAATATTACCGTACGGGACGGCACAAGCCCGTCCATCCCGCATAAGGTAGTCCATCTTGTCAGGATCAAGTATGCCGGATAACATCTTCCCAGGCAAACCTGCTGTTTCCGGGCTCACGATAATATTCGCAACTCTCTCTGGCTCGCGGATATCCCATTCGTCGCGTAATATTTGGTATATACTTCCACCGTTGGTGTTACCCAAGATATACTCCTGCACCAGTTCCTCATGTGATTGAAATGCTCGCCTTCTGCCACCACTTGATCCCGGACTTCCTGATCGCGCACCCCATGGCAACCGGTCAACCAGATGCGCAAACGGGTAATGACCTATGTCGTGAAGCAGTGAGGCAGCGAGGAATAAGCGCGCCTCTTCGGGCGAAATCTTCGGAGATTCGGGAGATCGCCAATTGACTGGATTTAGCACGAGCCGGTGAAGAATCTGGTTGGAAAGGTGGTAAGTACCCACCGAATGCTCGAAGCGAGTGTGCGTTGCACCCGGGAAAACATAGTGTACAAGACCAAGTTGCCGAATCCTTTGAAGGCGAACAAAGTCTGGATGTTCTATGATTCGGCGCGCCATTCGGCTTAGCGGTATGTGCCCCCAAACAGGAACTCGCACATACCCACCGTCTTGGTCAAACAAAAAGAAGAACTGCTCAAGTGCCTGGTTACGTATACCCATGTACGCTGATTTCCAACAGTGGGAATAAGACCTCTTTTCAAGCAAAATTCAGCACATATTCGCTAGCACCACTGCCAGATTCTGACCGAAATAGGAGAAGTCTCTGGAGTCAGTCGGCTTCGGGATACGAACCCAACACAGTCACGAAAAGGGCGTGCTCCTTCAATGCGTTAAGTGCTTTCTGGAGTGGCGGGTCCTTGACGTGACCCTGACAGTCAACAAAGAACACATACTCCCATGGTGTAAGTTTTGTCGGTCGCGACTCAATCATCGTGAGATTGATGTCATACTTCTCGAAAGCACTCATTGCCCGAAAAAGAGCACCAGCCTTGTGCTGGACAGAGAACATAATGGATGTCTTGTCCTTGCCGCTTGGACCAGGTTCCGCGAAACCAACTACTAAGAACCGTGTGCGGTTCTGGGGATTGTCTTCAATGTGTTCCGCCAAGATTTTCAGGCCATAGTACTCGGCTGCAAGGCTGGTTGCAATCGCACCGGCATCTCTCTCACCGGCGCAGGTCTGTGCAGCCTTAGCAGTCGTCGAAACTTCAATCATCTCAGCATTTGGCAGGTTTGCCCTGAGCCAATTTCGACACTGTGCCGCAGCAGTAGGAATCGAGTAGACGCGTTTAATTTGAGAAATGTCATCTGCCAAAGAGAGCAGGTTATGAGTAATGGGAAGGTATATCTCCGAACAGATCTTGAGTTTGGATGTCAGGAATGTATCAAGCGTGTGATTAACAACACCTTCCGTTGAATTTTCAATTGGCACAACACCAAAGTCCGCACGTTCCCGTTCGACTTCGCTGAATACGTCGGGAATTGTGTCCATGGGTACAAACTCACACGAAGACCCGAACCTAGCAATGGACGCCATGTGTGTATTGGTAGCCGGTGGCCCCCAGTAAGCAATTGTCAGGGGCTTCTCCAACGCGCGACATGCCGAAATAATCTCACCATATATCGCCTGAAGCGCCGAGTTTGGGAGCAGACCCTTGTTTGCCGACGCCACCTTCTTCAATATGTGTTTTTCTCGCTCCGGCGCAAATACACTCTTCTTGGTCTTTGCCTTGTGTTTGCCAACCTCAATGACGAGTTCTGCTCGCTTATTCAACAATTCCAAAATCTGCTCATCAATCTCGTCAATTTTCTTCCTGAGTTCGCGAATATCCATCGACCTCTCCCCATATCACCTTGATTAACTATAAAGCATTGCAAGAAATTCTACAAGGGTATAAATGACAGGTAAAGTCAAGCAGAGAGTAAGAAATCCTAACCGCAGACACCCGGAAACACCCCACCCAGGCACGGAGACCAGAGGATTCCAACCCAATTCACAAAGTGTCGCGCCGCAGGTAGGGTTTAGTTGCTGCAACGCACAGGTCACACTGCGCACTTGGCTGGCGCACTGCCCAACGTGTGCTGACAAACTGCGCCATGACCATCCTTCCATGTCAATGACCATAATATTCCGTGGGGTAGCCCAATTCTTGACAATGAATTTGCGCGGTCTTATAGTGTTACAGTAAGCGTTTTGGAAAGGAAGAATAAACCCCATTTTCAGTACGGGAGGTGTCGCCATGATAGAAGATACAATCAAGGCTAGCAGAAGTTTTCGACGTTTCCACCAGGACCGACCCATTGCCTTGGAAACGCTCAAAGAACTGGTCAATCTGGGTAGGCTATCTCCATCGGCGGCAAACCTCCAGCCCCTGAAATACATATTGTCATCGGACCCTCAAATGAACGAACGCATCTTCACGACGCTTGCGTGGGCAGCATACCTGCGTCCCTGGCTCGGACCAGCGGAAGGCGAGCGACCGGCGGCGTACATTGTTATCCTGGGCGACACCCAAATCTCAAAGAATTTTGGCTGTGACCACGGAATTGCCGCCCAAAGCATAATGTTGGGAGCAGCCGAAAAAGGAATTGGCGGCTGCATGATTGGCTCGATTGACCGCCCCAAACTTCGTGAGATACTAAATCTGCCTGATAGGTATGAGATTCTCCTTGTCCTAGCGCTAGGCTACCCAAAAGAAAAAGTAGTCCTGGAGGAGGCGGGGCCAAACGGAAATGTTAAGTATTATCGTGACGCAGACGGCGTGCACCACGTACCCAAGCGCCCATTAAATGAAATCATTCTCCGAACATTCGCCAAAGAATGAAAATTGGGCACGGAAACGATTTGACAATAGACTCTGCTTTCCAGACAGAAAACTATCTGAGGTCCAATATGACAGATAAGAAGGGTTTCAGTCGTAGGGCTTTCTTACGAGATTCGATGGCTGCCCTTGTATCCACAGCCCTGCCTGTAGTTGCTGATGAAGAAAAATCATCTTCACCAAACGAGCAAATCCGCATAGGCATAATCGGTCTCGGAGGCATGGGCAACTCACATATCAACGCAATCCAAAACCTGAAGAATAGCGGGTATCCGGTTGAAATTGTAGCGGTGTGTGACGTTTATCAGGTGCGGCTGGATGCCGCAGCCACACGCACTGGCGCAAGCCCATACAAAGACTACCGCAAACTCCTCGAGCGCAGGGACATAGATGCCGTCTCAATTGCAACTCCAGACCATTGGCATTCACGAATGACAGTGGACGCAGCTGATGCCGGTAAGGATGTGTACTGCGAAAAGCCAATGACTCACTGGCGAAATCTCCAGGAAGCCAAAGACGTGGTTGAAGCAATCAGGCGCAATAAAAGAGTTATGCAAGTAGGAACTCAGTTCATGTCGAGCAGCATATGGGAGCAGGTCAATGACCGTATCAAGGCTGGTGCTATCGGCACATTAATCCATGCACAAGCATCGGATATGCGTAATGGTCAGATCAATGTCTACGACCCCAAAACGCATGACGGACTTGCTGACCCCACAAAAAACCTTGACTGGAAAATGTGGTTAGGACCAGCAGAAAAACGACCCTGGGAACCTGGAAGATTCTTTGCATTCCGCTCATTCTGGGATTACTCTGGAGGATGCGGCACGGACTTCTTCCCGCATCGCTTGACACCGCTTATCCGCGCAATGGGGCTCAAGTTTCCAAGAAGAGTATGCGCCTCAGGAGGTCAATACCAACTCAAACAGGATGGTCGCGAGGTGCCAGATATCTTTACAATCACAGCCGAATATCCAGATGGACCGTCCGTTCTACTTGTCGCTTCACTGGCTACTGATGCTGGTATTCCCTGGGTCATCCGAGGGCATGAAGGTACTGTCAACCTGGACATCAACAGCGCTGTGATAGAACCAGAGCAAGCAATAATTGGCGACAAAGGAGTACGCGAGGAAATCCAGGCCTGGCGCCCCTGTTCGCTCGAAGAGCATTTCAAGGACTTCCTCGACTGCGTAAAATCACGCAGAAAACCTCGAAGTCATGAGGTACTCGGATACCAGGTAATGACCGTCCTCCACATGGGTATCCATTCGTTCAGAAAGAACAAGGTCTATGAGTTTGATCCGACCACCGAGCAAGTGAAAGGGTAGTAATACCGAGCCAAAATTTTTACCCGGGAAGAGGTTTGGCATGAAAATACTATTCCTTTTGACCGCGTGTGTCGTCGCTTCTAATGCCCAAGCCACTAAAATTGACAAGAAGTTGATCGAATATGGCTGGGATTGCCCAACAACTGAATTCGTTAGACAAAACTTGGCAAAGATGGAAACAATCCCGTTTGACGGCGTTGTAATCCAGGTTACTCATCCAGACACACAAGAAAGCCTGGGCTGGAGAGTGTTTTCCAAGACTAGGTTTCGGCCCTCCGAATATGCGCATGCCATAAGAGACCTCGCAACACTTAAGCCAAAGAAACTTAAAGACAATTTCATTCAGGTCATCGCCATGCCCGGTGAAGTTGACTGGTTTGATGATGAATGGTCGGCAGTCGCACATAATGCCGCTTGTCTAGCAAAGGTAGCCAGGCTCGGTGGATGCAAAGGCATAATGTTTGATCCCGAACACTATGGGAAGAACCTCATTTGGAGTTATGCTGCACTGCCTCCCGAAAAGAAGGCGAATCATTCTTATGAAGAGTATGCTTCCAAAGTAAGGGAGCGGGGGAGGGAGTTTATTCGCGCAATCAATGCCGAGTTCCCAGACATCACAATACTTGCACTCTATGGACATGCGTTGCCCTACCAGCTGGCTCAAGCCGCAGGTGGGTTGGACAAGGCAGAGTATGGTTTGCTTGCTGCGTTCTACGACGGTATTTGTGAGGCTGCCACGCCAGGAACCATATTGATTGACGGGTTCGAACAATCTTATCCGTTCAAATCGCAACAGAACTTCCAAGATGGACGGAGGATAATCCTTCGCGATGCAAGAACCATTTCCACTGTACCAGATGCGTTTCTCAAGCATGTACGCGCGGGATTTGGCGTTTGGGCTGATTTTGCCAGTGGTCAACTCGGGTGGCACCCCGAGGACTTTACGCTGAACTACTTCTCCCCAACTTCACTTAGAGCCGCCCTGAGTTTCGCTCTCGAGCAAAGCGACGGTTATGTCTGGGTATATTCCGAGCGGCTCAAATGGTGGGATTTCAATGTACCACATGAGTATATTCAGGCACTTGCACTTGCTAAAAAGGGAAGTGGGAGCCGAAGTGTTGAATCCAAGGCGACGCCACCTTCAAACATACCACGCGCTTGCCAGCAACAAGGGTACTCTGATAATGAGACTTTCGCCGAGTTTCGCAAAACCTTCGTGGAAATTGCAGATCTGCCAAAAGACGGGTGGCGATTCTGCCGTGACGACGCAAATTGCGGCGAGAAAAAAGGGTGGTACCGAAGAAATTTCGACGACTCCGGTTGGCGACTGATAAGTATAGGCAAATTTTGGGAGGAACAGGGAGAGACTTTCGATGGCATAGGGTGGTACCGCCTTAAGTTTGTGGCGCCGAAAACCGGAGAAATTACAGGTCCCAATGGAACCGTAAACAAGATATTCTTGGTATTCGGGGCTGTTGACGAATCGGCATGGGTGTGGCTGAACGGCAGGTACGTTGGCTCGCATGATGTGGGACCTATTGGCTGGACTATGCCATTCAAGATAGATGTGACCGAGACTCTCAAGCCGGGAGCCGAAAACCTGCTCGTTGTAAAGGCACTTGACACCTCAGGAGCCGGCGGGATCTGGAAATCTATCAAACTCATGGGAAAATAACCAGCCGACTCCCTCAAATCTAAAATAGCGAATAAAATGCGCAGGGCGGACTGCTTAGCCCCGTCGAAAAAAGCAAAGCCAGGAATACAAATCCACCAAGGATTCACGGAGGCGAATTCACAGTGGAGAGACAAAACGAAATCGCCAGTTGGATTGCGGATAGGTATCCCTTTCTAAGTTGGCTCAAAAGATGGAGAGAAAGCCTGCCTGAAGCCAGCATGAAAGAGATTGTGGAGGAAGCAGGCGGTGCCGAAAATGTGGGGATAGTGTGCGTTGATGTGA
>Ga0123519_10014818_pt1 | contig 11027 bp, 8 predicted proteins | sample YelNatPaOPRAMG02_FD_87396 | JGI IMG/M metagenome (GOLD analysis project Ga0123519, IMG submission 87396) | Hot spring microbial communities from Yellowstone National Park - Yellowstone National Park OP-RAMG-02 (version 2) | ecosystem: Environmental > Aquatic > Thermal springs > Hot (42-90C) ... | reverse complement strand
GCTCATGATAAACACACAGGGTTAAGCGGAACGGCGTCTTCGCAACAGCAGACCCGCCAGCCCCAACCCCAGCACGCCGACGGTGGACGGCTCGGGCACGACCGCCAGGTTATCCAGATAGAAAGTATAGGGCCCTACGACGCTGCTGTCGGCCGGGGTGATGGCAAGGCACTCCAGCACCGCTTTGCCCGTGGTCGACTCCAGAATGCCGTTGCCGGTGAAGCCCACCACAGGCTCGTTCGGAATGTCGAATACCACGTTAACCCACTGCCCCTTGGTGGTAATCAGTTTGCCAGTGGGTGCGTTGCCCGATTTGGATGGTGCGCCCACAAACTCAATAGCGCCCGACGTGCCGCCGTTTCCACCAATAGGTCCTGTCGGGTTGGTCTCCCGCAAGCCCAGCGTCAAGCGGAAATCAGGCGTTCCCGCGGGCACGTATACCCACAGGCTGAACGGAAGGGTCACCGAAATGATGGGGTTCGGTAGGCTTGCTGCACCGAACGTGGTCAGGCGCACCCAGGGGTTGGTCTGCGCCGCCTTGAACTGGAACGACACCTTCAACGACTGCGTGCCGGACAGCGCCTGCTCGTTGCTGATGGCTGCCAGGTTCGGTGATGACTCCAGAAAGCCTGACGTAGAACCTGAGAAGTTTGGGAAACGGAACATCACCTGTCCATTTGCACCAAGCGTGTAGCCCTCAAAGTCGGTGAGCAGCTGCGCGAAGGTGGGCATCGCACACAGCGTGAATGCCGCAATCAGAAGCACATGCCATTTTCGCATGGTGTAGAACCTCCTTTCGCAAACTGAGATCGGAGCAAAGCGTGTGAAAACAAGATACCGCAATAGTCCCGCGCCCTGCGCGCCAGAATCGGGTATAATACGCCTGCGATATTCTGGAAGCAGCGCGGGAGATGAGCGAGAACAGGTTCGACATCGTCGTGGTAGGTGCAGGGCACGCGGGGTGTGAGGCGGCGCTGGCAGCGGCGCGAATGGGCTGTCACACCGCTGTCATCACGCTCGACCCCGCACGGGTAGCGCACATGCCCTGCAACTGTTCCATCGGGGGACCCGCCAAGGGGCATCTGGTGCGCGAGATCGACGCCCTCGGTGGGCAGATGGGCATCGCCATCGACCTCAACCTGACGCACATCCGCTTTGTGGGCACGGGCAAGGGACCAGCTATCCAAACCCTTCGCGCCCATGCTGACAAACAGCTTTACCCGCGCTACATGCGCTCCGTGCTGGAGTCGCAGCCGAACATCCACCTGATACAGGGCGAGGCGATAGAGGTTGTCGCACACGCGGGCAAGATGGAGGGTATCCGCCTCAAGGACGGGCGGGAGCTGCGGGCGAAGGCGGTTATCATCACCTCGGGTACGTTTCTGAACGGCTTGATCCATATTGGCGAGAAGCAAATCCGCGCGGGAAGGGCGGGCGAGCCACCTTCCGTCGGGCTGTCGGAGTCGCTGCGCCAGCTGGGCTTTCGGCTGGGACGATTCAAGACCGGTACCACTGCCCGTGTCGCTAAAGAGAGCGTGGATTTTTCGCGCGTGCAGGTGGTGCCCTCCGACCCCGACGCGCCACCCTTCTCGTTCATCCACGACCGACTGAACCCGCCGCGCGAGCTATTGCCCTGCTGGCAAACGCGCACCACCGAAGAGACCCATCGCATCATCCGCGAAAACCTGCACCGCTCCGCGCTGTATGGCGGCAGGATTACCGGCGTGGGTCCGCGCTACTGTCCCTCCATTGAGGACAAAATCGTGCGGTTCCCCGACAAAGATTCGCACCCGGTGTTTCTCGAGCAGGAGGGCTGGAACACGAACGAGCTGTATGTGCAGGGGATGAGCACCAGCCTGCCCGAAGAGGTGCAGCTGGCTTTCCTGCGCACCCTGCCCGGACTGGAAGAGGTGGTGATGATTCGCCCGGGCTACGCGGTGGAGTACGACATGGTGTACCCCGACCAGCTGAAGCCCACGCTGATGACGCACGAGGTACAGGGGCTTTTCCTTGCGGGGCAAATCAACGGCACGTCCGGCTACGAGGAAGCCGCGGCACAGGGGCTGGTGGCGGGCATCAACGCCGCGCTGTTCGTGCAGGGGCGCGAGCCGATGGTGCTGCAGCGACATACCGGCTACATCGGCGTGCTGATTGACGACCTCATTACCAAAGGCGTGCAAGACCCCTATCGGATGCTGACCGCGCGGGCGGAGTTTCGCCTTGCCCTGCGCCATGACAACGCCGACCTGCGCCTGACACCGATTGGCAGGCAGGTGGGACTGGTGGATGATGAGCGATGGAGACGATTTACCGCCAAGCGGGATGCCATAGAACGCGAAACGCGCCGGTTGCAGGAAACCGTCATCACGGGCAAGCACAACCCGCTGTTGCAGGAACACGGTCTCGCGCCGGTGGACGGACCCACCAGCCTCTATGACCTGCTGCGCCGTCCGGAGGTGACCTATGCGACCTTGCTGCAACTGGTGCCCGTGGACGAGCCTGCCTCGCGCGAGGTGGCGGAGCAAATCGAACTGGCAGCAAAGTACGAGGGCTTCCTGCGACGGCAGCAACAGCAAGTCGCGGAGCACCAGCGGCTGGAGGGGTTGCTTATCCCCGAAGATATGGACTACAGCACGGTGCGCGGTCTCTCGCATGAAGGAAGAGAGAAACTTTTGCGGGTGCGTCCCCGCAGTGTGGGACAGGCATCGCGAATCCCGGGCGTGCGCCCCTCCGATATCGCCGCGCTGTTAATCCATCTGAAGAGCAGGGTGCTGGAACTGGCTGGAGGGCAAGGCTCCCGCCGAGTCGTTGGGTAGCGCGTCGGTACCCCTAATTCGCAACCTCTTTCCATGTACCAGCTCCAACCTCGTGGTAAACACGTAGCCTTTCTCGTCGGCTAGCGGGTCTTTTCGCATTTTGCAGCTGGATGGTGATTTCCCGCTCCTCGTGGTTGCCCCAAAGGTACCTCCGCTGCGCGAACGTGCATGTCGTTCCAGAGAATGAAACGAAAAAGCCTACTCACCGGCACCGCAACTCACCCCCTACTGCACCTGGATGACATAAGTGTACTCCCCTGCACCGGGGAAATCCTCTCCGGGCAGAAAGGTTGACCGCGTCACGCGCAAGATAATCTCTCCGCTCTTCTCGTCCTCGATAAGGTCGTAGTTGGACAGCTGCAAATTGGACGGTTCGTCAGGCTGGCGGTCGTCAATGATGGTCACCGTCTTTTTTCGCAGAGACAGCTTTCTCTCGTCCAATTCCGCGATGACTAGCGGATAGCGAGGCCAGTTCCCCCGAGGGAGAACCCGGCTGATATTCCCCACCCAGTAGCACTTACCCGTTCGGGAACTGCGGATAAAACTGCAACAGGAAGAGGGGGACAGGAAAGGCTCCCCATCCTCGAAGGTGAATGGTTCGGGCTTTGACCATGTTCGTCCGTAGTCGGTGGAGAGGGTCTTCCACTTGTAGGCAGGGATTTTTCCGGTGGGGTTGGGTTCGTTAGAACCGCGTATCACCATAAAGAGATGCCCTCGTTTCCCGGCTAACTCTATGACCGCGCACTCATCCGCGCCCCGAGAGGACTGGTCAGCCTCGATGATGACAGGCTCACTCACATCCCAGAGCAGGTCGTCCCCTGCTTTATTCCACGCGCCGATGATGCCACAGACCCACGTGAACGTGTAGGCTTTGAGCGGATTGTACAGGTTCCCTTGGGAATCAAGCGGGGCGTAATAGCAGGGGAAGAATATCTGTCCGTTGCTCATCTTGAGCATGGTTCCCGGAATGGTCGCATAGCAAAAACTGTTCTTCCCCACCCATACGCATTTAATGGGGTGCATTGGCGAGTATCCTTCTCCCTGCTGGACGATAGGTCGCAGGTCACCGTACGTTCGTCCGCCGTCTCTGGACACCTGGTACCACATTTTATAGTCCACAAAGCCTTCCAGCGTGTCGGTTACGCCGCGCGTCAACATGGCGATGGCGACACAGCGCCTCTTGTCGTATTTCAGCACGTAAGGGCTTGGGTAGACATTCTGCCGGCTCGGCGCACTCTCTCCCGGATAGTGGTAAAAAGGAACCTCCATCGAGGAGGGGGTTTTCTCCATCGTCTGTTTATACAGGCGCATGTGTTCGGGCAGAGCCTGCTCCCACCGCGTGCTTCCCTTCTCCTTTTTGACCACCCGTATTCCCGGATACGGTGGTTGGTTGAAAACGTCCATCCGTTTTGCCTCCTCTATCCTCTTTTTTCGAATGGGCACCTGGCATCGCGGGCTTCTCTATCCCTTCAACGCGCCGGCCACCATTGTCTCATGAATCCGGTCGCGGAATACCCAGTACATTACCAGCACCGGCACCATCACAATCACCAGCCCCGCAAACAGCGCGCCCCAGTCGCTCTGGTACTGTTCCACCATCAGCAGGTTGGCGATGCCCAGCGGCAGGGTGCGCCGCTCGTCGCTGCTCATGATAACCAGCGCGAGGGGGTATTCGTTCCACAAGCCGATGGCGTTGAATACTCCCACCACGATGATGCCCGGCTTCGCCAACGGCAGCATTACCTTCCAGAACGCCCGCGCCGGACCGCAGCCGTCAATCAGCGCCGCTTCCAGCAGCTCCTGCGGCAGGGTCTGGAAAAAGCCTGTCAGCACGAACACTGTAAACGGCAGCGAGTACGCCACATACACCAGCGTCAATCCGTGCAGGGTATCCAGCAAACCCAGCCGCGCCAGCAGCAGGAACAACGGCACAATGGTGAGGAATAGGGGGAACATCATCCCGCCCAGAAACGCCCCAAACAGCCAGTTGGCGCCGCGAAACGGATAGCGGGCGAAGATATATGCCGCCATCGCGCCGATGGGCAACAGGATTGCCAGCGTGCTCAGGGTAACGATGAGGCTGTTCATGAAGTAACGGGCGATGCCTGCCTCCTGCCATGCCCGCACGAAGTTCTGCCACTGCGGCGATCGAGGCAAACCCCACGGCGAGGTGAAGATTTCTGGTCCCGTCTTGAAGGCGGTCATCAGCACCCACAGCAGGGGTAGCACCACCGACAGTGCAAAAAGTACAAGACACAGGTGAACCAGCCACCGCCGCAGCCCACTCATTTTTTGTTCACCTCAAGGCGACAACGTACCAGAAACAAATCGGCGTCGGGGAACCGCCTCTCCAACCGCAACGAAAATCTGCTTGCCAAATCGCGAGGAGAGTACAAATAATCGGTCGGCTCGTCATTGAACCATAGCACATACACTTCACCTGCTTCCTGCACCTGCTCGGCGAAGTCCCCAATATCTTCCTGCACGGGGAGATGCGTTGCGTAATAGAACCGCCTTGGCAGCAAGGAGGCTACCTTGCCTGTATGCAGGTAGACGGCTTCCGGACAATTGGTAAAAAGCGGCTTTAAGGAGTGCTCACGCACATAGGCGAGTGCAGGAGACTTCCGCCAGGATGAGGCGGTGAAATCCATACCGGTGCTTCGTGTCTCTCGCAATAACGCCACACCGTGCGGAACGGAGCACACCATCAGTACCACCAATGGCATCGCGGCGATCAGGCGAACTGCGCCGTGAAGCCGGAGATCGCAGAGCCGTTCGTAGCTGCCAAGTACCAGAAGCAACAGGGGTACATAAATAGGTGAAAGCAAACGATCGTCCAGTGCATCAAAGGCGACACGTGAAGCCGAACCTAGAAGCACCACCACATACACAACCACGCACAGACCGACCAGAAATAACACGGCATAACGTGTCTTTTGCGTGCGCTCAGCGGTGCAACGGTATGCCATCCACGACAGGATAAGACCTCCCACCATCAGAGGGATAATCACCACAGCCGCGCCGGGAAAAAACCACCCATCGACCACCCGACAGCAGTCTTGCCAGTTCGTCCAGAATGTCCTCGCACTGGGCACACGCTCTCCCATCAAGGTACCGGAGAGGATGTAGTTGCGAACCAGCCACAGGGTCAGAGGCAGAAGGCTCAATAGTGAATATTCGAGGAGATACTTGTACTTTACTTGCCGAGGCAGACTGTTTGCCAGCATCAACCCCGCTGCGCCCACAGCAACGGACACTACCCCCATGTAGCGGGTCAACGTGCCCAGAGCAGTTAGTATGGATGCCCAAACAACGTTTTTCGTGACCGGATGACAGATGCAATGGGACAATGCATATATCAAGAGCAGATTCAGAGCAATGAAAGGAGGCTCACTCCATCCCATAACATACACCGACCACAAAGGGAGGGCGAAAAGCACAAGGAGCAGACCAATCGCTTTCGTGAGAAAGGTGCGAAGCAGGGAAAGCACCAAAACTATCGCCAGTCCGCTGCACCAGCCTGCAGACACGATGGATACCCATCTTACCGCCTCCAAAGGGGACACTGGCAATACGGCAATGGCAACGCTCAGCATGAACGGATATAAAGGGGGAAACTCGACCATAGGCGTTCCGTCCATGCCGACAAAGCCCCTGCCTTTCAGCAGGCTACGTGCCACCGAAAGATAGGTTACGGTGTCTGTAGAGGCACCAATGCCCCAGGTAGCAGTTGCCCACCATGTAAGGGACATAGTGATGAATGCACACGCCCCGGCTATGCTCCACACAACACGCTTGCTCATGCCCTTCCCTCCTGTGGGTTATGCCGGAGGAGTGCAAGGATGGCTCCGCTCAACGCCATCACCACCATGAAGTTCACTATTGCCAGCGCGGTGGCATAGCCGAAGTCGCTGTGTTTGAATGCCTGCTCATACAGGTAGGTCAGCATCACTTCGGTGGCGCGGTCGGGACCGCCCTGCGTCATCAGAAACACCAGCGCGAAGATGTTCATCGTGCCGATTGCCATGTAGACCAAAGCAATCCGCAACACCGCCCACAGCAGGGGCAGGGTCACGTACCGCAGGCGCACCAGACCGGTCGCACCGTCCAGCGTGGCTGCCTCCATCACCTCATGTGGAATGGTGCGCAGGGCAGCACTAAACAGCATGATGTAAAAGCCCAGCGCGTGCCAGACATGCGCCACCCCCACCGATGCCAGCGCGGTGCGTTTTTCGCCCAGCCAGGCGATAGCCCACGATTCCAGACCGACCGCCTTCAGCGCGCCGTTCAAAATGCCAAAAGAAGGGTTGAGGATAAACATCCACAGCACAGCCACCACGACCAGCGAAATCACCTGTGGAAACAGGTACACCGCCCGCAGGAAACGCGCCGTGCCCGAATCGTGCCCGATGGCGTGCGCCAGTGCCAGCGATAGCGCGAGAATGACCACGCTGGTACCCACAAACAGCAGGAGGTTATGCTGCAATGCCAGCCACACGATGGGGTCAGCGAACAGCTGGCGGAAGTTCTCCAGACCGACGAACGTGCGGTTCGCGGAGATCCCCCGCCAGCGGTACAGCGAAAACGCGAATGCCTGTACTACCGGCACCACCACGAACAGCGCATACAACACCGTTGCCGGTAGCAGAAACCCGGCGACAAATATCCCGCGGGAACGTCTGCTCATCGCGCCTTTCCGCGTGTGTACGTGTGCTTGGGAAGGTTTTTATCCTGCCGAGCCGCCTCCGCAGCCGCTTCCAGTCGCTCGACGAACTGCTCCGGCGTGATGTTGCCCGCCAGCAGCGCAGCGGTGGCGTCTTCTACCGCCTTGCCCAGCTTGGGATACCACTGCCGGTACTCCACCGACCAGACGGTTTTCGCCCGGCGGAAGACCTCTACGGGCTCTTTCAGATGCTCGGGGAAGTTTGCCTGGTCGCTACCGCGGATGGACATCAGCGTGCCCTTCTGCTCCACGAACTGCTTCGCCTTCTCCAGCGAGGTCATATACTTGTAGAAGTCAATGGCGAGTTCACGGTTTTTGCCCTTTGTGGGAACCATCCAGGGCTCGATGCCGATGCCGACGGCAGTGGGGTCGCCCTTGCCGTCGTCCAGCACGGGCGGCAGGAAAAACCCCATGCGGAAATTTGGCGGCAGCACGTTGCGCATTTCGGAGTGCAGCCATGTACCACACGGTATCATCGCGGCGCGTCCTGAAATGAACTCCATCTGTGCCCCCGTGTGGTCCATGCCGTTCGCGCCTTCCTGGAAGTAGCCGCGACGGCGCAGCTCGTCCATCATCTGAGCCGCTTTCAAGAACGCCGGCGACTTCCACGCTCCGGGCACTAGGTTTTGCGCGTTGTCAAAAGCTTCGATGCCCCCTGCACTGATGACCCACGGAATGAGGAACCCGCTCACGGCGTAGGCAGGGTAGATGCCCTGGTAGGTGATGGGCGCGATGCCCTTGGCTTTAATCTTCTCGCAGAGGCTCAGCAGTTCGCTCCAGGTGCGCGGTGGTTTCCAGCCGTTCTTCTCAAACATATCCTTGTTGTACCACCAGCCGAGCATACTGAAGAAGTAGGGTAACATGTAGGTCTTGCCCTGATACTGGCACAGCTCCAGCAGCGCAGGTTCGAAGGTATCGCGCCATTTGCCTTCCGTTTTACCGTAGGGCGGGCTGTCCAGGTACTCATCCAACGGGATGACCTGCCCTTCGTAGACCAGTGCCCAGTGGTCCATACCCCAGCCGGGGTAGGTCAGGTCGGGCGGGTTGCCCGCAATGAAGCGCGGGCGCAGCTGCTCCCACACGCGCGGGTTGCCCCACACCTTGATTTTCACGCCCGGATGTTGCTGTTCGTATTCGCGCGCCGCCTGCTCGAAGAAGTCGATGCCATACCCGCCCTTGAAGCAGGCGACCTCCAGCTCTTTGGTGGCAGTAGTGGACTGTCTACCACAAGACACAACCATTGCCACAGCCAGCGCAACGGCTATCGCAGGCAGGGCATACTGGATGTATTTCATCTTCGTCATACCCCCTACATTGGCTTTCCTGTCATGCTGAATGCAGGCTAAAGCCTGCGGCTACTTTCCCCTGTCATGCTGAACGGAGTGAAGCATCTCCGAGATTCTTCGCTTCGCTCAGAACGACATAAAGGTCGTCGTGAATGACACATTACGGCTGTTTGCCATGCAGGCACTCAGGCACGGTTTCAACCGCGTCACACTGTGCCTTGCAAAAGGTTCGCCGGCGAGAGAAAACGTTCCTGCGGGACAGAGCGTGATTGCAGGCAGTGGGGGCGGGGTACAGGGACGGGTAAGCATCTTACCCGTCCCCGGAAGCCTGAAACAGAGGGTTTTACTCCTGCACCATCCGTCCGAAGTTCCTCACCAGAATGCCGAAGTCGAACAGGCTCACTTCTCCGTCGCCATCCAGGTCGCCGAAGAAGACGTCGAAGAAGCTCAGCTCCCGAACGCTGCCGTCTCCGATCTGCACATCCTTTTGCACCGCCGGCAACGCGCTACCGAAGAAGAGCACTACGTTATAGCTGCCGTCCGGCACGTCAGGGTCAGCCTCGAAATCGCCGTCCTCGTCCAGTTCTACATGTTGCACGTCGGCGATTTCTCCGTCAGGGGTACGGATTTCCACTGTGGCATAACGCTTGCCGACATAGGCATCGGTGTTGACATGTCCCGTGATACTGCGTGAATAGAGTCGAAACGCCAGGTCGTCTATCCCACCGTCGCAGGCGTCGATGAGCGGCTCCGTCCACGGGGGAAACTGCCCTGCAGGGCACAGGTTTACTTCCCGATGCGCCGACCAGCGGAAGTCCTCCTGTCCGGGACGCGCGCTCTCCTTGTCTGACTCCGAGATCTGGATCCAGTAGTGTTCCTCAGCACGCTGTATGAAGGGCGTCGGCAGGCGGGCGGAGAAGTAGAACACCCGCTTCTGCGTGCAGTCCCATCTGCCGGTGTAGCGGATCACGTCGGGGCGGACGCACGTGTGGTATCTCGGCTCTGGCTCCGGCTGACAGGTGCCGGGAATGTTACGGTAGATGGCGATGTAGTAGCTCCATCGTTTGCTGTACTGAGCCTCATTCAACAACACGCCCCCCAGCTCACCCGCACGATGGGGCCGGTTTTGGTGCAAATCCAGTCATCCATCGCCACTTTCTCGAAGGGGCGCGGCTGCTCGCAGCTGAACACGCGCGACTCGTGGGAAGCGAGCCTCCACGTATACGGCTGGTTCCACTTGAAACTCCAGCTGGTTTGTGCCCACGCGCTCACGGTCATGGTAAGCATCGCCATCATGGGCAAAAGGCGAACTTTCATCATTGGTTTCTCCTTTCTTGGTTTCTCCTTTCGCGGTGTTCAGGGATGCCCTGTGCAGGGCATCCCTGTTGCCTCTCAGTCATCCCCAATCGCGCCGAAGTTGCGCACGAGGATGCCGAAGTCGAACAACGTCACCTCGTCATCTCCGTCCAAATCGGCGTTGGGGTTCCAGTTGCTGTCGCCCGGCATGCTGCCAAACGCCGCTACCAGTTCACCGAAGTCGAATAGCGTCACCTCGTTATCGCCATCCACATCGCCGTTGACCACGCTGAAGTTCACCGTGACATTGCCCGTGATGGCGATGCTGGAGCGAGTGTGCCGCAGCCAGTGCGATGCCTTCGCCGCCACGTCGAACGTGCCGTTGCGCGTGGTATTGAAAGAGTACTGGCTGCTGCCGTCGAGGTTGACGACGTGTGTCTCCAGCGGGCTGGTGCTGCCCGGGTTTCGGATTTCGATGGTGACCGACATGGTGCTGGGGTCACCGCTGAACTCCTGCAGTTCCACCTTGCCGCTGACCTTGCGGGTGCTTGCCGCCACGGTGAGCGTGCCGGTGCCGGTGCTTGGGTTCAGCGGGTCATCCCCGGCGAAGGCGACCTCAATGGTATGCGAGCCAAGTGCTGCGCCTGCGGGGATGGTATAGCCGATGCTGGCGACGCCGCTGGAGTTGGTGGTGGCGTTACCTACCGCCGAGCCGTCTACCTTGAACTGCAGGCTACGTCCTACAATCAACGCGCCGTCGTGCGCCCGGCGCAGGGTTGCGCTCAACGTCACGGAGGAGCCTCGCGTGCCCGACGCATCGGCTACCGAGACGGTGGTATCGGCATAACGGCGGAAGGTGGCACTGCCGGAGCTGCCGTGGTAATCGGTGTCGCCACCGAATGACGC
>Ga0123519_10014816_pt1 | contig 11028 bp, 7 predicted proteins | sample YelNatPaOPRAMG02_FD_87396 | JGI IMG/M metagenome (GOLD analysis project Ga0123519, IMG submission 87396) | Hot spring microbial communities from Yellowstone National Park - Yellowstone National Park OP-RAMG-02 (version 2) | ecosystem: Environmental > Aquatic > Thermal springs > Hot (42-90C) ... | reverse complement strand
GGGCATTGAAATCAGTATATTCAAGGAAGCTACTTACATTAATTCTTGTAATTTCTAACCCAATAGTGCGCTTTTCACCTTCTCTTAACATTTTTGATTTAGTGCCATATTTCGCGATATGAGGTGTTATGCTAAGATTTATACCTATGTCTTGTAGGAAGCTGTAATTGTACATAATCTGCCCAAATTGGTTGGTCTGTGTGCTTTGCAGATATGGAATATCCTTGCCTCTACTGAGCGTTGTCGGTTGATTATCTCGTGTGAGAACTGACGGTGCAGATAGAACTTCAACCTTATTTTCTTTCATAAGAGCGTTTAATGTCGCAGTAAGATTTTTGTTAAAGACTTTATATGTAAATCCCATACTTGAATCACCGACGTTAAAATCAGTCCCAAATAGAGCATTTAATCCATCTTTGCCAAGATGATTACCTTCCTTCCAAGTCCAATCAATTCCCAAATTATTTTCTTCTCCTAATGAGACTTCAAGGACTTTGATCTCCATCCATACTTGTCCGCGACTTATGTCTAATTGCCTAATAATCTCTTTTACTGCTTCGTGATTTCTTTCTGGTGTAGTCACGATCAAAGAGTTAGTAGTTGGGTCTGCATTAATCCTGACTTGACCGAACAAAGTGGCTGTATCTCTTGGGACAGGCGATCTTCCCGTCATCATCATTCTGAAAAAGTTCATTTGCCCGCTCCTTCCTCGTGAGCTTATTCCGCCACCTTCCTCAGAAAAGACATCGTTAAGAAGAGATTGCAAATCTTCCGCATCAGCATATTCCAATGGATAAATGAAGGTTGAGTATCTATAATCCGGAGGAGTTGGTTGATCTAACTGTTCTATCAGTTTTTGGATTATCTCAAAATTTCTTGCAGATGAAGTGGTGACAAGGATTGAGTTAGTTCTTGTATATGCCTCTATTGATATTGACCCTGTAAGGACGCCCGATCTTTGCGTAGTTCGTGATTGTCTTGGCATCCAGAAGAAGAAATCAAAACCGCCTCCACCTCTCCTTTGATTTCCTTGTGCATATATATTATTTAATATTTCCGCTACGCTTTCTGCATCTGAATTGACTAATTGGAATATCCTTGTGTCGGTCTCTAAGTCTGGAATGGTAATGTCTAATTTGTCAATAAGGTCTTGAAGGATAGGAATATTAACCGCAGCAGTTGACACTACAATAGCGTTAAGCCTTGTATCCGCAACAAGATTAACCTGTCCCTGTATGCCGGTTATTTGCTCCTCTCTACCGCCTCTCTCAAATCTCCTTCGTTCCCTTTCCCACCAAGGCATATCTCTTGTGCTTTGATTCTGAAATAGATCTTCAAGGTTTTGCACAACAGAAGTTGCATCGGCATATTTCAATGGAAAGATTTTAATTACCTCTTGTGGGGCGGTTTGTTGATCCAATTGGTTTATTATTTCCTCTATTATTGGGAAATTTTGTGGATCGGAAGATACAATGACTGCGTTTAGTCTTTCATCTGATACGATATTAACGGTTCCTTGAATTCCTTTTGTTGTAGTCTGTAATTCCCTTGCACGCCAACGTTCCCATGGTGGTAGATTTTGAGCACCCGTGCCTTGCAAAAGTGTCTGTAATTCCTGTGCAATATCCTCTGCAATGCCTGCTTTTAACAAAAATACTTTGATCTCTGCTTGTGCAATCCTACTGCTATCAAGTTCTTCAATTAATTTCTCTATGATCTCCAAATTCGTCTCAGAAGCAGTTACAATAAGTTTATTAGTCCTATCATCACCTGCGATCAATACTTGACCTCTGACTACATCAATACCCCTTGTAGGCATTCTGCCCTCACGTCTCGCCATATCAAGCATTTTCATCATCTCATCAGGACCTCTACTGCTTAACTTTTGAAAAGCCCTTGCAGTTTCTACATTCTGCCTGAAAAGATCGTTGAGTGTTTGGGCAAGAGTTGATGCTGTCGCATATTTAAGCTGGAATATCTGCGTCTTTAATACACCAGAAGGTTGAGTATCTAATTGTTTTATTATCTGAGCCAATCTTTTTATATTAGCAGAAGTATCTGTGACCACCAGTGAATTTGTTGTCGTATCTGCAAAAATATCTGCGTCCTTTGGAATAAGGTTTTTGAGATTTTGAGACATCTCAGCTGCGTCAGCACTATTCAAAGGTATTATCTGAGTTATCATTTCATCAGTAGAGTCTATTAAATTTGGATCAGAGCCGATTTGAACCCTTAATGGTCTTGCTTTTGCTTCACTAACGGGGACAATTACGATAGTCCTATTGACGCGAACCATAGTAAAGCCTAACGAGAGTAACGAGGTTTTTATAGCATCTAATGCCTCGTCAACAGTTACACCTTTTAGGTTTACTATTGTGACTTTTCCTTGAACTCTTTCGTTAGCTATTATGGTTAGGTTGGTCTCATCGCTCATAAATTTAAGAATATCTTGAATATTAGCATTTACAACATTGAAGAATGATATTCTTGTTGCTTTCCCATCTCTCCCACGTTCAACAACCCGTATATCTCTTTCGCTTTGCTGACCGCCGGGAGGTCCGCCTGGGGGTGGTCCTTGAGCTATTATATCGCCAACAAAGACAAATATCATCACCGATATAAGTATAGCAGACAATATAAGGTTTATATTATAAGATAGACAAACATCAGACCAAAGTCTATGACGTTTATCATTTGAAGTTCCCAAAAAACCATAATTCATTCTTTTTCCTCCGACAAAACAGCAAGAATATTTTATATATCTTTGCCTTTATGAGTTTTTATTTTAATATTTGCATTAGCATTATTAGGGCATTGGCTGAGGCATTGGTGTTTCTCCTCCACCTCGTCTTCCGCCAAATTCTCCGCTTTGAAACCTCTGCATAAACTCCTGCCTTAGTTTTTGTTGAAGCTCAGGATTATTTTGCAGTTCTTCTATAGAAATTCCCCTTTCCTCAAGCATCTGCTTTACAAAAGGCGGTAATTTGCTAGCATCAAACCCTCTTCTTTGACCGCCCGAGTCGCCAGCTTGAAAATCTCTTCTTGCTTCGCCACCGGGTTTTTGTTCTCCTCCGCCTTTTTGTCTTTGACCTTCGCCTCTAAATCCGCCCATCGCTCCAGAGCGAGTTCCTTCACCTAATTTCAATGCTATTTGCTCTCCTGATCGCTCTAATTTGGCGCTCCATTCGTCTATTTCTACAACCTTAGCGTCTCCAATAGTATCACCAGGGGATACATAATAACTTTTATTCGCCCCTGCCTGTTCAATAAAAGCCTTGCTAGTATTTATATTCTCTGCATTTGAGACAACGCCTGTAAGAATATAAGAGGCTTTTTGCTCTCTTTTAACCCAGCCTAATGGCATAAAAAGATTTTTATTTACAATTGCATTTATATATAGATTAATTCCCTCATTGTTAGCAGATGGCTGACCTTTCGGTTGTGGTGATGGTGTCTGTTGAGGCACATTTGCCATTTGTGGCATCGGTTGCGATTCGCTCTGATCCTGTTTGTTTTCACTGGACTTCTTTTTTTCTTTATTTTTTGTATCTGCTTGTGGCGATTCTCCTTTACTCATTTGACGCATTTCTCGCTTAATTTCCTTCTTTTCCTCTTTATTGATATTTTTGTCAGATTTTTTCGGATCGTTAGATTTTTCAGGCTCAACGGTAAATGTCTTGCCATCTTCCGATCTGATGAAAGCTCTTCGGACAGGTTTTTCGCCTGTTGGTTCGCCTTCTATGATCATTACATTATCAGATACATTACCAGACGGATTAGATTCTATTTTTATTTCAACTCGTTGACCATTTTCCTGTGCAGACGCCAAAAAATAGTAGCTTAATCCTAAAATGCCTACGATTACAAGACAAAAAATGCCAAATCTTAGTAACACCATTTTTTCACATCCTTTCATTTTCGTCCTTTTTATCTCCTTCATAAAGGGCAGTGGCTGTCATGCTCATTTCCACAGCCAATATCCCTTTTTGTCTATCTGCAACGTTTATTTGTATAGAGTCAATTTTGATCCATTTAGCAGATGTCTGTAAATTATATAAAAGCTTAACCAATTGGGTTATTTCGCTTTTAAATACCATCTTTGCAGTAAATCTTCCAACTTTATTCTCTGACTTTATATTTTTGATAATATCCATCTTGTTAATTAAGCCAAAGACCTCGCCTTTTCTTTGTTTCACGCGATCATTATATAGATTTAACTTCTTTATTATTTTATCCTTTTCCTCTTTATCTTTAACCCCTGCTGAATCTATTATGTTATCCAAATCCTCGCTAATTGGGTTTTGACCACTATGAGTTTGAACATATCCAACAAATGCACGTTTTACATCAATTGGGACATCTTTCGGCATAATTGGGAAAAGAATCCAGCTACTTTCCGAAGATCCCTTCTGCTCGGTTTCATTAATGCTTTTATTTTTGTCGCTTTCGTTGCTTTTTTCGGTATCTGATACCTGTCTTACAGCTTTATCGTCGGAGCTTGAACTGCTTTCTTTTGTATCTAACTGGAAAGAGCTATCTTTCTCCTTTAATAATTGGACTGTATATAGACGATCTACTATTGATTTTAAGGTATTCTGATCATCTTTTTGAGCAGTTGTTTGCTTTTTCTTGCTTTTCTCTGGCTTGACGTCTAACTGTTCAATTTCCCTAATTTCTGATTGGTTTGCGATCTGCGCAAGATATTTCATTATAGTAGGTTCAGCAGTGTCTTTATTAAACGACATCTGACTATAGCCTAATTGTGTTCGCATGTTGCTTTCAAGATCAGTTATCAATGGTTCTATTGCTTTGAGTTTTTTCAGCGATTCTATTTTTTCCTGTTTAACTTTAAGATCTGAACCAGCTTTTTTCTGATCGCCTGTGAAAAAAGGCAAAATCAGAAAATAAACGATTATGCCAATAGCAGCTAACGCCCCAAAACCGATCATAAATTTTTCACGATTTGTTATTTTTCTCATTTTTCCCGTTCTCTTGTGTTGTTCCCTTGTTCAAGGTGCATGTTATTTGCACTTGAAGTATTGGTTTATTGTCCTTTGTAATCTTAGAAATTGCACCGTTATCAACGCCATCAAACAACTTTTGATTGTTTGGGTCCTCCATTTCACTCAGTATCCTAACAGCTTCACCTATGTCAGCATGAGACAAAGCCTCAACGTTGAGAACCAATTTCCCATTTCTGTCTATACTAAAGCTTGTCAATGCTAACTTATCACGAGAGGGCAATTTCTCGTGCATCTCTCTGAGTATCTCAAGAGGAGTGACATAAGGGACCATTACCCTCTCCATCAAGATACTTTTTTCAAGCGTTTGCTTTGCATTAACTATAACTGGGTCCTTTTCCAGTTTTAATAATTGTTCCTCAACTTCTTTATATTTTTTGGCTTGTGACTCCTGCCAATTATTAAACATCAAAACACCAAAAGCTATGACAATAACTGCTGCAAAAGCAGACAAAGCCATTACAATTCTTTGTCTAACCTTCTTCGCTTTTTCAAGAATTTCTTTGGGAAGGAGATTGACAGTGACAGTCGGAGTTCGGTCTTTTCCAGCTAAAGCGATTAAACCTAATCCAATGTTTACGGTTAGACTTCGTTCGTTTACATTTTCATCTCTGATTAGATCAGTATTTACATTTGAAAATGAACCTAAAAGATTGACTTCTACGCCAAGCTTGTTGCTCATATATTGTGCCAGACCGGGAATTTGAGAGCATCCACCGCAAAGCATTAAATTATCAATTCCAGCGCTAGAATCTTTGCCTGTGAAAGCTCGTATAGATTGGATTATCTGATTTGAAAGGGCATCTGCCCATTGATATGTTAGCTGTTCATCAGAACCAGATGAGAGATTAGCGATTTTCAATTTCTGTGCTTCTGCATTTTCAAAGGTCAATCCTTCCTCTTTTTCTATCATCAAGGTAAGGTTATTTCCGCCATAAGGAAAACCTCTTGAAAAAGCCAATCTGCCGTGTTGAATAATGCAAATATCTGTCCCACCTGCGCCGATGTCTGCGACTACTATGCTCTTATTTGCGAGGCTTTCTCTTAATTGATCAAAGACAACACCATAAGTAGCAAAAGCAGATGGTATAATAAATCCGACCTTCACTCCTGCTTTGTCCGCAATGTCAATATATCTATCAATTGAGGTTTTCTTTGCAGCAACTACTTCAAGCGAGACGTTATCCGTTGTCCTCTGGACATTATAAATACTATATTCTGCTTCCTCAATTGAGAATGGAAGTTCAGTCTCTATTTGGATAGGCACCATCTTTGCTATATCTTCATCAGTAGCAGTTCCGGGCAATCCAGATAATCCTTTAACCGTGACTAATTGACGTGGAATGGACAATGCCACATTCTTTGTTTTGAAGCCTTTATCTTTTATCAATTGGACTAATGTCTCAACTATGACTTCATCTGTTATTTTATCTCCCGCAGAATTGCGTGGATACTTCATTGATCCGTAATTATGGACGATCACACCTGTATTCGTAAGGATTAGCTCCATAATTTTGATCGCATTTGTGCCAATATCAATTGTTGTTATTTGATTCCTTGCCAAAGTAAACTCCTTTGTTTACATCTGTTTCCAATATTTTATCTGAATTCTATTTCCACTGCGATCAACGATGGCAGTAAAGCCATTTTTGATCTTATTATCCTTTGAAGTTCCTGTCGCCTCAATGCGAAAAACACTACTACGATAAGAAACTATGTCAACCAACTGCCTGAATGTGTTTTCATCAATACCTTCTACATCCAAGAGTTGACCTATATTATCAAATGGACCGCCTTGACCTTGTTGATTGCTTACCTGTCCGCTACTTCTTTGGCTTGTTCCAGATGTCGTCCTTCTTGTTGATGAACTAGAAGAAGATGATGTTGTTCCAGATTCGCGATAGGCGATTATTGCATTAGCTTTTGTCTCATCCATACCCGGCAATAGCTGTAATAACTCCACAGGGACTGTATTTATGTTTATTTTGCCCGGCAAGACTGCGTCATCCGTTGTTGTGACTCTGTCAGCGATAGTCCTCAAATCCTGAATGGATACCGCCCTAACCTGTAAAAGCTCGTCTACGTTGTCAAATCTGTTATTTTGCCTATATCTGATAATGCTCTCTGCTATGCCATCATCTATTCGGTTACTGAGGCTTTTTAATTGGTCTGCATTTGCGGTATTAATGTTAATTCTTTGCTGTTGAGTTTGCTGTTGACCTTGATCTCTACCTTGTTGTCCTCCGCCTTGTTGCTGATCATCAACTGTGATCCTATCCCTTATAGAGTTTAATGTCTGTTGAGAGATTGCAGGGACGTTCAAAAGGTCTGTTATATTTCTATATGCTTGATTTCCGCCCTGTTGTCCAGTTTGTCCAGTAGGCATCTGCTGTCCACCGACATTCATTTGACCTTGTGTCTGACCAAACTGAATTTGTGATTGTCCAGTCTGTCCTTGTTGCATTTGCCCGCCTTGTTGTCCTTGTTGATTTGTAGCTTGGCTTCGGTAATCAACAATAGCTTGTGCTTCCTGTTGAGTTATAACTTGCTGTTGTTGTCCCTGTCCCTGACCTTGAACATTTACCCCTTGCACTATTTGATTTGCATCTGCTGTATTTATATTTACTCGCTTACTGCCATCATTTGCGACATTTTTATCTGCTGAAAAAACTGTTGTTATATCAATTAATGCTATGGCATTTTGTTCTTCTGTGTTTGTGCTTCTTGTATTACTTTGTTGGTTGGTGTTATCATCACCTGTCCAACCATATAATATATCAGGGGTCATTCCCTCTGCTTTAGCCATCTCTGCGGTTGTCCTATAAGGTCTTTTAGCTATTATTGCCGATGCAAGTTGTTGAGCTTGTGCTGTAATCTCTGCTTCCGATAAATTCTCACCCGTTTGTTGATTAGTTAAGCAATATTGTATTACCTTTGTCAATGTGCCTTCATCTATTGTATTTACATTAATCTTGGCTGATTCGTCTATCATTTTGGCGTTGAAATTTGTATTGTTGAGTTCGCCAGTGAAACCATTAGCCCAGTCCTCATCAAGCGAATCATAGCTTGTTTCGTCACTTCTCAAATAAGCGATAGCTGTTTCAAATCCGCCCTTTGCAGAATAGTAAGCGTTAATTTGGTCATTCCAGTTTCTTGATGTTTTAACTTCAAGCTGAAGTGTATACATAAACTCCGACGCTAAAATAGTCAATATTGTGACTATCCATAAAACTGCTATTAATGATAATCCTTTATTGCTATTCATAGCGATCACCATAATAATCTATCTTTGTGTAGAAGTCATTTGGTTGCCTTGACCAGCAGTGTTTTGCCCACCTGATTGCTGACCGACAGGAGTACTGAAATTTAAATAGACAACTATCGCCTGAGTTAATGGAGTGCCTTTGTTGTCTGGGTCTGTTACCGAAAGAGTGATCTCCAAAGCCTGTGGAAGCTGTTGTTCCTCTTCCATATCCCATGTATCAGCCCAATCGCTTCCGTCAAAATACCTTATGTTAAGTCCTGCGACGTTATCCATAAGCACTGATGATTTAAGCAACTCTTGGACTTCCTCTGATTGTGATGATCTAGTAGATGATTGCATTTGTTCAAGCATGTCTTGGAGATTTTGTGTATCAAGTTTAGTTGTCTCTACTCTCATAAGGCTCATTAATGGTTCGTCTGTTTCTGGGTTTTGTCCTATAAAATAAACTACCCTTGCAAGATCGCTTGGCAGATTGTTTTCTGTTTCTTCTTCATCTGACGATGTATTACTTGTCTTACTCTCCTCTTGTGGGACGTAATCCCTAAGGTTTGGATTTACTACTGTGACAAAACTGACCATGTCCATATCCATATTAGTTTCAGGGTCTGCATTATCGCCACATAAAAAGACCAATTCTTCATCATCACTTGCATAAAACATATTGGTCACGTCTTGAGCTATACGGTCAAGTGTTGTCCTGCATTTTTGTAACATTATGATCCTTGTCTCATCTTTCTGATATGCGTTCAATGATGACTTGAAGACCGCATAAACAGACCCAATTATCATCATAGATATTGCGACAGCAACCATTATCTCAATGAGCGTAAAACCTTTATTTGAGGAAATGTATTGTCTTTTTATATTCGTTTTGTTATAGAGTCTCATAATTCTAAAACCAACTATTGTTTGATCAGATAAGTTTTTAATAAGCCTTGGACAATTTTAGATTAAAGATGTTATACTGATTATTCAAATAAAACTCTAATGATAAAAAAGATTTTAAAATCCCCCTTTATTCCATACGCATTAAGTTAAGGACTCTTAACCCCGAAGGGGTGATATATTTATAGAAAACACATAAATAAAAAATCTTTTAGCTCCGTCAGGAGCGACATATTTACCCATCATATTTCGCTCCGCTGGAGCTTCGTATTTTGGCGTTTATCGTTTCTATAAATATGGCGCCCCTTTGGGGCTAGAAACAACATTATCTCACGTTAAAAATAACGTTTTTCCCTTAACTTAACGCTTATACCCTTTATCCTCCTTTTTCAGAGAGGAACCTGATTTTTTATCCCTGCTGTTGTTGCTGTTGATCTGTCTGTTGTTCTATGGTTCTATCCGCTATATAGGTGCTTAGTTGGAGACTTTTCTCTTGACCTCTTTCTTCCCATGTGATTACAACTGTCACTTGTCTAAGTCCATCTGTATCTGTATCAGTGACTTCAGTTGCCCATCTAAATCGGGAATCAGTGCCGAAATCGCCTTCTTCACTGCCGACATCTGGGTAACCTGTCATCTCAACCTGCCCCATTTTCAATCGTAAAAGATAATATGCTGTTGTTTTGTTTTCAATGAGAGAATAACTTTTAATCCCTTCAGAAAAAGCTTTAAGAAGTGCGGGAAAAGCGATGGCAGCAATGCTTAATGCTACAACGACTTCAAGCAATGTAAATCCCCGTTTATTTTTGAATGTATTATTTATTTTGCCTCTTAAAGCGATTATCATCTCAAAAAACCCTCTACTGATCACAGATCACTGATTACTGATCACTGATTACTTGTGTTCAGCCCAAGTTGTTGAATATCCTCCTCATTTAACTCTCTGATCCCTGTTCTTCCAGTGGATTGCGATACAGTGAGAAGCATCACCTTTCCAGATTGACTTTGCAGATAGACCTCAAATTCCTCTGCCCTGCTATCTGGATAAAATGTGACATATTGAATGCCAGAATTTGTGTTTGAACTACGAGGCGAATTTATCTGCACTATTTGAATTCCTGCGGGAATTTTATTTGGCACGCCTAAAAGACCACCTGTGCGAGTCACATTAGTTTGATTTTCTTGATCACTGCTATTATTTTGCTTCGTATTACTTTGTGTCACATTTTGGTTATTGCTTTGTTCAGAAGCTAATTTTTCCGCCTCTCTTTCAGCAATCGCTTCTAATGCAGAAGTAAGGTTTGTCCTTGATTGATCTGTAACACTTCCACCCGAAGACTCACTTAATAGCTCTTTAAGCGAAAGCCAGTATTCGCTATTAGTTGGGTCAAATAAGACGACATATTCAGTTCGTTCTGTTATAGCAGATGTTCTGGCAAACTCCATTAGGCTTCTTATTCCACGTGCAGTTGACCGAAGCCTTGTGCTTTCTGCAAATGTCTTCATCCAAGGTGTAGATATAGTTGTCATAAGAAGGATGATAAATATGACAATAGTGATCTCTATCAAGGTGAAACCATAGGAGCTTTTTTTAGCAAACTTTTTCATTTTATATACTGCAGTATTTCATAACCTGATGTTATGAGTTTGAACAATTTATAATCCCTCTAAATCTCCCTTTTCCAAAGGGAGACTTTTTATGGTTTCCCACTTTGAAAAAAGTAACTCTATTAGTTTCCCCCTTTGAAAAAGGGGGATAAAGGGGGATTTTTGAAATGTTTGGAAAAATTTAATTTTAGCAGAAAGTATTATTTTCACTTATTCTAGAAAATGTCCGAACTAATGTCCTAAGTTCAG
>Ga0123519_10014813_pt1 | contig 11029 bp, 10 predicted proteins | sample YelNatPaOPRAMG02_FD_87396 | JGI IMG/M metagenome (GOLD analysis project Ga0123519, IMG submission 87396) | Hot spring microbial communities from Yellowstone National Park - Yellowstone National Park OP-RAMG-02 (version 2) | ecosystem: Environmental > Aquatic > Thermal springs > Hot (42-90C) ... | reverse complement strand
TTCACCGCGACAACATCTCCCTTCGGATCACCGCTCCCATCTTCTCGGCAATTGTCAGGGGCGCTACTGGAGAGGTTTTCGCCGAGGAGGGCCTCATTCATACCATGGATGACTTCAAAAAACATTTCCGCCTCCCCGATCCGGATGACGAAACCCTTTATGAGCCCGTCCGCACCTATGTGAAGGAGCGAGAGGAGTTCGCCGTAATCTTCTCCACCCGGATCGCATTTCTTTCGGCTGTGATGTCCATCGGGTTTCAGACCTTCATGGAAGCGATCTACCTCGACCCGGAGCTTGTCGATGCGGTCATGACGGCCTATGTGAAATGGTCTGCTCGAGTCCTCGAAAGGGTTTGCGAGATCGGGGTGGATGTCGTGAAGTCAACCGACGACTTTGCCTTCCATACAGGGCCTTTCATATCGCCTGAGGCTTTTCGTCGGTGGGTCGTTTCCTACCACCAGGTGGCGGCCCAATCGATCAGCGTACCCTGGATTGCTCACTCCGATGGGGACATTCTTCCTATCGTCGAGGATATGCTCGCCATGGGAATCAAGGGGATTCACCCGATCGACCCGAACTGCATGGACATTCGTGCCTTCAAACGTCAATACGGACACCGAATCTGCATTCTGGGCAATGTCGATGTCAATACCCTGGCGATGGGTACGCCCGAAGCGACTTACGAGGAGGTCAGAGACCTCATAAGGGATCTTGCTCCAGGGTACGGCTACATCGTCTCCAGCGGCAACTCGATCCCCGACTATGTCGTTCCCGAAAACATGCTCGCCTTCGCCAAGGCGGTTCGTGATTTTGGAGCCTATCACTCCTGAAGGTGGGCTTTACACCCCCGCTACAAAAACATTGTTCCAGGGACGCGGCAGAAAACCAAGTGGGGACAAACGCAGGTGTCGTCTTTTCGGCTTGGACTGATGAGATTGCGGAGAATCCAGGAAGAACCGAATTCACACCACCTGCTGCCTTGCCAGCTTGACCATCAAAAAGATCACGGCAACAAATCCCATCCCCAAGACAAAAGTTGCTGTTAAGAGAGCGACCAAGAACGGCTTCATCCTTTCTTTCCTCCTGAACAAAAAAACCCGTGGTGAAGACAGACCACGGGTGCAGCAAAATTCCTCTTGCTTCGGCAACCCGGCTATCCCAGGAGCCTGGGACCCGTGGCTTTCCGTCCTCCGATTGCTCGGAGTTTGGCTTTATCGGCAATTGGGTTCAGATTGATTTTGGCCTATTGTTCTGCCAATATCGTGCCAAAAGCGGAGGAATTCGAAATGTCCTATGATATCAAGAGGTTATTTGTTGGCAATGTCTTCCTTGATCGATGGGGTGCCCCTTTTTGACAGGGCTTAGAAGCCCTTTGCGTCTCTTTCGGTCTTTGCCGTATTGACGAGGAAATTTGTTGTAAGGTTATCCCTGATGTTGCAAAAACCCTGCACAAGGGGGCCGGGGAGGGCCACAACGTAACAGGTGGGTAGACACTTGCCTCCAAAAAGAACTGACTCGGCGGAAGTGCCGGGTGGAGCGGAATCGGACTCACCTCGATTTTCATGGCTCGAGGTTGCCCTCCGGACATGGGGCATGAACAGAACTATTTTTTCGGAATGTAACCCGCTTTGACCGTGCCTCCCCAGTTCCAGGAGATCGATCCGTCCGCGCCGACGCTGGGGATAAGGGTGATTGTTTGACCGTCCACATCTGGATCAATACCGTTCAGAGTGGTCTCGATGACACCGCTTGACTTGTCCACTTTCGCGGCACTGATCCTGATCGAGGCAAGAGAAACGCCAAGGCTCGATTGAATCGAGGTGAGATCAGGACAGTCGGGAAAAGAGGGTGTGCCGCCCGTGGCACCGGCCTCCTGGGAGTAAAGGCCTACGGCCTGGGCTAAATAGTGCATGCCGTTGGCCACTTCAGCGATTTTCGCTTTTACTGTATGAATACGATAAAGGGGGATGGCAACAGCGGCGAGAACACCAATGATTGCGACCACAATCATCAACTCAATGAGGGTAAAGCCTTTCTCGTTCTTCCGGATCTCCATAGGGTCCACCTCGCTTTGTATCCGTGTGTATGAATCCGCCTTTGGAGACCGAGCATAATCCGTGCCAAAATCGGAATAAAGATCAAAAAGAGTTCAAATCTGTATCTATTTGATTTTTCGTGATATTTTGAAATCTCTTCCAAATCGAGATCCTATGTCAGGTTTGCAAAATGTTCAAACATCGACATTTTTGGCCATATCGTCCGCAGCGAGACCCAGACCTCCGTCTCTAAAAAATCTTCTTACCTTTCCTTCCATCTATGAAACTAAGAATGGGAACCTAACGGCGATTTACCCCACGATCTCCACAGAACAAGAGTTTGCCCGTTTGGTCCTTCACTGCCAGAGACGGTTCTCGGCCATCCTTCGCTTGGGACTTACGAGTTTCAGGCACCTTAAAGGGACCAACCGGGCCTCATCGCCAAAAATTCCCCCAATTCCTTTATGGGGGCTGGGGAAAGAAATGGATCACATTCAACTTTCGCTATTTGTCGTTGCGAACGAAGTGAAGCAATCTGACGGGATTGCCACGTCGCTTGGCTTCTCGTAATGACCCCATTTCGATGCCGTTCACGATATAAAGCTCCTGCGGAAATTCAGGGACTCCCGAGTCGTTCAGCTCCTTTCTTCTTTCTGCTTCTTTGCCTGAACCTGCCCAAACAACGGTGCTTGAGAATCATCCGATCGACGATTTCACCGCAGGTCACGCACCGCCACCCAAAAAAATACTCCGTGAGAAAGTAAAATTTCTCATAAGTCATGGGGCCGCCACATCGCAAACATCTCACGGGAATACTCCAAGGTTGGCCTCTGTCCTTCTTGGAAGGAATCAACCTCCCTCTCTCAGCCCCTAAATGCCCCCGACCTGTTAACCCCTCGTCTTGATTGGCTCTGATTCAGAGTTGGAAGTTCCGGGAATTTCTTTCCGTGAAGGCTGGAGCCGGCGAGGGGATTTGAACCCTTGACCTGCCGATTACGAATCGGCTGCTCTACCGCTGAGCTACGCCGGCTCCCAGGACGATTTTTCAGGTATGAGCTTTTTTTTTGTATCATGTTTCGGAGGGATCGTCAATAGGGCTTCGTGCCCAAAAACAAAAAAGCCCTTCGGCCTGGCTGCTTCGGTTCGAAACAAGAGGCGGAAGGGCCATCCCCAAAGGAACTTCATTCCCAGTCAAATCCTTTGGGCCATATTTCGCTTGGAAGCCTTCAGGGGGTTCAGCTTGAAGTTCTCTTCCTTGACCTCTTTCTTCACGTGGGTCGCGAAGTTGCAGGGTCCCTTTGCCCATTTCACAGCGGGTTCGCAGTAGGTCTTGCAAAAAGAACCCGTGGGGTACTGGACGACGCGGTCGCATCCGACGCACTGATCGACGATGGGATAGCACCTCCCGCCGTTGTAGGAGCAGCCGCTTTTTTTCATGAAGATGCATTCGGCCCCCGGCTTCATCGTTTGGCACTGCATGGCTCTCTCCCTCCCTTCCTTACAAGGTTATCGATTTTCCTCTCTCGTCTCCGAGGATTTCCTCGGGCCCTAGCGGACACAAAAAAAAGAGCTACCAAAAAACCGCGAGGTCTGTTCGGTAACTCGTTTTGGTACGAAACCAACCGAGATCCGTCAGGACGATTTATCTTTTAAATTTAGGTCATGAATTTGGATTTGTCAAGGGATTCCGAAAAAATTTTCTCTTGAACCGCCCTTTTTGCAGGGGGATTCTTGCAACATTAGGGTTTAGCCTTAATGGGCCTTGACAAGCGGCTGAAACTTCGTTATTCCGTTACGGACTCGCGGCCCTCGCGGGGAATCCTTTTTTAAGTGGTTTTGCCTCTCACAAATGGATTGGAGAAAGCTCTTCCTGATGCTCACCATTTCCCTCTCTGGAGTCGGTCTCTCCGATGAGATCTCCTTTTCAGCGCCTCCTGTCGTGGAAGCACCCCACCCTTTACCTCACGTCTCCCCCGCGATGGAGCGACCCGATTTCTGGATCCGTAAGGTCAACGATCCAGATCGAATCCTCCTCGACCCTCAGGAGATTCAAAAGATGAACGAGGAGAGCCTCCGAAATCCCGCCCTTCTCCTCTGCCGGGTTCAAGAGATGAAGGAGACCTGGACAAGGGAGGAGATCGAAGCTTTTTTTGAAGAGGATTGGAATGTTTTTGGAAGCCAAAGCGAGATTCGCTATGGAAAGAATGGTTCTCCGCTCAGCGATCTCTTCTGGAACGAGTTAAGGAAGAACCTGAATCGCGCCGGCCTTCCCGCCCGGTCGCTGTTGCTCTTCGCCCTTGTCGTCGAGCGAACAGATCTTCGGGTCTTTCCTACGGATGAACCCGGTCTGAAAAACCCCGGGGGCCAGGACTTCGATCGCTTTCAACATGCCTCCCTTTATCCGGGCTCCTTGGTCGGAATCTATCACGTGAGCGCTGATCGCAGGTGGGCCTACATTCAGTCGAGCTTCATTCGGGGCTGGGTCCGAATCGAGTCCCTTGCCATCGCGAAAGAGAAAAGGGAGATCACCGAATATTTGGACATGATCGAAAGGAACCGGCTTGTCATCACGGGCAATTCTGTTTCGGTTTACCGGGATCCTGAACATCAGGAACTCCTCTTTTCGGTCCCTATGGGAAACGCCTTCCCCATGATTCCCTCTTCCAATCGTCTCACTCCATCGAACGGCGGCCACACCATTCGCATCCCTTCCCGAGAGAACGACGGGCGTCTTCGCTTCCGCGAGGCTTATATCCCCAAGAGTGAGGACGTTCACCACGGCTTTCTGCCCTACACGCAATCCAATCTTTGTCGTCAGGCCTTTAAGATGCTTCACCAACCCTATAGCTGGGGAGAACGTTCGGGAGGAAGAGACTGTTCCCGGTTCATCCTGGACCTTTTTGCCCCTTTTGGGATCGTCATGCCACGAAATTCCAAGCTTCAGGCAGAGGTTGGAGTGGACCTGGGCTCCCTCAAGGGAAAGACCTTAAAGGAAAAGGAGCATATCCTCGAGGGAGCAATCCCCTTTGCCACGACGCTTCGGCTGCCAGGCCACATTATGCTCTACCTGGGGAAGCACAGAGGGCGGCACTATGCGATCCATAGCATTTGGGGCATCGAAACCAGAAATAAAGGAGCGCCGGTTCTCTTGCGGATCGGCAAAGCCGTCGTCTCGGACCTGACGCTCGGCAAGGGCGGTTCGGCAGGGTCGCTCCTGCGGCGTATCACGGATATTCGTGTTCTGGCGCGACCCACCCTCCTTTCACACCGACAAAGGGAGGGACTTCAAAGTCCTTAAGACCTTGAGAGAGTATAAGAAATTGGGCTTCGGCCTTCCGCTTCGGCTTGACAAATCCCAGAAAACATATAAAAATCAATCATTCCAGAGGGGATACGTCTTCTGAAGGTTCTGGTCACAGGAGCAACCGGTTTTATTGGAAGCCATCTCGTGGAGGCCCTCGTCAAGAGGAACTTTAATGTCCGCTGTCTTCTGAGACAGCAAAGCAATCTGAGATGGCTTGAGGGTCTTCCCTTTGAGAAGGTCTACGGAGACTGTAACGACCCCTCCTCGCTAGAGGAAGCGGTCAAGGACGTGGGTTACGTATTCCATCTGGCTGGGGTTACCAAGGCGGTTCGGGAGGAAACCTATTTTCGGGTCAACGCACAGGGCACGGACTGCCTGATTCACGCCTGTCTCGACCATAACCCGCACCTTCAGCGGTTTGTCCTGGTGTCGAGTCAGGCAGCATCAGGCCCTTGCCAAGGAGCTAAGAAGAAGACGGAGGCGGATCCGTGCTGCCCGGTTTCGCCCTATGGCCAGAGTAAGAGGATGGGAGAGGAGCTTGCCCTGGCCCATCGGGAGGAGCTTCCCCTGGTCATCCTCAGGCCTTCCGCCGTCTATGGACCCCGGGACACGGATATGTTCGCTTTTTTCAAGCTCGTATCCAAAGGGATCATCCCCACGTTTAGGGGATTGGCCCAGCATTTCAGCCTTTGCTACGTGGAGGACGTCATCCAGGCTATTTTGCTTTCTGCAACGATGCCCCATGCCACAGGGGAGGTTTTTTTTATATCGGATGGCCGCGAATACCGGATGGAGGAGGTAGGGGATACCTTGGCTCGGGCCATGGAGATCCGAGCCCTTCGCGTCGCCCTGCCCCAGGCTATTCTCTGGGGGGTGGCTTCCTTTTCGGAAGCCTTTTCCAGGATCTCTGGAAAACCCTCTTTGATCAATCGAGGGAAGGCCCAGGAAATGCTCCAATGCGACTGGGGTTGCGATATCTCCAAGGCCAAGAACCGACTCGGATTCGAACCCCGTTTCGACCTTTTCGAAGGTGCAAAACGAACTTTCGAATGGTACCGACAAGAAAAATGGCTATGAGGGAAGGCCTTCGTCATTCTTGAGTAGCTTTCGACGGAAGGCCGGCCCGCCAGGAGAGGTGATCCATGGACGTCTTTGAAAAGTGTTCGAAAATTACGGATCAGACTCGAGTGATGAGAGAAAAGGGATACTATTTCTTCTTTCGGAAGATCGAGTCAGGTCAGGATTCCGAGGTAACCGTCGACGGCCGAAGGATCATCATGGCAGGTTCAAACAATTACCTCGGCTTGACGAATCACCCTCGGGTGAAAGAAGCGGGGATCCGAGCCATCGAAAAGTACGGCTGTGGATGTGCAGGTTCCCGTTTCCTGAACGGAAACCTCGAGATTCATGAAGAGCTCGAAGAAAAACTGGCCCGCTTCTTTCGAAAAGAAGCGGCTTTGGTCTTCGCCACCGGCTATCAAACGAACCTCGGGGCCATTTCCGCCTTGGTGGGCCGAAACGACATCGCCATCATCGACAAGTATGACCATGCAAGTATCATCGACGGTTGCCGGCTTTCCTTCGGCACGGTGAAGAAATTCCGTCACAATGACATGGACGATCTCGAAAAGACGCTCCAGGATGCGAGGGGCAAGGGCAAACTCATCATCGTGGACGGCATCTTCAGTATGGAAGGGGATATTGCCAACCTCCCCCCCCTCGTTGAGATCGCTAAGGCCCACGGAGCAAGGGTGATGGTCGATGATGCCCATGGCATCGGTGTTCTCGGAAAAGGGGGACGGGGTACCGCCGAGCATTTTGACCTCGAAAACGAGGTTGATCTCATCATGGGCACCTACAGTAAATCCCTTGCTGCGATCGGCGGATTTGTGGCTGGCCGCAAGGAGATCATCGAGTTTATCAAACACACAGGCCGTTCCATGATGTTCAGCGCGAGCTTGCCACCGCCCCTTGTGGCATCGGTGAGCGCAGCCCTCGACATCATCGAAGAACAGCCCGAGCTCAGGGCGAGGCTCTGGAGAAACACCCACAAGATGCTCCAGGGCTATAAAGCCCTTGGCTTTGATACGGGCAACAGCGAAACGCCTATTATCCCGATCATCCTCAAAGACAGCGTCAAAGTCTATGAGATGTGCCGTCTCCTCTTCGAGAACGGGGTCTTTGTCAATCCCGTCGTCAGCCCAGCTGTGCCTCCGGGAAGGGAGCTCCTCCGGACAAGCTGTATGGCCACCCATACCGAAGAGCAGTTGGACCAGGTCCTCTGGGCCTTCGAGAAAGTGGGAAAACAGTTGGGGGTTATTTGACAGGACATGGCCGACGGAGCACTCTCCCTCGAGGAGGTACGAAACCATTCGGATCTGATGGCCTTTGTGCGGTTCCCTTGGGAGATTTACCGAGGGGACCGTAACTGGGTCCCTCCTCTGATCAGAGATCAACTTTCCAAGTTCAAGGCGACGAGCCCCTTCTGCAAGCATGCAGAGATGAGGCTCTGGGTTGCAAAGAAGGGCCAAAAACTTCTCGGTCGAATTGCGGGGATCATCGATCACAACTACGTGGCCTATCATCAGGAGAAGGTGGGCTCTTTTGGTTTCTTCGAATGTTACCCCGATCCCGAGGTGGCGACGACCCTCCTACGGGCTGTCACCCACTGGCTCAAAGAGCGAGGGATGGAGGAGATGATAGGCCCTCTCAACCCCTCGACCAACGACGAGTGTGGTCTTCTCATCGAAGGGTTTGGCCATCCCCCGTGCCTGATGATGCCTTATAACCCTCCGTACTATCCGGAACTCCTCGAAGGCTTCGGGTTGAAAAAGGCGATGGACCTTTACGCTTATCTCCTCGAGAAAGAGACCTTCCGTTCGGACCAGCTCAATCGGGTGACGGAGAGGCTGATGCGAAAAGAACCCGATCTTCGTGTGCGGCCGATTCGCCTTCGGGCCTTTGACCAGGAGTTGGCAATCGTCAAAGAGCTCTACAACCAAGCCTGGAGCAAGAACTGGGGATTTGTCCCCCTGACGGAAGAAGAGATCGATGAGGTCGCCAAAAATCTGAAACCCCTTGTCGTCCCCGATCTTGTCCTTTTCGCCCTATCGGGCGGAAAAGAGGTGGGATTCTCCGTCGCCCTTCCCGACTATAACGAGGTGCTGAAGCACCTGAACGGCCGCCTCGGTCCCCTTGGCATGCTCAAGTTTCTCTATTATCGGCGGAAGGTCAAGAAGATACGGGTCATGTTGCTGGGGGTCAGGCCGGAATTTCGCCGAAGAGGCGTGGAAGGTCTCCTTTACATCGAAACCTTCAGGCGGGGGCTTCAGAAAGGCTACGTAAAGGCGGAGTGCTCATGGATCCTCGAGTCCAATCCATTGATGCAGCATGGGATCGAGGCCATGGGAGGGAAACGCTACAAGACCTACCGGATCTACGAAACAAAGCTTTGACGCCATGGGATGGTTAACCTCTTCTCTCGGCCCCTTCTCCTTCCCAAACTTTGTAAAGTTTGGGACCGATCACGATGCAAAAGGCGGCAAAGGCCGTTCCAACGAGAAGGTCGATGACATAATGATACCTTAAGTAAACCGTCGAGAGAATGAGACCACAGACCACGGGAAGAAAGATCCGAAAGAGGGTCTTCTCATACCGATAGGCTAACAAGAGGACCATCAGGGCCAGTTGCGTGTGGCCGCTGGGCATGCAATCCCGTTTGTTGTGCTCGATGGCGTTGAGGCCGTCGCGAACCCAATCGGTGATGAAGCTCCCTTCAAGAGGAACGCTGTAAAGGCCGCTCATGGCGTATCGAGGGCCCACGGCCGGAAAAGCGATGTAGCCGACAAAGGAGAGATAGTAGCCGAATACGAGAACGAAGACCGACAGGCGGAGGCCTGGTGAATTTCTCAAATAAAGGACGGCTACCAGAAGGGCGGGTAGAAAGTAATAGCTCAGATAAAAGAGGGACATGAGGTCCGTCAGCCAGGGGGTGATCCACCGTTGCATCCAAAGGGTCGGATGAACCCCAAAGAGGAATTTATCGATCTCAATGAGCGTCAGATCGATGTCCCCATGGAGATGGTGCGTCAGATCGCCCAGAGATTCGTAAATGAGGACAATGAACAAGATCGGTGAGAAGGTGTGAAGAAACTCCTGAAATCTCCCTGACGGATTTCGGCCATGGGAAAGGTGGATCACGAAGAGGAGCCCGATCCAGAGAAGATAACGGAAGATCTGGCTGTTCCAGTGGGGAAGCTTCCCTCGGAAGAGAAGGACGAGAACGATCAGACCAAGAAGAAAAAAGAGAGTTAGGCCATGGAAAGACGAAATCCGTTTCATCGGGTCATCAAAGGGCATCCACGCTTCCGGAAGGTCACGAAACGTCTTGATGAAGTTTGCCCCTCCCGAAGGGGGAATGAGGTGGTCTGTAAGTTGTCCATATAGCTTATAACCAGGAAAAATTCAACCCGCCAGGAATAGGCCCGTTTCGAAGGGCCGTTCGCTTCATTTCGGCCCTGCTGGCGGAGAGAGGCCCCGTTCGTCACCCTGAACCGACGAATTGCTGCTGCCACGTTTGAAACGATCCCTTTCCCGGGTCGACGGGAAAAGGTTTGACGGAAATGAAACCGGAGGATGTTGAAATGCGCTATTCGAGATATTTTTTGCCCACCCTCAAGGAGATCCCTTCCGAGGCCGAGGTTCCCAGCCATCAGCTCATGTTTCGTGCAGGTATGATCCGGAAGCTCGCCTCGGGAATCTATTCGTATCTTCCCTATGGCCTTCGGGCCATCCGAAAGGTCGAGCAGATCATCCGTGAGGAGATGAATCGGGCCGGAGCGATCGAGGTGCTTCTCCCTTTTGTCCAGCCCGCCGAGCTTTGGCAGGAGAGCCGCCGCTGGGAAGAATACGGCAAAGAGCTCCTTCGCTTTCGGGACCGGCACGAAAGGGACTGCTGCATCGGCCCGACACACGAGGAGGTCATTACCGATCTCGCTCGAAGAGAGATCCGATCCTACCGCCAAATGCCCATCAATCTGTATCAGATCCAAACCAAGTTTCGGGACGAGATTCGCCCTCGCTTCGGCGTCATGCGAGCCCGAGAGTTCATCATGAAGGATGCGTATAGCTTCGACGTGGACGAAAAGGGCGCTGACGAGAGCTATCAAAAGATGTTCGACGCCTATTGCCGTATCTTCACGCGATGCGGCCTGCGATTCAAGCCCGTGGAAGCGGAGACAGGTCAGATCGGCGGCTCCTTTTCCCACGAGTTCATGGTTCTGGCCGAAACCGGGGAGGAAACGATCGCGAGTTGCCCCCGTTGTACTTATGCCGCCAATGTGGAAAAGGCGGAGTTCCGAAGGCGAAACGAAACCCCTCTCTCTCCGTTCGAAGGTGTTGGAAGGGCCATCGAGAAGGTTCTGACCCCTGAGAAGAAGACCGTGGAGCAGGTGACCGAATTCCTTGGCGTGTCGTCTCGGGATCTTCTTAAGACCCTCGTCTTTGAAACAGAGAAGGGGCCCATCGCCGCTCTGGTTCGAGGCGATCACGAAATCGACGAAAAGAAGTTGAAAAGATTCCTCGAGGCCGAAACCGTTCAACTGGCCTCGGAAAGCACCGTGGAGCGGATCACCGGCGCTCCCAAGGGATTCGCCGGTCCAGTCGGGCTCAAGGTGCCCATCGTTGCCGA
>Ga0123519_10014804_pt1 | contig 11035 bp, 9 predicted proteins | sample YelNatPaOPRAMG02_FD_87396 | JGI IMG/M metagenome (GOLD analysis project Ga0123519, IMG submission 87396) | Hot spring microbial communities from Yellowstone National Park - Yellowstone National Park OP-RAMG-02 (version 2) | ecosystem: Environmental > Aquatic > Thermal springs > Hot (42-90C) ... | reverse complement strand
GCGTAGGCCGTCTGGGTCTCCAGGTCGGGCATCGGCGGAACCCGCTTGCGGCGCATCCCGCCCAGCAGGGGATACGCGACGAAGGCGACTGCTGCCAGCGTGATCAGCACAACCAGCGCGATCCCCATCATTCAGCCCTCCCCGCGGCGCGCTTCTTCTCGGAGCGCGGCCACATGGCCCACAGCGTGCCCAGCAACACCAGGCCGCCGCCGATCCAGAGCCAGGTTACCATCGGGTGCGTCTGGACGGAAAGCGTCGCCAGGCCGTTTTGTTCCAGGCCGGAAAGGATCACGTACAAGTCCTCCACCAGCCCAGGCCGGATGGCGACCTCCGTAACCCATTGCTCTATGTTCCAGTGGAAGTTCTTCTCCGCCGTCATGCGGCCCAGCGAACGGTTGCCCTTGCTCACGTCCAGCGTTACGGCGAACCGCTGCTTGGCTTCGGTGGGCTGGATGGCGTACTCGGCGTACTTGAGGGTATAGCCTTGCACCTGCATGGCCTCGCCCGGGCGCAGGGAAATGGTCGTATCGGTCGTGTACACCGACGAGCCAATGACCCCTGCGGCCAGGATGACGACGCCCAGGTGCACCAGGTAGCCGCCGTACCGACGGTGGTTCTTGTTCACCAGCCGCAGGAAGGCCACAGGGTACGATTCGCCCGTCATGCGCTTGCGGGCGAGCCACCCGCGCCCGAATTCCACCAGGACGGATGTGAAGACGAACACGCACAAGGCGAAGCCGAGCACGGCGTAGAGCGGGCGAATTCCCGCCAGAGCCAGGGCGATGCCGAAGGCGACGGCCATGACGCCCGGCCACAGCATGGCCCGCAGCACCCGCTGGGGCGACGACTTCCCCCACGCCAGCAGCGGGCAGATGGCGATGATGACGATGACCGCCGCGCCCAGGGGCGTGAACACGCGGCTGTAGAACGACGGGCCTACCGACAGTTGCTGCCCGCTCAGGCTCTCGGCCAGGGTGGGGTAGAGCGTGCCCAGGAGCACGGCCAGGCCGACGCCCACCATGCCCAGCACCGTAACGAGCAAACTAAACTCGCGAGACAGGAACGATTCCATCTCGTGCTTGGATTTCAGTTCTTCCCTGCGCCAGATGACCAGGGCCGCCGTAACAGCCACGACGACCACCAGGAAGGCCAGGAAGTAGTAGCCCAGCGGCGACCGTCCGAACGCATGCACCGACTCAATCAGCCCGCTGCGTGTTACGAAGGTGGCGAACACGCACAGCGCGAAGGTCAAGGTGGCCAGCGCGATGTTCCAGCGCTTGAACATCCCGCGCCGCTCCTGCATCATCACCGAGTGCAGGAACGCCGTCCCCACAAGCCACGGGATGAGCGACGAGTTCTCCACCGGGTCCCAGGCCCAGTAGCCGCCCCAGCCCAGTTCCACGTAGGCCCACTGCGCGCCCAGCAGGATGCCGACGCCCAGGAACAGCCACGCGAACAGGCTCCACAGGCGGATGCCCCGCACCCAGCCGGAGCCAACGCGCCCCGTCGCCAGCGCCGCAATGGCGTAGGCGAATGGGATGGTGTACACCGCGTAGCCGATGAACAGCGTCGGCGGGTGGTAGATCATCCCGGGGTTTTCCAGCAGCGGGTTGAGGCCGATCCCCTGCCCCGGGTTGGTGGGCAGGAGTTTGAACGGGTTGGAGAGCGTCGTGAGGAGCAACAGGAAGAAGGCCGCCACCCCCGCCACCACCGCGCCCACATACGGCAGCAAGTCTTCGTTCCAATCTCGCCGTCGCAAGACGGCGATGGCCCCCGCCACCGTCAGCAGGAGAAGCCACAACAGGAGCGAGCCTTCCTGCCCGGCGTAGAACGCCGAGATCACGTAGGGCACAGCCAGGTACGTGCTCACGTGCTGGTACACGTAGTCCACCTGGAAGTTGCGGGTCAGCAGGAGGTAGAGCAGGCAGGCGGAGGAAATCACGGCGAGCGCGGCGATGGCAATCACCGCGTTGCGCCCGCTTTCCACCAGTTCGGGCACGCGCTGGCGCGCTCCAAGAATAGAGGCGATCATCCCGTACAGGGCGATCGCCAGGGCGATCCAAAGAGTCCACTGGCCAACCGTAACTGCCGTCAATGAGATATCTCCCTTGCTTTGGAGTGGCGTATCCTCAGTGTATCAAAGGGGAATCGCAAATCCTTTCGGATGCTCGCGTCATCGGGACGCGGCCTGCTCGGTTGCCTTTTCCTCGTACTTGGACGGGCACTTCAGGAGAATCTGGGTCGCCTGAAAGGTGCCATCGGGCCCCATCTTCCCCTCGGCCGTGGCCGTGGCCCCATCGCGGAGCATGTCGGGGCGCACGCCCTTGTACACGACGAGGAGTCGCCCCGTGTCGTCGGCCAGTTCAAACCGCAGCACCACGTTGTGCGCGTCCCAGTCAATGGTATCGCCCACGACGGTGCCGCTCACCCGCACCAGGCGGTCGGATGGGGCAGCCGCCTTGACCTCTCGCACCGTCAAGTAGGCCGCCGTCGCGCCCTGCATGCTGGAAAAGATGAGGTAGGCGATGATCAAGATCACCACCGCCCCGCCTGCCAAGAACTTCACCTGCTTGGCCGAACGCCTCGGCTTCGCTGGAATCTCCGTTCGGTTCTCTGTCATTTTGCTACCCACCCATGGTTTCGGTCAATGCGCTTGTCGTTCACCGCGGGAGTTGCGGAGGAACGGCTCGCCCCGTCTCCGCAGCCCTACTTTACCATTTCGGACAAAGACTGTCAACTTTCTTGCCTATCTGCGTTTCACCTTCGCGCCGCAGTTGGCGCAGAACAGGGCACCGGGCTTGAGTTTCGCCCCGCACTGATGGCAGAAACCCGCGCCCGACGGTGCTGCCTTCGGTGGGGCGGCGCGGCGCGGCTTGGCCTTCCCCTGTGGGGGACGTGCAACCGCGGGCTTCGGCCGCCTGCGGCTCTGCGCGATGGCGTACACCGCCGCGCCCAGCAGGAGCGTGCCGGCAGCGCCCAGCAGGATGTAGGCCACCACGTTCTGCGAGCCGCCTGGCTGCGCCACGTCCTCAAACTGCGCGGTGCCGGGCGGCGTCAGGCCCAAAATCTCGGAGGTCAGGCGCGGGTCGGTCTTCTCGTAGGCGGCCGTGAACTGGAAAACCTGTCCCGCCGCGAATGCCCCCAGCGCGTACTTCTGGAGCGGCAGGTTGTCAAAGTCCGTCCCCGTGCCGGTGGCCACCGGCGTGAGGCGCAGGTTCTGAGCGCCCGCAGGCTCCTTGACCTCAACGGTCAGGTCGTCCACCGCGTAGTCGGCCTGGAACTGGTAGGCGAAAGACCGCTGCGTGTCCGTCATCACCAGCGGGTTGTAGTAGTACTCCATCTGGAACTCGCGGTATGGGTTCGTATAGGTTACCTCAATGAAATCCCCCGCGTCCGCGAGTTGGTAACTGCGGTAGCGGAACTCGCCGGTGGCGTCCACGCCCGCAGTCGCCGCAGGCTTGCCCGCCTCCTTGGGAATCCGAAACCGCAGCGTAACGGGCAACGCCACGTCGTCGGCGATGACGCCACGGTAGATGACCAGCACGCCCTCCTGGTCGTATTCGGGCCACAGCGACACCGTCAGGCTCTTCAGGCGGACATCGCCCTGCGCCGAAGCAGGCCACACGCCGAGCGCCAAGGTGAGCACGGCCAGGATGACCGCCGCGAGCCAGCGCTTCCGGATATAACCTCCCATACATCCCCCAGGTATCAGTCTAAGCCCGCATTATACCCGAAGCGGCCCGTTTGACAAACTGGCCCCATGCCGACTCTCGGTTCCGAAGTTTGTTGGTCGGCCCTGGGCACAGGCGCGACGCGCTTCCGGAAATGTGTCGCGCCTTGGTTGCCAACACAGGGCGGAACCGAATCCACGCCGAGGGCGCATTTCGGTTCCGGGCGCGAATCACCGGGCGTTGGCGGTTGCCGGAGGGGTCAGGTGAGATCAAGCGCCCCATCGCACAGGAATTATTGCCCTGGATTAGAACATAGATAAGTCCACCTTATTGTCAGGATTTAGGCATCCCACGCTCGCTATAGATTTGACAGATAGGTATCACGTCGTTACAATAGGCACAAGCCGCTCGTGCAGACAACGCCCATCAGGCGTTACCGGAGGCCAGCACTTTGAGAGTCTGCTTCACCCCAAACTGCATCCAAGGAGGAATGAAGTTCTATGCGGAACAAGGTTCTGTCTCTACTGATCGCAGTATCCCTCTTGGCCATCGCCGTATCTCCCGCCTTCGCCGAAGGCCCCAGCGGGGACTTTGAAGTCATCCGCAAGGCCGCTGAGAAGTACTTGACCACCGTCAAGTCTCCCGTCATCACCGCCGACGCGCTGTACACCCTGCTGAACGACGGCGACGCGAGCAACGACCCGTTCATCCTCAGCGTCCGCAAGCCGGAAGACTACGCGCTTGGCCACATTCCAGGGGCCGTCAACATCTTCTATAAGGACATCGCCAAGCCCGAGAACCTGGCCAAACTGCCCAAGGACAAGCAGATCGTAACGTACTGCTATACCGGCCACACCGGGCAGATCGCGGCCACCATCCTGAACCTGCTGGGCTACAACGCCGTCAACCTCAAGTTCGGGATCATGGGCTGGACGAAGAACGACAAGGTCCTGAACCAGAAGCGCTTTGGCCCCGACACCGACCAGCGCGACTACCCGCTGGAGACCAAAGTCAACGAAGCGACGGCCACCTATCCCTACCCGACCGTGTCCACGGGCGCGACCGGCGACTTTGAGATTATCCGCACCGCCGCCGACAAGTGGCTGAACACCGCCAAGGCCCCCATCGTAACCGCCGACTCCGTCTTTGAGAACCTGAACGACGGCGACGCGGCCAACAACCCGGTCATCGTGTCCGTGCGGGCGCCGGAGCACTACGCCCTGGGCCACATCCCCGGCGCCATCAACATCTTCTACAAGGACATCGTCAAGCCCGAGAACCTGGCCAAACTGCCCCCCGACAAGCGCATCGTCGTGTACTGCTACACCGGCCACACCGGAATGGTCGCGGCGACGATCCTGGGGCTCCTGGGCTACGACGCGGGCAACATCAAGTACGGCATGATGGGCTGGACCAAGGACGACAAGGTCCTCGCGCAGCCGCGGTACGATGTCAACACCGCGCCCGACTACCCGGTTGAAGGCACCGCCGCTCCCACCAAACTGCCTGTTACCGGTGGGGAGACCAACCTCACATGGGTCGTGCTGGTGGCCGGCATCGCGGCCCTGTCCGCGGGCAGCGCCTTGTACGCGAAGCGAGCGACCCGCTAGCACCCTGTACCGTTGAGACGCCGGTTGGCCTCCGGGCATCTTGATGCGGCAGGGAGGGCTTCGGGAGTCTGTTCCGAACGACTCCCGAAGCCCGTGTAGGGCTTCTCGGAACGGCAAGGAGCCCTTTTCGGACCGAACAACCGACTTACAAAGACGATGGAGGTGACCCATGAAAACCAGGACCATTGCCTGGGTGGTGGGTCTGATCGGGATCACGGTGCTGATCCTGGCGGCCTGTGGAGCCGCGGCGACGCCTACGCCGACCACAGCGCCCACGAAAGCACCGCCGACCAACACGCCGGTCCCACCACCCACCAACACACCGGCACCCACGAACACCCCGGTCCCCCCGACACCCACGCCCGTCCCGAGCGCCGATAACTGCGTGGCGTGTCATACCAGCGCCGAGACCCTCCAGAAACTCGCCGAGACCAAGAAGACCGGCTCCGCCGAAACCGAAGGCGAGGGCTGAGCGGGCGAGTTGCCTCCGTTGGAGGCATGGGAGAAGGTCTTCATCGGCAGCGACACCTTCCTCAAAGACGTGCACAACACGCCCAACTGCATCGGCTGCCACGGCGGCCAGCCCGGCACCGATGACAAAGTAGCCGCCCACAAGGGCGTCGTGCGCGACCCGTCCGCCGACAAGGGCGGCGTCTGCGCCAACTGCCACGGCGAAATCGCGAAGACCTCCGCGACTTCGCTGCACTACACCATCAACGGCTACTACACGATCCTGGGCCAGCGCGGGTTTGACTTCAACGACCCGAAGAAGGCCGAAATCTTTGACCGGCACTGCACCAGTTGCCACGCCACCTGCGGCCAGTGCCACATCTCCCGGCCCACGTCAGCCGACGGCGGGCTCGTCAAGGAGCACCAGGTCAAGAGCATCGTCTCGCTCAGCGACACCTGCCTGGGCTGCCACGGCGGGCGCGTCGGCCCCGAGTTCATGGGCAAGAATCCAGGCGTCCCCGGCGATGTCCACTGGACCAAGGGCATCAACTGCTTCAAGTGCCACAACATGACCCAGTTCCACGGCGATGGCACCCTGTACGCCCACCGCTACGATGGCAAGCCCGCGCCGTCCTGCCTGGATTGCCATCCGGACGCGGCCCCCGGCAAGGGCCAGGTCATGCAGCACAACATCCACGGCGACAAACTGGACTGCCGCGTGTGCCACTCGGCAGGCGCCTACAAGTCCTGCTGGAACTGCCACGTGGGGCTGGACAAAGAAGGGCTGCCCTACCGCAAACTGGATCCGTCGGTCCTGACCTTCAAGATCGGCAAGAACCCGAACCCGACGCCCGACCGCCCGTGGGAGTACGTCCTGGTGCGGCACATCCCGGTGCCCGCGGACATCTTCGGATACTACGGCGACAACATGCTCCCGAACTGGGCCTCGGTACCCACCTGGAAGTATGCCACCGTGCATAACATCCAGAAGATCACGCCGCAGAACAAGGATTGCAAGAACTGCCACGGCCATCCGGAACTGTTCCTGACGGAAAAGGACGTGGACCCGGCCGAACTGGAAGCCAACCGCGCCGTGATCGTTACGGAGATTCCGAAGTAGTCTGGTTCACCACAGAGGACACGGAGACCGCAGAGGGAAACGAGATTCCGGACTCCTCTGTGGTCTCTGTGATGAAGTGGTTTCAACAAAGTGCGACGCACCTCGGAGGTGCGTCGCATTTTGTGCCGAATCCGCGCGTGGGTTACGCTTCCCGCACCTTGAACCCGCGCAGGCGCAGCGAGTTGGTTACCACGAAGATGGAACTCATCGCCATAGCCCCCGCCGCCAGCATGGGATTCAGGAACCCGGCGGCCGCCGCCGGAATCAGAATCGCGTTGTAGAAGAACGCCCAGAACAGGTTCTGCTTGATGGTGCGCATGGTGCCTCTGGACAGCGCCACCGCCCGCGCCACGCCACGCAGGTCTCCGCTCATCAGCGTGATGTCGGCGGCCTCCATGGCGATGTCGGTGCCCGTGCCGATGGCGATGCCCACGTCGGCCTGGGCCAGCGCCGGCGCGTCGTTGATGCCGTCGCCCACCATCGCCACCACGCGCCCCTCGTCCTGAAGCCGCTTCACCTCCAGCGCCTTGTCCTGGGGCAGCACCTCGGCCAGCACGCGGTCTATGCCCACCAGCGCCGCAATGGCCTGCGCCGTGCGCCGATTGTCGCCGGTGATCATCGCCACTTCCAAGCCCAGGTCGTGCAGCATCCGCACGCCTTCGGCCGAGCCCGGCTTGACCGTATCGGCCACGGCCACGACGCCGACAGCCGAATCCCCGACGGCCACCGCCAGCGTCGTCTTGGCCTCCCCCTGTAGCCGCTCCACTTCCCGCTCCAGCCCGTTCAGCCGCACGCCGTTCTCCTCCATGAGTTTCAGCGTGCCGAGCAGGACGCGCTTCCCGTCCACCCGTCCGACCACGCCTTTGCCGCCGATAGCCTGGAAGTCCGAAACCGCCGCAAGGGGCAACTGTCGCTCGCGCGCCGCCTGCACAATGGCCTCGCCGATGGGATGCTCGGACCCCTGCTCCACCGACGCCGCCAGTCGCAGCACGTCAGCCTCTTCGCCGTCCAGTGCCACCACATCCGTAACCGACGGCTTCCCTTCGGTGATGGTGCCGGTCTTGTCCAGCACGACCACATCCACGTCGCCGGTGCGTTCCAGACTCTCGCTGCTCTTGATGAGGATGCCGTTCTCGGCGCCTTTGCCCGTGCCCACCATGATGGCCGTGGGCGTGGCAAGGCCCAAGGCGCACGGGCACGCGATGACGAGCACCGCCACCATGTTCAGCAGCGAGCGGGTGAACCCCGCGTCGCCCACGAAGTACCAGCCCAGGAATGTCAGCACGGCCACGGCGATGACCACCGGCACGAAGACCGCCGACACGCGGTCCGCCAGCCGCTGGATGGGCGCCTTGGACCCCTGCGCCTGCTCCACCATGCGGACAATCTGCGCCAGGACGGTCCCCTTGCCCACCTGCGTCGCCTGGAACTTGAGCAGGCCCTGCTTGTTCACCGTGGCCCCCACCACCGGCGACCCCGGCCCCTTCTCTACGGGCAGGCTCTCGCCCGTGAGCATGGACTCGTCCACGGCCGACTGCCCCTCCACCACGACGCCGTCCACGGGGATGCGCTCGCCCGGGCGCACGACGACCACGTCGCCCACGCGCACCTCGCCGACCGGCACTTCCACCTCGGCGCCGTCGCGGATGACCCGCGCCGTCTTGGGCGCCAGGCCCATGAGCCGCTTGATGGCCTCGGACGTGCGGCCCTTCGCCCGCGCCTCCAGGTACTTGCCCAGGATGATGAGCGTGATGATCACCGCGGCGGTGTCGTAGTACAGCGGCCCCTGGATGAAGAACGTGCTGGCCACGCTGTACAGGAACGCCGCCGACGACCCCATGGCGATGAGCACGTCCATGTTGGCCGAGCCCGCGCGCAGGGCCTTGTACCCCCCGCGGTAGAACTGCCACCCGATGACGAACTGCACGGGAATGGTCAGCGCCAGCAGCAGGTAGGGCCGCCACGCGAAGTCGGGGATCAGCCCGCCGTCCACCCCCATGCTGAGGATGGAGATGATGACGCTCAGCGCCACGCCCGCGATGAGTTTGCGGCGCTGGGTGCGGATTTCCCGCTCGCGCGCGGCACGCTCGGCGTCCTCCACCTCTTCGCCCTCGCCCGCCTCCACGACCTCGTAGCCCACGTCCACGATGGCCCGCTTGATGTCGGCCAGCGACACCGCCGTGGGGATGTATTCCACCGTGGCGCGCTCGTTGGCCAGGTTCACATTGGCCTCCACCACGCCGTCCAGTTTGCGCAGCGCCCGCTCTATGGTCAGCGCGCAGTTGGCGCACGTCATGCCACGGATGGGCAGTTCCGCCTTCGCCGTCGTCGCGTGGTAGCCCAGGTCGTCAATGGTCGCGACGACCCGCTTCTCGTCCACCACAGACGGATCGTATTCCAGCGTTACGCGCTCGGCGGCGAAGTTCACGGTGGCGTCGTGGACGCCCTCCATCTTCTTCAGCCCGCGCTCTATGGTCAGCGCGCAGTTGGCGCACGTCATCCCCGTTACGGGGATGGTCAGTTGCTTCTTGTCGGGCATGGATACCTTCCTTGTCTTCCATCTTCACCGCGGAGACCCCAGAGCGCGCAGAGTCAACTGGAATCTCCCTGACCTCTGCGTGCTCCGCGTTCTCCGCGGTGAACCCTGCCCTACCGCTACTCCTGGGCGGGATAGCCGATCTCCCGCAGCGTCTTCAGGACAGCGTCCAGGGTCTCGGGCGTGTCCACCTTCACGGACACGCGCTTGGTTTGCACATCGGCCTGCACCTCGGCCACGCCCTTCACCTGGCCCAGTTCGCGCTGGATGGTGTGGACGCAGTGGTGGCAGGAGATGTTGGGCACTTGAAGCACTTTGGTAATCATAGTGTACACTCCTTGCTAGAGTTTTCGGGACAACTCAAAGATGTCCATGAGTTCGCCGATGACGCGCTCGCGCTCGTCGGGGTTCTCGCCGCGGATGGCGGTGGTAACGCAGGTGTGCAGGTGGCCGTTGAGCACCATGGCGTTGACCCTGTCCAGGGCGCGCTGCACGGCGAGAATCTGCTTGATGATGTCCACGCAGTAGGCGTCCTCGTCCACCATCCGCGCGATGCCTCGGATATGGCCCTCGGCGGTGGCGAGCCTGGCCTTGACCTCGGTCTTGAGTTGGGTGTCCATAGCGCCTCCTACCCCCTCCCCCATGGGGTGGGGTTCTCGTCTATAATATACCCGATTTTGTCGGATTTGTCAAGTGGGGCCCGACGCGGAAGCATCGGGCTGAACGGGCCAAGCCCTGCGGGCTGGGGGCAGATTCGTGTCCATTCGCGTGGATTCGCGGGTCCTTCAGCGCAGGGGTTCACCCACGCGCAGCATTCCGCACCAGCGCGGCGCGGGCTACCCGTGCGTGATGAGGGGCAAGTCGGGCATCGTTACCAGGCCGGGCGCGGCCTCGCGCACGCGCCGGATGGCGTTGACCGCGATGGCCACGGTGGCCACGTCGCCGTTGGTGCCCTGGAGCCTGACCTCCAGTTCAGGCACCCCCTTGATGCGGATGGTGTCGGCGTTCTCCTCGGCATCCAGCGCGGCCAGGAACGTCAGGGCCACGAACTCGCCTTCGGGGGCGAAGGCGCGGGCCGTCTGCTTCAGCCCGATGACGCGGCCGGGCGGCACATCAAAGAACTCGGTAACGACGCGCCTCGTGGCCACCACCGGCTCCACGGCCGATTCGTACCGTACCAGCGTGCGCCCCAGCGTGTGGAACACCATGCCGACGGACTCCGGCAGGCCCACGTGGCCCATGCGCCCGGCGGCCATGCGCTCCTGGAATTCGTCCACCGTCAGTCCCGCGCCGATCTTGGCCTGGAACGGCCCGCGCCGCAGCGAGGCGTTCTGCGCCCGCCGAACTTCTATGTGATCCACCCGCTGGCAGATGGAGGTCAGGAACAGGGGCAGCGAGTCCATGAGGAACCCGGGGTTGATGCCGGTTCCGAGCACCGTCTTTCCCGCCCGTTTCGCGGCGGCGTCTATCTCACGCGCTTCCGCAGGGTGCGCCAGCCAGGGGAACGACAGTTCCTCGGCGGTGGAGACGACGTCCAGGCCGGCGTCCAGCAGTTCCAGAATCTGGGGCTTGAATCGGTCAAAGTAGGAACTGGTGGCGTGCAGGGCCACGTCGGCCTCCGCGCGGGCCAGCGCCTCGGCGAGCGTGG
>Ga0123519_10014801_pt1 | contig 11035 bp, 5 predicted proteins | sample YelNatPaOPRAMG02_FD_87396 | JGI IMG/M metagenome (GOLD analysis project Ga0123519, IMG submission 87396) | Hot spring microbial communities from Yellowstone National Park - Yellowstone National Park OP-RAMG-02 (version 2) | ecosystem: Environmental > Aquatic > Thermal springs > Hot (42-90C) ... | reverse complement strand
CTCCGGTTCAATATGCCCTCCCCTTAATCCGTTAATCTGCGCCCAGCCAGTAAGTCCTGCCTTTACTCTCAGTCGTAGATTGAAATAGTCCTGTTCCATTAAAAATTTATCTTTTATTGAGATTGGCCGCGGACCTACGAGAGACATATCCCCATCAAGGATATTAAATATCTGCGGTATCTCGTCAATGTTATACCGCCTTAATACCCTGCCTGTTTTAGTAATACGGCTATCATCAGGACTTGTAAAAGGACTTCCATCCTCTTCCATTATCTTCATTGTCCTGAATTTATATATTTTAAATACCTTCCCTTTATAGCCTATTCTGTCCTGCCTGAAAAAAATGGGCCCTTTTGAATCTGCAATAATAACAAGACAAAAGAGGGGAAGCAGTATACAAAAAAGAAGAAAAAGTATACCACCTGCTGTTATATCCAGTGCCCTTTTCAATATACCATTGGGAAATCTCTCAACAGGTATTCTCCCTGTAACAAGCAGAGGGAGACCATCTATATCATCCATCGCTCCGGAGTAAAGAAACTGGTATATCTCAGGAACAAGATAAAGCTGAATTCCTTTGTTCTCGGCTATCCGGGTAAGCTTAAGGTTCTCTGAGTAATTTTTAGGGGTGGCGACGACAAAAGAATATGCATTTTTATTTAATCTGTCTTCTATCAGGTCATCATTGAAATCAGGAAGAATGTCTATCTTTATAAACGGATAATGTATATTAATTCTTTTTATTATGGAGTTTATCTGCTTTCCCTGTCCTATAAAAAGAAGTTTTTTCTCCTTATTGAATTCCGTCTTCACAGAGGTATAATGAGAAATCCAGAGAAGAAGGAAGGAGAAGAGAACAGCGAAACCTACAGCCAATCTGGAATATGCAAATCCTCTGTAAAAAAACATCCCTGCTGTAAGGACAATCACTATCCAGAAGGTAGACTGAATAAGCAACACAAATTCTTTTATAAAATTTGGAAATAGCCGCTCTGTGTACACACCGAAAGATGTAAGTACTATAAGATATATAACAACTGCAAACAGGGTGATGTTAAGATAAAAATGGATAGATGGTATCCCCTTATACAAAAAAAGTCCTGAGTAAAACCTGAAATGATAACCGAGTAAAAAGGATATAAAAATTATAAGCCCATCAATTAATATCAGAACTTTTCTTTTTCCCATATAAAAGTCCCACAAAAACTTCCTCGTATTTATCAACAACATCTTCCCATCTATATAAACTTCTTGCCCTTTCTTTTGCCTTTGCCCGTAAAGAGTTCAGAACCTGCTGATTTTCAAGTAAAAACTCCATATTCCTCCTTAGTTCCATTACATCCTTAAAGTAAAGGCCTGCATCACCTAAGACCTCCCTGTTAAAAGGAACATCAAGTGCAATCACACAATTACCACTGCCCATTGCTGTAAGTAATGCTGGATTTGTTCCACCGACTTCATTTCCATGTATATAGACAAAAGCATTTGAAAAAATTTCACATACAAATTCTTTCTCATAAATTGAACCAGGCATTTCTATTTTTCCATTTTTTAATCTTAATAATTTATTTACATATTTACTTTTCTTATTCAAATTCCCTAAAATTAAAAGTTTTTTCTCTGTTTCTATTTTTTTAAATGCTTCAATTATCAAATCCTGATTATTTTCCGGTTCAAGACGACTTGCTATAAGGAAATATTCTCTTTTTTTAATTCCGTATTTTTCCAAAATCTCCGGTCTTTTACTCTCATAGAAATAAGAACCGTAAGGAATATAAAATGTCTCTCTTCCATATTTTCTTTTGTAATATTTTTTAATTTCTTTTGAATCAGAGACAATTGCATCTGAAAAAAAACATGATAAAATCTCGCAGAATTTAAAATATATTTTGCCAATAAAATTCCACTTTTTTCTTTTCCACTCAAGACCATCAACATTTATAATAATTTTTTTTCCTGCAATTTTCCCGATAATTGCAAATGGACTATTTGCAGAATTAAAAATTAAAACTATATCAGGGTTTTCAAATAAAACCCTTAAGATTGATAAAAATGTGTGAGAAAATGTATCTGTAAATTTTCCTTTTATACTTGGTAAATAGATTAATTTCACTCCTTTATAATATTTAAATTTTTCGGGATAAAGATATTTTCTACACGTAACAATAACTTTATGCCCTTTATTTACAAGACCAACACTTAATTCTTCTGCACAGGTCTCAAATCCCCCATATCTTGCAGGCACTCCCCTTGTCCCCACTATCCCTATTTTCATATCTTGTACATTATTTCTGTCTGTTTTTATACACTATTACTCATTGTTTTATTATAACACTTGCATCCTGATATTAAAAAGTGGGTATCTATAAGGAGAATTGATATCCTTCAAATTTTTCTGCTTTCGATCCATTCCAGATTTACCTTATAGCAAAAGGCTAATATAAAAATTTCTATAAAAAGGTTATAAAAGAAAATTTTATTGTTATTTAAGGTGTTCATAAATTTTCTAAAGGTATGCTATTCTTCAAAATATCTTTAAAATTTTTAAGTTTATTTGAATTTATAACAATTAAATTAATTCCTAAGGTATATTTTCCTGAAAGAAATCAAAATATTTCATATTTATTTCCAAATGTTATTCTTTAAAATCCAAAATTATAAGAATATCAATATCGCTCTTAATCCAGTTTCCTCTCCTTTTGCAAAAGAACCAAAAACTCTTACATATTTTATTTCAGGAAATTTTTTATATGCAATTCAGAGAGACCTTTCAATTTTTTTTAGAATTTCATTTCTTTTCAAATATATACCTTTCACAAAGACTGATGATATTATCTGCTGCATCAATTACCTCATTTACCTGCTTTTCTGTAAAATAATCAGATGGGTTGCCATATAAAAAACCGTTTGGATATCTTGGTAGAATATAATAAAAATCAAGGAGTTTTGCTCTTTCTTTTATCTCTTCTGAAATTCTATCTTTAAAAAAGTAAGAAGTTTTTCTCTCTATTCCTATATTTTCTACAAATTATAAATTCTGAAATTCTGTTCATCACAAATAATTCTTTTTGTATTAATCTTTAAAAAACCTCTTTTAAAATTTCTTCTATTTTTTTTCGGGCAACATCAAAAGTATAATTATTCTTCACATGTTCTACCCCATTGTGAGACAATTTGGTCCAGAGTTCTTCATTTGTATATACATCTATTACATCTCTGGCGAATTCTTCCGGGGTATCTCCAATTAGGGCACTTTCTCTATTTTTTAATCCCATCCCTTCCGCTCCGATAGAAGTAGTAATAACTGGAATACCATAACTTAATGCTTGTGCTATTTTTATTTTAAATCCTGCTCCATATCTCAGAGGAGCAACAAAAACTTTATTATCCTGAAAATATTTTGCTATATCTTCAACAAAACCAGTAACGAGAATATCTAAAGAACTCAATCTAATAATTTTCTCTGTTGGATTACTTCCAACAATAATAAATTTTACATCAGGAATTTTCTCTTTTATGAAAGGGAAGATATCATTAACAAACCACAAAACACCATCTTCATTTGGTTTATGAAAAAACCCTCCAAGAAACATAATATCTTTTCTCTCTTTAAATCCTTTTATACATCTATTTGGTGATAATATTGAGCCGGGGATAATTTCAACATTAAAAGTAGGATTTTCTTTAAGAACTATTTCTTTTTCTACTGGACTAAAAAGCAAAACTTTATCACTTTTAGAAATTATATAAAATTCCATTTTTTTGAATTTTCGCGACTCCTTCAAAATTCTATTTTTATTCTCAGTTTCAATCTCTGCCCTTCTTTTTTCTCTAAGAAAATGGAGGTCATGGGCAATATAAAATATTTTTGCTCTACTACTATACTTTAAAATAAGATCTATATACTTTATAGCTATATGGGGACGTGCAATGAACACTATATCTATATATTTCCCATACTTTTTAATGTATTTTTTAAATGGAGTTTCATATACAACCTCAATACCCATCTGTTGAAGGTGTTCTATATAAAATTCCGGCTGACAAATTTCATCGGGCCAGAAGATAATCTTAAAACCCATATGTAATAAAACGTTAAGATAATTAAATGTTACAAACGAACCTCCATCTTGATCCCAAGTAGGAACACTATGATCAATGAATAGAAGTATCTTCTTTTTCTGGGACCTATCTCTTGCCAAAAATAATTCTTTAAAATCTTTAACTTGTTCTTTTTCTAAAACAGAATGCCATTTTTTATAGAATTTATCCATATTTAACTTTTGAAATTTTTTAACACCTGTTGATTCGTCAGTTCCAGCTGTAATCCCTTCAAAATGGATAATTTCTGCCTTTGGCTGATAAACAATTTTATATCCTAATTCTCTTACCTTAAAACACAAATCTGTATCTTCACAATAAGCAGGAAAATATTTAGTATCGAACCCATTCACCTTATTCAACAAATCCTTCCTTACTAACAAACACGCTCCAGAACAATAATCAACTTCTTTTATATAATTATATTCCCATTTATCCGGATTATCATATCTCCCATAATTACATGCAAGGTAATTTCTATTATCAAAAACTACTCCACCTGCCTCTTGTAATGTTCCATCAGGATATAAAAGTTTTGCACCGACAGCCCCAACTTGTTTGTTGTTTTCTATTAAATCTACCATTGATTTTAACCACCAATTCGTTTTAATAATTGTGTCATTATTAAGAAATAAAACATATTTCCCTTTTGCTATTTTGATTCCCATATTACAACTATGAGCAAAACCCATATTTTCCTTATTGCTTATCACTTTTATATTTTTTATTCTTTTGAGCATCTCTGACGTTTCATCTGCACTTCCATTATCTATAGTTATTATTTCGTAAGAGATATCATCCGAAGTATTATTTTTTAATGAAAGAAGGCAGTTATAGGTATATTGCCACTTATTTAACACAGGGATAATAATTGAAACGAGAGGTTCTGCATAATCAGAAAACTCAATATTCTTTATTTTTTCTAATGTTATATTTTTATTAAATTCTATAAGTGGTTTTTTACTTATTCTTTTGAAAGATTTGGAAATTTTTCTTTCTATCCTTTTTTCTAAATTTACAGGTTCATCTGTGATAAAATAATAGAAGAATTTTTTAAGATTGGTTATGCTTAGATTTTTTAAAAAAAACTTTGGTTTAGAAATCCCTTTCAAAACAATCTTAAATAATAATCTCTGCTTACTATTCTTTGGAAAAACAACACTTATTATTATATAAAAATATCTCCTAAACTTTTTAAGTTTCATTATTTATCCCGCCACCTATTTTTACCACTGCTAACAGGTAGTTTGAACGCCAGATATCATAAGGAGATGTAGTAAATAAAATGTCTTCTGGGGAAATGAATGACTGTATCATTAACATATTCTTTATTTTCCCAGCCATTTTGCTTTTTCAACCAAAAATTTTATTAAAAAATCCCTGCATAAATTTTCTTCTCTTGGAACCCATGGGAAGAAATTTGTCTCTTATTCTATAATACTTTGATAGTATCTTCCAGCCGTGGGAAGAATAAATCCTTTTCAATGCATTTTGCAGTTCTGTTATTGTTATATCAACTGTTGTAAGAGGAAGAGAGGCAATAGGTTTTTTGAATAAATCAAATATTGAAGAATTAACTTTTATATTTTCAACATACAAAGGCATTTTTTTCTCATTTCTCTTTTCATAAAAAGGGCTTTGTTTTAATAATAAAGCGTACAGTCTTATTAAAGAGTCCACTTCTTCTTTAGATGGTATATAAGTTTCTAATGCCCCTTTACTCAAATTTATAACAATCCCTTTATTCTTTATTAATTTTACCATACAATTGTATATCTTTTCTTCGTCTCCAGTATTTACTCTAAACCCATTAATCTCATCTTTTATTATCTCCGAACCATAAAAATTTGAACAGATTACAGGTATTCCTCTTATTAAAAACTCTCTTAATACTCTTGAATATGTCTCCCAGTAAGACAATACAAGCCCAACATCTATTTCTTCCAAAATTTCATCAAGTCGTTCATATTTATATCCCCCATAATATTTTACAATTGCTGGCTTTTCTTCTGCTAATTTTTTTATTCTTTTTTCATATTTTTCTTCTCCCTCACCAAAAATCCTGATTTCAAATCCTTCATACTTATCATTTATCAGTTTTTCAATTAAACTACATAATAGATTTGCCCCTTTACGAAAAGTTAAATTCCCTAAGAATCCAAATATAATTTTCTCTTCCGGTCTTCTTATTTTTTTCTCTACATTTTTTTCAAAACCTATGGGTATTATGTTTATCTTATTTTCTGGAACGGGAATATACTGAATGAAGTAATCTTTAAACGACTCTGAGGCAAAAATCACAGCATCAACATATTTTTCATATAACATTTTTACATATTCTATATGAGCATATACATTACCACTATAAATGGATTTATTAAAAATCTCAGCATATTTATTCATTTTATACGGTTTAAAATTTACACATTCTGAACATTTAAAAATATTATCAGGGCCTGGACATACAATTTCATATTCTTCTATTATTGGAAAGGTTCTACAACAAATCTCTTCAGGGCTACGGATCTGTCTTATAACCTTACATCCAAGGTCTGAAAAAAATTTTACTATTTGAGGAAACATTGAAGGATAATCATTAATATGAACTATTTGTGGGTCAAAATCTTCCACTATCTTTTCAATCAATAAAAGATACTCTCTTACAATATATGGATGAAAAAAAGAATTCAACCATACCTTTTCCCAGTTTAAACCAGGAATTTTGTAAATAGTAATACCATCCAAATCTTCTTTTTTAAATGTATCTTCCATAGAATAATCAGATATTAAAACACCTGTTTTTATACCTTTTTCTCTCAGTTGTTTTACTTGTTCATATGTAGAAAGGGGAGTACCTGTTTTTTCAAAAGGATATATGCTATGATTAACAAAAAGAATTTTTTTGAGAGATGTATTCTCTGGTTCTTGTTTGTTTTTAGAAAATGAAAAAAGAAAATGCAGTGGAATATTCTCAGATTCATCCTTCACTTTTACATCAAATGGATTTTCTGAAGATACTAAATATAAAGGGCTTACATTAAAAATTTTCTCTATTTTCCTTCTTGTCCAATCTACTCTATGGTCTGAATTAAAATAACTCTGGTGATGAAACCAGTTTGGCAAAGTAATAAAAAATTCCCCATTCTCTTTCAGATTTTCCTTCAGAATTTCCAAAATCCTTTTCCAATTTTCTATATGTTCTAAAACCTCTGAAATCACAATTAAGTCATATGTTTCTTCTAATCCTGAAGGGATAATATCTTTTTGAATGAAATTTATATCTGAAGGATTATATAGTTTCTTTGCAAAATCTATTTGTGCTTTATCAATATCTATTCCTGTTATTCTGACACTTTCTCCTTTTTGAAGTATAAAACTTCCTATACCAGTTCCGCAACCGAAATCTAAAATTTTATCTCCTTCTTTCAAGAATTTTTTAGCACAAGAATATCTAACTATACTTCTAATTAAGGATCCAATATCCGAGGTAATAAAAGATGGAAATCTATATAAGTTTAAATAATTTAACGGTAACAATTTTTCAAATTTATCTTCATCAAATATTAAAAAGTTCGGTTTTCCACTTAACTTATATATCTCAAACTTCCTTATTCTTTTATGTAAAATATTTAAAATTTCTTCTTTGTTTCTAATTTGATTGAAGATAGATGGTAGTGAAAAAATGGACTTGTTTAAATTAAGTTGAATAAAAAGCGCAGGAAAAAAAACATCTGAATACTCCAACAAACAATTGAAATATACTAACTCATTAACCGAATAAATAGAAACAGCCATCAATCTATAATTTCCCTCAGGAATTCTCTCATAGAACTGCAATTCATCAAATTTTTTTTCAATATATACTTTCATCTAATTTTCCCTTAATATTATCTCAGAATTAAGGTCTAAAATCCCTTCTATTTTCTTCCTGGAAATAACCTTGAAATTTAATATTTCATCTTTCCAATCACAGAAAGATATCCCATCACAATAAGAAACTGCAAAAGATACTGTATAATTTCCTTCTCCTAATATAATTTTTTGTTTGAATCCAACATTAACAACTTTACCCTCTTTAAATACTCCTGTTTTTACATTTTGCCAACTTGTATTGGTATGATATATCACTTCCCTATTTTCATTTTTTATTGTTAAACCAAAATGGGGATATTCCAACTTTTTGTTAACTTTAACTTTTATAAAAATTACCGTCTCTTCTCCAATTGGAACAATATTTATTTGCTCCCCTTTACTATCTAATATTCCATAATCAATTATCTCAGCATCTTTTGATATTGGAATTGGACCATAGTGAGAAATAATTGCAGTATCAGGAAATTTTTCAAAAGATAATAGATATTGTGAGATTATATCTCCAGATGACCCCATTTTTTTAACTATACCTTCTTCTACCCACATTGTTTTTTTGCATATAGTTTGGATTAAACCCAAATTATGCGAAACAAAGACAATGGTTATTCCCTTATTCAAAAGCTCTCTTATTTTAGGGGCCGCACATCTCCTCTGGAATTCCTCATCTCCGACTGCTAAAACCTCATCAACAAGTAGAATATCCGGTTCGGAATGAACTGCTATTGAAAAACCAAGACGGACATACATACCTGCAGAGTAATATTTCACAGGGGAGTTAATAAAATCACCTATATCAGCAAATTCAATTATGTCGTTTATTTTTCTATCTATTTCCTTCTTACTCATTCCAAGAATCGCTCCATTCACATATATATTCTCTCTCCCTGTAAGATTTGGATGAAAACCAGCCCCTATCTCAATTAAAGAACCTACTTTACCATCTACCTCAACCCTACCCTTGTCTGGATATAATATCCCGGCAATAAGTTTTAGAATTGTTGTTTTACCTGCTCCATTTGGTCCAATTATACCAAGTGTTTCTCCTTTTTCTACTTCAAATGAAACATCATCCAGTGCCCAGAATTCATCATACCTTAAAATCTCCGTATTTGCTTGTATTCCAAATATATTTTTTGCTATATCTTTAACCCCATAGTACATTGATCTTTTCAGGTCCTTACAGAATTTTTTTGATACACCTTCAAATTTTATAATCCTATCTTCCATATTATTTTTATACTCTTTCTGCTATTTTGGGTTCTACAAGATGGAAGAAACGCCAGCAGAAAAGAAAAATGAAAAATGAAATTATAGTTGCGACGATATATTCATTTGATTTTGAAATATAACCATTGATTACAATCTCTCTCGGTGCATTTATCAAAGGGCTGATTATGTTATATCTTGTAAAATTTTTTAACATCCCTTTTGGCTCAGAATAAAGAACAGGTGTTAAAAAAAGAAGGAAACTTGTAAGAAGGGAAACCACATTTGTTGTATCTCTCACAATACAATTTAGAAGCGAAAGGATAAAGCCAAGCCCCACTGTTAAAAAAATCAGAGGGATGAGTAAAAATGGAAAAAGGATTGCTCTATAAGAAGGAACTATTTTATAAAACAGGAATACAAGAATAACAAGAACTATTCTTACAATAAAGTCAAAGATAGAGTGTGCTATTGATGAAATTATAAGTGACTCTTTTGGAAAGTTTATCTTAACTACCATTGAACCAGCATTCACTAAACTATTTGTTGTTGCAGTTAATCCAGTTGAAAATAACTGATATATTGTTAAACCCAGTAAGGCGAATGCAGGATAAGGAATTGATGTCTCCCCTATATTCAATACCCCGCTTTTATTCATAAAAATAAACGTACCTATGATAATAACAGGCATTATAATTATCCATCCGATCCCAAGAAATGACTGTTTATATCTGGCAAGGAAATCCCTTATAAAGAGCCGGATTATAAGTTCTCGTGAAGAAGCAAGTTCCTCCACCATCTCCTTAAAACTCTTAAAAATCCCTTCTCTTACCAGACCTTCAGGAATTAAAACTTTCTTCATTATTCATATTTTATCTTATTTTTAGTGAGAAATAAAATATTGAATAATCCATAATATCAATAAGAACTAATATCTATAATGGTGGACTTCAACTCAAGAGATGAAACCTCAAATTTTATGATATCTGCTTTAAAAATACTCTGGATAATTGCCAGACAGATATCATTAGATACTCTCATCTTGTTTCCCTTCGGGGACTCATGGCGGCAAGAGTCTTCTGAAGATAAAACCACTAATCTTCCATTTCCTTTAATACCGCGTGTTTTAAGATGATTTCCTATCATTACTGCTGGTATTCTTTCCTAAAGGGATTCTATACTCCAGTCATGGGGAATTTTTACTTGTCGCCAGAAACTGTCATTGTGTTCAGGGGCTTCTGTCTTTTCAATATCACATTTTAAAAATCTCCAGCCATCATTTATTTTTCTATCTTTAACAGCAGCATCCTTGCAGGGGCAAATTGTGGGTTTATTTCAAGTGTTTTTCTAAAATAATTAACTGCCTGTTTATGGTCTCTTTTTAGATAGTACGTCATACCTAAATTGAAATATGCCAGATAGAAATCTGGTTTTATAGAAATTGCTTTTGCTAAATATGGTATTGCCTCGTCATACCTTCCTGTTTCAATATATAAAGAACCAATGTTATTACATACGTCTGCCATAAAAGGATTAAGTGTTAGTGCATATAGATATGATTCCTCCGCCTCCTTAAACCTGCCTGTTTTAAAATATACCAGACCCATATTATTATAAAGTGTATCATTATAAGGATGTAGGTTTTTCGCCATAAGAAGATACTGATACCCCTTTTCATAGTTATCATTGGCAATTGCTATTCTTGCTGTTAAAAAAGTATACTCAAAAGATAGAGGATTATACATCACAGATTTTTCAGCAAACTGGAGAGATGTTTTCCCTTCTGTATTACTTGCTAGAAACATATATCTACTTGCTTTAAGCCCCTTATAACTGAGAATAAGACCTGTAATCG
>Ga0123519_10014797_pt1 | contig 11036 bp, 12 predicted proteins | sample YelNatPaOPRAMG02_FD_87396 | JGI IMG/M metagenome (GOLD analysis project Ga0123519, IMG submission 87396) | Hot spring microbial communities from Yellowstone National Park - Yellowstone National Park OP-RAMG-02 (version 2) | ecosystem: Environmental > Aquatic > Thermal springs > Hot (42-90C) ... | reverse complement strand
TAGAGGTTATTTTTTTTAAAATTCAAATATAATTACAACCAAATCTTTATTTGTTTTTTTATAGCAGTTATTTACTATAATAACTTGGTTAAATTTAAAAAATATCTTTTATTTTTTTAACACAATGAGTTAAATATGCATACAATAATTCTAATTCAATTTTAGAATATATTCTTTTCCTTTTATTTTTATTTTTACAAATAATAATTTTTTGTTTATAAACGAATTTAACAAAATTGTTATTTTATTGTCAAAATAATCCTTAGAATACAAAATTTTTCCTAATATATCAAATATTTCTATCCTACATTTTTCTTGAGCTTCAAATTTTAGCATAATAACATTATCTTTTTTATTAAATATAAAAGGGAAAGATTTTTTTTGAGATAATTTATCTGATTTAATATCCAAACTATTATCCCATTGATAAACTTTTACATAATCAATGTACATGCGTTGTGGAAGGATACTATTATCAATTGGGCCACCCCAGTCACCTCCCAAAGCAATATTAAGAATAAAATGAAATCTTTTATCAAAAGGCCATGCTTCCCAACCCGAATGTTCATTTAAATTTGTAAAATAGAGAGTATTGTCTAAATAGCCACGAATTGTATCTGCACTCCATTCCATAGCATAAATATGATAATTATTCATGCAATCGTCTGCACGTATTGTTGCTGTTTTTTGTGTGCCTATGCGCCAGTAATATTTTAATGAATGTGTAGAAAAATGTATAACACCCGGATCTTTGCCAACATGTTCCATTATATCTATTTCTCCGCTTCGTGGCCATCCGCCATAAGCATTATCGGTTGGCATCATCCATATTGCCGGCCAGGTTCCTGCGCCATAAGGTAATTTTGCGCGCACCTCAAATCTGCCATATAGCCAGTCTCCTTTATTTATTGTTCTTACACGTGCAGAGGTATATTCGTTATTTTGCCAGAAATCTCTGCGTGCTTCTATAATAAGATTACCGTTTTCAACACGGCAGTTTTCTTGGCGTTTTGAAGTATAATATTGACTCTCGTTGTTTCCCCAACCGCCAGCACCAACCTGATAGCTCCATTTTGTTGAATCTAAAAGGCCAGTATAAGTATCAAAACTGTCTGCCCAAACAAGTTTCCAGCCTCCAGCAGAAAAACCATAGGAATAAAAGATAAGAACAAAAAAATAAAAGATTGAGATAAGATTATGATGATAGGTGGTTTTAAAAATAATTAATCGCATTAATAAAAAGTCCTTTCTATATCACCCCCCCTGTTTGTGAAGATTAATTAATAATAAATATAACAACAAAATTTTGATTTTGCAGCTTTTTTTAATCCAATTACACACATGATATATGCATTAAAAATAATATGGAAAATATTTAAAATTTTATTATTTAAATAAAAGTTTTTTAACTTAAACTAAATTGGTATAAAAAGGCATGACAATAAAATTTTAATATTGAATATCTTCATTAAATAGTTAAGGCTTGTATAGAAATTGATTAATTAATTTGTTATTTGTTACACAAAATTTCTCTACAATATATTTTCTCTTTTTATTTTTTTAACTGTTGCATTAAAATTGAAAATTGGCAAATAATAAAAAGATAAATTCTTTTAAATATTTGCTTGTTGGGAAAGACTTCCCTCAACAAGTAATTAATATATTATAATACAAAAAGAACTAAAGATATTAAAAGTAATGCCGATAATATTATTAAGGAAAAATATATGAATAAGAACAAGGAGAATTTTATATAATTTTAAAAAAAAATTTAAGTGCTCAATTTTTTATCCGAAAAATTATAATGGGTTAAATACCCTATAGGTTAAAAGGATTTAATAACCTGAAAAAAACATGGATGTTGCAAGATGAGAATCAATCATAACATATCTGCAATGATAACAACCAGTTCACTTTATCAAGTGAACGTTTCTTTAACAAAATCTCTTAGAAAACTTTCAACAGGTCTTCGTATAAATGTGGCAGCAGATGATGCGGCAGGCCTTGGTGTTTCGGAAAATTTAAGAGCACAGGTAAGAGGAATGGAACAGGCATTAAGAAACACTCAAGATGCTATTGCCTTGCTAAATATTGCAGATGGTGCACTTAATGAACAGGCAAATATTTTACAAAGGATGAGAGAAATAATTATACAGGCTAAAAATGATACTTATACCTCAACAGAACGTGCATATATGCATAGTGAGTTTTTAGCTTTAATGAAAGAATTAGATAGAATTGCAAAGGTTACAAATTATAATAAGATTCAATTATTTGCTGCTCCCGATAACGATCCAGAAATCGATGGAGATGAGGTATATCTTTCTAATACTTCCGAAGTTCCAAATAAAATGATGTATGGAAGATATATATATGATAACGAAGGAGAAGGTATTTTTGGAACAGATGAATATTCAAGTACTCATCATTTTAATATGATGATAGGACAAAATTATACTCAAGCAGATGCAGATGCTTACAATGATCAGATAGTTCAGGGTGCTGCTAAAAATTCTTATGATAAAACAGCCGAAAATATTTTAACAATAGAATTAGGTCAGATGGATACGAATGGAATTTTAAATCCAGGCCCCGGCTTCCAGGATATTTATAATTATGTAAAATCATTTGAAATGCATTCAGATTTTGCAGATCCAGAATTTGATGCTTACGATTTTATTCTTGATTTTTATATGGATGACAATGGTTTTACAGCATTAGATGGTAATGTGCAAAAGAAATTTGATTTTCTTTTAAGACTAATAGATGGTGAGCCTTCTATACCCCAGGCATTAAGAGACGATGTTTTTGGCGGTAGAAACAATAAAACAGGTTTAAGACGAATTAGCGAAATGAGAGCTTATATTGGAGCAACAATAAATAGACTTGAACACAATGTTAATAATTTAATGAATCAAACACAAAATACACAGGCTGCAGAATCACTTGTTAGAGATGCTGATTTTGCAAAAGAAACATCAAATTTTACAAGAAATCAAATCTTATTGGAATCTGCAACTGCTATGCTTTCTCAAGCTAATATGGTTCCTCAAACGATGCTTGAATTATTAAAATGATTTGCTATTAGATTTTAATTTAATTATTTCGTATTACATAATAATTAATTGTGGTAAATTTTTTTAAAACTTAAAATTTAATCCAAAATTAGCAATTTTAGTTTAGCGCAAGAAAAATTATTGCTAAACTAAAAAGTTTGACTTAAGCCATTTATATATTCAAAAAAATATATAGCTTAAAAATGAAGATAGAGGGAATATGCAGCAATTTTGTATGGTATGTGATTAAATATTAATAAATGATATGATAAAATGAAAAATAAAAGAAAAAATAGTAAAAAATAAATTTTTTATTATTTTGTATAAAAAGAAAGCTTAACCAAAATAAAAATACATTTATTTACTTATATATTTAATCATTTATCAATCATTAAACAATATAATTCGCTCTTTAATTTTTTTTTCATATAGGTTTATATATTTTCCTTTATAAATAATATCATACCCCCATGATAAGATAGTATCAGAAGGAATATTGGAACTATAAAATTTAGTGTATTGTAAAATATAATCATAGGTATTTTTATATTGTGGCTGAATCTTATCATATAAAATGTTATTCTCAGAAATTTTGTTTTTAAAAGAGATCCCATGAAAAAATGTATGCGGAATAAATGGATTAAAACCCCCTTTAAAAATAGTAATATATGCATAAGCATGTTCTATATTCATTCCTTCAAAAGTTAACAAAGGCCTAAGTGTTGAACCCGATTTTACTAAACGAGAAGCAGATTCAATTTCTTGGTAAAAAGGTTTATAGTATAATTGTTTTGAAATATGAAAAAAATAAATAGCAAACCCGCATCCAATAAAAACAATTGTCGTAAGAGTAATAGTTTTTTTGCTTTTTATGATTCCACCTGCAAAAAAAGGAATTAAGGTAAGAAAAAAAGTCGCAACACGCAATTCGTTGTGCCCAGATACGTTAATATTAGAAGGCATGAAAAAATATACCAGAATAAGCAACAATGGGAGATAAATATTATTTAAAAAATTTTTCTTTACTAAAATCCATATTAAAAAAGCAAAAAACAAAGAAATTTTATATATTTTGGGTTCAATGGTGGGATAAAAATCATGTAACAGCCAATTTAATCTTCCTAAATGTTCTTTAAAATTATATGGCTGATTAAAAACTATATGAGTAAAAATAAGAGAAGTTAGAATAAAAAGAGGAAATATTGAAAATAAAATTATTTTTAATTTTTGAGAGATATTTATTTTATTAATAAGAAGAGGTATAACTATAATTGTTGATATGAGCCAGGCAATTGGGTGACACATAAACTGTACAAACAAAAATATCAGAATTACAATATAAAACTTTAAATTTGTTTTATGACTTGAATTTATATAGGAAATAAAAAACATACCAAATGTTAAACCCATAAGAAAATTTATAGAACCAACAGAATACCACCAGTTATAAACAAATAAAAAAGGCCAGAATATAAAAGGTAAGATATATGAATTTATAGAACGAATTAACAAATAATTTGAAAGAAAAAATAAAACTATATAAATAGAAATTACAATTTTACCAGAAGTAAAAACGCCAAAAATAAAGCTAAATATATATGTAAATATATCAAAGAAAATATATGGCCTTAAATGCCATAAGACAAAAAAGTATTCGTTATAATTATAAATAGGATTATTTAAATAACGAAAAATATTAACCCTTGCGAGATTTAATGGGAGATCAACCATTACATTGTATTTAACTATCCATACTGGAATAATAAGTAAAACAGATAAAAAAGCAATCAAGACCCAGTGACTAATAGGAATGTATTTAAAAAAAATGCTAAATATGCAATAAATATTTTTTATTTTAATAAAATAAAAAAAATTAATTTTTCTCATTTATTAATAAATTTTAAAGTAATTATTAGTATTTTACAAATAGAATATAATAAAACTATTTGTATTTAAGTATTATTTAAAAAATAATTATGGTTATTAATATTGCATTACAAAGTATTAATTTAGAGTTTGAAGAAAACAAATTAATAAATTCTGTTTTTTTTTATGATATGATTAATAAATTTCGTGGCAATTGCGAAAAAGATAAATTTTCTATTATTATAAACAAAAGAAGATTAAATAATTTCTCTTTCTTTCCGCAAAATATTAAAGGTATACAATTTTACGAAAAAGACCAAAATAATTTATTATATAAAATTGATAATGCAATTTGTAAAGTATTTTTATCAGAAAACAGAGCAGAAATTAATTTGATAAATAAAGAGTTATTATTAGATACAACAATTATTACATTCATTAAAATAATACTTATACTTTTAATATTAAAAAAGGGTGGATTAGTATTACATTGTTCCGCTGTATATAAAAATAATGTAGGATATATATTTTGTGGTGTTTCTGGAAGCGGTAAAACAACAATTGCTAAAAGACTTTATGAATACAAATATGTTATTCTTAATGATGAAATTAATGCTGTGATGCCCGAGCAAAACAATAATTATATTATTTATCCCTTACCCTTTTCCAGACATGAAAATTTTAAATACATCAATAATGATTCGGCATTATTAAAAAAAATTTTTATTTTTAACTTAGATAAAACAAAAAAAAAGAATTTTAATAAAAAATTAATGCTTTTAAATAACGTGTTTTTGCCTCCAATGTCAGATATATATTTAAATATGATTTTAAAAAATATTTATAAATTAGAAGAAAATATTCCAATAGAATATATTGCTGATCGAGAGAAATTTATTTTAGAAATACTAAAAAGTTAACAAAAATCTTTTATATGAAATATAAAAAAAATGATTTTATTTCGGTAAAAGTTATTCAAAACGAAGTATTTGCTTTTAATAGAAATACAGGTATTATTCATTCTTTTAATAGTACAGGTGGTTTTTTACTAAATTTAATTGTACAAGAAATGCCAATTGATGCTTTAATTGATAATTTAATACAGGAATATGAAATTGATAAAGAAACAGCACAAAAAGATGTTATAGGATTTTTACAAACCCTATCTCAAAAAGGGTTAATAAATATAAATGAATGATAAACAACCTGTTTTAAAAAAGATGATTGCACTTGGCTATGATTTATATCCAACAAATGCTTTTTTTGAATTAACATACAAATGTAATTGTGCCTGTAAATATTGTTATATTGATCAAGAAAAGGGGAAATATGATTTAAAAACATCGTTGGTATATAAAGTCTTAGATAAATTAAATGAAGCAGGAATTTTTCATATAATATTTACTGGCGGTGAAATATTTATACGACCCGATATTTTAGATATACTTGAATATGCAATATCAAAAGATTTCTGGCTTATTGGTTTACTTACAAATGGTACAATATTAACAAAAGAACAAATGGATTTTATTATTAAGAATAAAAGATATTTTAGTAAAACTATTTCTATGTCTATCTTTTCGCATATTCCAGAAGTTAATGATTCTTTTTTTAAACTAAAAGGTGCTTTTAAAAAGATATGCGATAATGGCGAATACTTAATTAAAAATGGAATAGATGTTAATTTAAAAATAAATGTAATGGATTTTAATTTAGATACTTTTATGGATACAAAAAGTTTTTTTGAAAAAAGAGGATTTAATGTTACATATATATATGGAATATTATATACTAACAACGATGAATTTAATTCACAAAAGTTTTCCCAAAAAACGTTTTTTAAGGAATATTTTAAAAGAATACCTCAAAATGAACAAGAAGCCTATAAAAAGGAATTCGCAGAAAAAATGTCATCTTATGAGCTTGGCGAATTGTGTACAGGACGGTTAACAGGTATTTGTATAGACAACATGGGTAATATCAAACCCTGTATTGGACATTATGAATCTGATGTAAATATTTTAGAAAATGGTTCTTTGCGTGAGATTTTATCAAAATCTGTTCTTTTAAAAAAAGTAAGGAATATAACCAAATTAGATATTGTAAAATGTAGAAATTGTAAATATATTAAATATTGTACTCCATGTATTTCGGAAATGTATTCAGAATTTAAAAATTTTTATGAACCACCTCTCAAAAATTGCAGCAGGGCAGAAGTTTTAGATGAGATTACAAATTAATGATAGCCATATCACGGGGGATGTAATAAAGGAATTTTTATTTGATAGGGAAAAATCTCTTACTTTTGTTGTAAAAAGCAATTCAATGTATCCTACAATAAAAAAAAATGAGGTTGTTTTTGTAAGAATGTTAGAACAGGGAGAAAAATTAAAAAAAGGAATGATTTGTGTTTTTGCAATGAATGGAATATTAGCCGTACACAGATTAGTAAAAATAGAAAATAATAATGCGACATTTTGTGGAGATAATGTAGTAAGACAGGAAAGAATTAATTTAAAAAATATTTTAGGAATATGTATAATTAAAGAAAAAAAAATTAAAACAAATTCTATTACATTATTAAATATTATTGCATATTATTTGCCTTTTTTGGATGTTTTAATGTTTTTTATTAAAAAAATTATTTTTAAAATTGGAGGCAATAAGTGAAGAAAAAATATGAAAAGCCAAAAATATTAGAAGATGAAGTTGAAGTTACTAACCTTATGGCCCCGGGTCCTTCTACACAATTTATAAAATGCTATGATCCCAAAACCTGTGGCGGTTATACGATAGCCTATAAAAGTGCTTGTAGCGGCTGTACACCCGGTTCTTGGTGCATAACAGAAAAGATTAATAAAAGAGAAGAAATGTAAAATATTTATAATTAGAGCAAAAAAAATCACAGCTAAAAAATAATTTTTTAATATATTAAATTATTTCTAATTAATAATTTGGTTTCATCTACTAAGCAATAAAATCTTCTAAAAACATTTCTTTTAATAAAAAACATAAATGGTTTTGCAGTAAAAGGAATATCTATAAGAATTCTTCTTATTAAAAAAGGTAGAGAGTAAAAAATATTTTTATTTAACATAAATAATATTAAACGAGAAAATGCAGAAATATTTATGAAAGGTAATTTAAGATTTTTCTTTTTTGAATACATAAATAAAATCATAAAAATGAATTGGGATATTTTTGTATTTTTTGTTAGAGTTAAAAATTTCTGCCAGCAAAAATTATTTTGATTGCTTATTAAATATATTTCGTCAAATAAGGTTTTATTTATTTCAAAAGGGATATGTACAAGCGTGTGACATAAAACAATAAGCAAAGCATCTTCTGGTGAAGGTAAAACCATAAAATTATTAGTTTTTATTGCCCGCAAAAATAAATCGGCAGGAGGAAGAATAAATCTTTCGGGATAGTTAATTTGATTGTGAAGTTCTACATAAATAAAAGCCTTGCCTAAATTATACAAAAAAGAAAATTCAAATGGCCAATAATTTTGAACTGGAATTGCTTTAGAATGGGAAAAAAAATAATTAACCACCCTATTAAAGTCTTGTGGATGCACAAGAATATCTATATCAAGCATTTCTCTTGTTTTAATGTGTTCTGCTAAACCAGTTGCAATAAGATATGCACCTTTAATGGGCATAAAGTTTATTGATAAATAAGAAAAATCTTTATTTAATTCTTCTATAGCAGTTGAATATATGACCTGCAAATAGGTCCAATTTTTTGTTTTAGTAATACTTGAGTTTGTCATAAAAAAATATGCGAATATGTATTCGCATATACCACAATAGTGATTTTTAAAAGTTGTTATTAGCGCTTTCTTGAATATGTGCCTATTAATTCACCCGAAGCAACTATATGCCCTTTTATAGCCTTTTCTATATCCTTTTTTGTTTTGCCAGCAGGTAAGTTAAGCATTATATCTAAAGCATAAATTTTAAAAAAGTATCTATGAGTTCCAGAAGGAGGACATGGACCACCATATCCAATATTACCAAAATCATTTTTTCCTTGTTTACCACCAAAGGGTAGTGTATCTGATGCAGGTATTGCCTGGGGGAAATTGGTTACACTTGCCGGAATGTCGTAGCATACCCAGTGTACCCAAGTGCCAACCGGAGCATCTGGATCGTCGTTTATAATAACAATGCTTTTAGCATTAGAAGGAATATTACTAAATGAAAGAGGGGGCGAAACATCTTCTCCGTCACAGGTGTATTTTGCAGGAATGGGCTTTAAGTGATCAAAAGCAGAGCTGGTTATTGATATTTTCATAACTCCTCCTTTAGAATAAGAAAAGAAGAAAATAAAAAATATCAGTAAGGTAATTAGATTTATTTTATTATGAAACTTTATAATCATAAAAAACCCCTTTAGAAATTTATATTTTAAGGGTAGGGCAAGAAAAGCAAAAAATAAATATTATCTTTTATTTCTTTTTTTTGAATTGTGAGTGTTTTTGCATTTGCTTCTTATAATTCTGTAGTTTTGCGATATAGATATTTTAAATCTTTTTGCTAATTTAATTCCCGACATCCCTGCTTGATATGCTTCTATAATTTGCTGGTTTCTTTCGGCATGTTTGTTTTTTAATGGAGGAATACAATATTTATTTCTTAATTGATGAACAGCCTGTCTTGTAATATTAAATATTTTTCCAATAGCCTCATCTGTTTTATATTTTGCCTGTAATTTAATGAGTTGTTCTTTGCTTATTCTTGCCATAAAATGCCCCCTTTGTAAAACTAATTAGTATTTACTAAATAGAAAATAGGTTTATTGCTTTTTTATGGCAAGAAAATATTTTTTTAAAGTTATTTCTTTTTTAAGTATCCTATACAAACATTGCCAAACTTTATAAAATTTGTTATATCAGAAAAAAGATTTATCAATAAAAAGAATAATTTTTGAATTATAATAGAATTGCCAAAAAGTTTATGATAATAATCCTGTGGAAAAGACCATAATGTTTTAATTGAAATTCCGTAACCATATTTTTTGCACATATTGCGAATTAATTTTATATTAAGTCTACCGGGTTTTATGCCAGAATATTCAATTCGCTTTGAAATTCCAAAAGCAGACAAAAAGGAAATAAAAAAATTATCTAACGGTTCTATAAAAAGAATATGCTGGTATTTTTCAGTTAAATATTTTTCCAGCACATTATGCATATCTTGAGTATGATGAAGAACGTTTGTAAAAACAATTGGGATATTTTTTGGAATAATAATACTATTACGTATATCAGAAGCAATTAGCCCCAAATTTATTTCTTTATTTTGCAATCTTACTGGTATAAGAGAAAGTGCCGGCAAAGATAAATCAATGCATATAGCCGTTTTAAAAGATAAAAAGTTAAGAAGATATTGTATTTCTTTTCCACTTCCTGAACCCATGAAAAATATTGTATTATTTTTTGTGTTTTTTATAAAATGTGATAGATATTGAATAGATTTTTTTCTGCTTTGAGAATAATAATCTTTCCATAAAAAAATATCATTAGATTGAATAGAGAGGTTTAAGCTATTCGTTTTAACATAACATTGATTGGCTATTAATTCGTTTATGGCAAATAAATCAAGATTTGCTTCCTCTATAAGGTTTAAAATTATGTCTTTATATATTAAAAAGATTTTATTGCAGGTTTGGCATTTTACATATTCTGTTTCTGCCGTCAAACTCCTATAACAAAAAGGACATTTAACATAATCAACAAGCTTTTGGGGTGGAATAATATTAAGCATAAAAACAATATTTAGAAAATAATTTAACATGTAAAATGATATAGATGAAATTAAGGATAAAATAAGTTGTTACATATTATGAGTTAAAATTAAAAATATTAATGTAATTATAATAATTTTTTATATACTATCAAATAATAAGAAAATATTTTGCTAATAAATTCCTATTTTAACTTTTTAAGATGCTTTAATTATTAAAAATTATTTAGGCGGGGGAAGTCTCGCCCTAAGCTGTGTCGCCGCGAAGCGTCCCGCCCTAGCGGGATACCCCCACTGCAAGGGGGCTCATACTATATTGCTTCGTTTCACTCCGCATCGCTCGCCTCCTCGCAACGCTCCCCGC
>Ga0123519_10014792_pt1 | contig 11038 bp, 7 predicted proteins | sample YelNatPaOPRAMG02_FD_87396 | JGI IMG/M metagenome (GOLD analysis project Ga0123519, IMG submission 87396) | Hot spring microbial communities from Yellowstone National Park - Yellowstone National Park OP-RAMG-02 (version 2) | ecosystem: Environmental > Aquatic > Thermal springs > Hot (42-90C) ... | reverse complement strand
CCCGGGGAATAACGTATTCCTCCCCAGTGGCCAAACGGCGGCGCAATGAAAGAGGCGAACGCCGATTTATTAGATCAAGAGAGCGTAGGAGAGCCGCATAATGTTTCAAGGCATCAAGAGACTGACTATGTCATCTCCTTGCGACGGCGATTTCAGCCTTAATGCAGAGATGATCAAGCTCATTTTGGACTACGCCAAACCGTTTGGCCATAACGAGCAGCCAAGTAATCTGAATCTTGGCTTTGGCTTTCTTTATTACGGCGTTGCGCGGGCTTTGAGACCTCAGCATGTCCTGGTCATTGGATCCGGATACGGATTCAGCGTTGTGTGCCTCGGCTTAGCCCTCAAGGATAACAAATGCGGGCGCCTCACATTCATAGACCCTTCATATTCTCTCATCAAAGACGGTCCTTGGAAAACCATAGGAGGTCGGGGGACTTGGAGCAATCCCGAAGAAGTGGTGAAGCGATTCGAGGCATTTGGCGTTGCTGATATCGTAACCCATTACAGGCTCCGAAGCGACGATTTCTTCGCGTCCTATGAATCCGAGGGGCTGCCTCCAATTGATTTGGTATTCATAGATGGAAGCCATACTTACAAGGATGTGGCGCACGACTTTTGCCAAGCCCTTAAAAGGGCTCATCAAAATTCCTACGTATTTCTGCATGACACGAACATTTATTTTCGAGAATTGGTTCATAACTCAGGAGTCAAGCGGTGGTTGAAAGTTTTGAGGGCAAACGAGAAAGCCTTCGAGGTCATCAATTTTCCTTACTCCTCAGGCGTCGCGCTGGTGAGAATCAAAAATCCAGGGGGCTTTGTATGTACATGATTGCCTCCGTAGCGCTTTTTCTCGCAGTGAGCGCGGCATTTCTCTATTGGCGATACGTGTATTTTTTTAGGAACCCCGATCGAAAGACGCCAGAGGGAGACAACATCGTAAGCCCAGCGGATGGCGCGGTGGTGTATAGCAAGCGATTGGGGCCTGGCGAACCAGTTTGCACGGTGAAGCAAGGGGTCGTGGCCAGAATTGAAGACATCACGAAGGAGGTTATCGATGGGGAGAAGATCCTCATCGGTATCTTCATGAGCCCTTTCGACGTCCATTACAATCGCGCGCCCATGACGGGCGCTGTAGAGCGAATTCAGCATCACCCGGCGAAAACCCGCAATCGTCACATGTGGCCTATGCATTGGCGCATAATGGTAGGACGTTCTCCATTTTACGCCCAAGCTGCTCATATCATTGAAAACGAACGGACAGTCACTCGATTCAGAGGCATGTTTCGAGGCAAGGAAACCGTTTGCTACGTGATTCAAATAGCGGGACAGAGCGTCAACGGGATAGACAGTTATTTCTCGCCGGGGGACGCCGTGAGAAAAGGCCAGATATTCGGCATGATTAGAATCGGCTCTCAAGTCGATCTTGTGGTGGCGGATCCAGGGGCGGCCTCGGTCAAAGTCAAGGCTGGAGACAGGGTCCGAGCCGGTGAAACGATACTGATTGAATAGGTCGTCGCGTAAAGCCGCTTGAAGGGGAAAAACAGTCATGAAAGCCGATCTTCACGTCCATTCACGATTTTCCATGCGACCGTCAGAATGGATACTTAAAAAACTAAATTGTCCGGAAAGTTTTACGAAGCCGATGGATTTGTACCGCATAGCCAAAGAGCGCGGTATGGACTTGGTCACCATCACTGACCACAACTGCATTGACGGCTGCCTGGAACTGGCGCACCGGAAGGACTTTTTCATAAGCGAAGAAGTTACCACGTATTTTCCCGACGACCAGTGTAAGCTTCATGTCGTGGTGTATAACATTGACGAGGAGCAACACCGAGACATTGCAGCCGTTCGACGCAACGTCTTTGACTTGGTGAGGTACCTCAATGAGCACAACATCTTCCATTCTTTGGCGCATCCGCTCTACTCGGTTAACGGAAAGCTGAAAATCGAACATTTTGAGAAGTGTCTTCTTTTGTTCAGGTACTTCGAGATTAACGGGGCTCGGTTGGAAGAACAAAACCAAGTCTTGAGTCACGTATTACGGGGACTTACCCCCGACCTTATGAATGAGCTGGCCGACAAGCACAATCTTCAACCCTCTCACGATTTCCCATGGGAAAAAGGGTTAACCGGAGGGTCTGATGATCACAGCGGCTTGACGATAGCACTTCGATATACGTCTGTGGCTCGGGCAAGTTCAGTAAGCGATTTCTTTCAAGGACTCGCCTCGCTCAAAGGTAGTGTTCAGGGAGAAGGGAGCACGCCTCAAACCCTGGCTCACAACGTTTATTCGATTGCCTACCAATATTATTCGCAGAAATTGAATCTGGGGAAATATGCCGGCAACGACATCCTCCTTGCCTTTCTTGATAGATTCTTGTACGCCGGTGAAAAGCGCAGCGATTCTGGGATACTTACAAAAATTCATTCCTTATGGGGCGCAAAGAAAAAACAGAACGGTCACAATAATGGAAACGATGTCGTCTTGAACCTCTTGCGCCAGGAGGCGCGTCAATTAATAGAAAACGACCACGAAATCTCGCAGATCCTGACCAATAATACCACAATGCAAAAACAGCCTCACCTGACCAAAGAATGGTTTCGCTTCGTCAATACCGTTTCGAATCGGCTCTTATTTCATTTTGTTGACCATATCGCAGAAAGCCTTGCTGGGGCTCACTTTATCAATCTTTTCCAGTCGATCGGCGCGGCAGGCTCTTTGTACGCGATTTCTGCGCCGTACTTCCTGGCGTATTCGATCTTCAGCAACGAGAGACATTTTTCGAAAGCCGTACAAAAACATTTTCTCGCAGGACCAGACCACGACATCAAGGTTGGGCACTTCACAGATACTTTCTACGAGATAAACGGCGTCTCTCGAACTCTAAGGCAGCAGATTGATGCGGCGCGTTTTTCTCGGAAAAACTATGTCGTGATTACGTGCGATGCGCGAGAATTTCAGCCGCGTTACGGCATTCAAAATTTCACACCCATAGGCGAATACGAGCTTTCTTTGTACCCTGAACAGAAATTGTGCTACCCGCCTTTTTTAGAAATTCTAGATTTTTGTTACGAGGAACGATTTACCCACATCCATGCTGCCACGCCAGGTCCGCTGGGTCTTGCCGCGCTTGCGGTGAGCTCCATTCTCAAAATACCCATCGTTGCGACGTATCACACTGATCTTCCTCAGTACGCCAAATACCTGACCGAAGACGCGTCCATGTCGGACTTGGTGTGGAAGTACATCATTTGGTTTTATCAACATGTGGACATGGTCCTCGTCCCGTCTCAAGCCACTGCCCGTGAACTCGTACAGAAAGGTATCAGCGAACACAAGATCAATATTTTCCCACGAGGCGTTGACATCAACCTATTTCATCCTTCCCAGGCGCAAACGACATTCTCAGGCGTTTTACGGGAGGACTGTTTTAGGCTCTTGTACGTGGGAAGGGTTTCAAAAGAAAAAGATCTGGATGTACTCGTGGAAGCTTTTAAGTCGCTGTCTGATCAATTTGACGACATGCAGCTTATCGTGGTGGGAGACGGTCCGTTCAGGAACCAAATGGAGGAGGAGCTCCAAGGCTGCAATTGCTGTTTTACAGGCTATTTGAACGGACAGGAATTGGCTTCCATGTATGCGTCTTGTCATGCGTTCGTGTTCCCCAGCACTACTGACACCTTCGGGAACGTGGTGCTGGAAGCTCAGGCTTCAGGATTGCCCGTGATCGTGACCAACAAGGGTGGGCCATACGAAAATGTCATTCCGGACGAAACCGGCCTCGTCATAGAAGGCCGCAACGCCAAGGCGCTCGAGTCTGCTATAAAACTGTTGTATTTACATAGAGATAAATTAGAGACCATGGGGCAAAATGCCCGTACTTACATGGAAGGCAGGGATTTTCAAAGCGCTTTTGACAAGGCATGGGGGCTGTACTCACTGGTGAATCGCGAGAATTCACATTCTCGAGCTCAACACACGAGCTCCGTGAACTTCGACGCCCATTTTTTCAAGTCGTCGTACGCCATGCCTTTGTGGTGATGCAGCGTAAGACTTTTCTTTGGGTGTGAACCACGGTTACAGATTGAAAATGGCGTAACATCGCGTCCCGCATGAAACTGGAGATCATGAAGAGAACCGCGCAGAGATACTTCGAGTTCATAGAGGAACCTTCTCGCCATTCCGAAGAGTTGGAGGTCAATAGACTCCGTAGGCTGAGGGAAATCTTGGGGCTCCCTTCTCCGAGGTCGGCCTCCTTCGTCAGCAGGCTCCCATTCACGCTCAACGACGTCACTGCAGGGACTGAGACTGAGCTTCAGGCCGCGGCGCTTGGGCAGAAAGAAAGCGTCGATCTTCCGCTGGTGATCAAAGAATCGAATTATTTTGCCAACATGCTCAAGCGAGTCCACGCGGGGGATGCCGATTCAGAGACTGTCTCTGAAATAGAACGTTTCCTCAACGAGAATTCCTCTGAAGTATGGGAAAATAGTTGGGTTCGCTTTCCTCGTGAACGTTTGCACGAGTCTGCTCAACAGGTTCTCGAAGCCGACCTGAGATCGAACAAAATGGACCCCACAAGTCCACCTCGAACGGACGCCAATCAATTTGTTTTTTGGAGAGGGGGACAAGAATGGGTGCGAGTCCCAATCAGCTATCTCATCAAGCTTGCCCTGGCCGATTTTTTGGGTACCGAGACGCGGCCTCGGTCGAACGTTACGGATACTGTTAGGGCCATCATGGATAAGTTTTTCAGCGACAACACCTCGCCTGAGACCGTGTCGTTATACATTACCCCATTGTCTCCGGAAACCGAGATGGGACTGGCCGCAGCCAAAGAAACCTCGCTGCGATTTCTCCTCACTCATCTACTCGTCTCCTATGCGAATCACAAGTTTGGACTGAAAGGAATTGGTCAAGAGGCGGTTGTGTATATGTCTCCCCACCCTCCTCTGCGCCAGAAAAAGCTCAGTGAATGCGTTTCCGATGCGTTTTATAGGGAACTTTTCATGAGTCCCTGTTTATCTGGATGGAATGACGGACAACGTAAAAAGGCTTACATGCACTTGTGCCATGAGGTGTTGAGTCGCAGTCAGCTCAACGCCACAGCAAAGCTTCGGGAATCAGGGATCATGACGCGCAAGCTCGTCTTTTTCCCCACCCTGGCCAGCACAAGTCTTTCCAACAACGGCGCCCACGTAAGCCTGGGAAGCCGCAAACTTACAGCTCTGCTTCGAGACGACAGTTCCGGCTTTACCAGCGCTCATGAAAAATGCCTCGGAGACCTAGTTGTAAAGGTCGCGGAGCATTTTCTCCCCTTGTTTGTAGGGACCTATTCGGCGGCCCCCTTCAAATTAGATTTTTGCGACTTTCATCCTGAAAAAGTCTTGGGTTTCTTACCCCATGAACTCGATTATACGCACCTGCGGATGCTTTGGCGTTGTTGGAAAAAGAAAGCGCGTCTTGAGTTTTTGGGCCGTTCCATAACCCCTTTTGGGGTAAAGACCCTCGATCACGCAGCGAGCTCCTTTCTGAGATTGCGAGGCGATTTTGTTCCAGATTTTCGATTGATTGACTATTTCGTGGCTCTCATGAGCACCAACCGCAGCCCTGCCCTTGATGGAACCCCAGGAAATCTTGACAGACTCAAAGATGATCTCATGAGTCTTGGCGTATTTGACAACAGACTCAGTCCATACATGTTATGTCGAATGCGTGAGTTCTCCCATGCAGGGTTCTCTGGTTTCGAGGGACGCTATTACAGCCTGTTTGCCTCGCTCAAAAATGATTTGAGCCACGCAATCAATCTGCAGAACCTCGTCTTGACAGTTGCTTTCAAGCTGGTCTTGCAAGGTCGTTATACCCATCACGATATTCCTGATGATCCTTCCACGGAAAGCGAACGACGGCAGATTTTTTTCGGTCGGGCTATTGGCTTGCCCGTTTTTTACGTGCACAATGACACCCGGAACAGCCTTTTGAAGGAAATCGTTCAAAGGACCGCAGGCGCTACGTTCAGTCGCCGGTACAGTCGATACATAAAAGTTTTCCACGCCTCTTTTCAAAAAGCCCTCTTGCAAACTCTCATACAGGAAGGGGCAGACATAATCGACCTGCTTGGCGTACAGCCCACCATCGCAGACCTCAAGGCTCGTGTGGAGAATTACGATGAGCAATCTGTCGCAGGTAAATTGAGAAGCGCGATTGCAGATAAACTTGGGATCAATGACCCGCTTTGTGTGAGCGGCGATGAATTCAACAGCGCTGCGGAAAACTACTATCGAACTGAGCTGCGGTACAATCATCTCGCGGAAGCTATTGATTTTCTCAAACAAGACGTTGGCAGGCTCCCATGCGATCCGCACGAAAGCTCAACTCCTTGCCTCTATCGAATCCATAAAACGCGGCCGACGCGAAACCTAGTTTCTTTCGTGGCCTCACGAACAGACGCCATCATCCAGGGCGCGGCGTCGTTCGAGGACATTGTTGCCTTCATCGAGTTGGCGCTCATGGTGATCACAGAAAACGCGCTAAAGGCTTCGCAGACCATGAAGGAGAATTCCCCATTCTATGCGCTGTCTCCATCAGTACATTGAGAGGTCGAGCAACGCGATCAAGACCGAACATTTTTTCGGCGACGGTCCTGTGCGAGTGCTTTACTCTACCGTGAGAGAACATGCTCCGTCGCTGTTCAACCTGCTGACTCAAAGAAGGGCGTCCGCTGTGCTGGCGTATCTTATGTACGACCTCCCTCTCAGCTCTCTCAAGAAAACTGGTCTTCACAACATAGATTTGGCTGAGTGCGTGGACCCGCACGAGTTGGGCACTCTTCGAAAACTCTTCCAAAGGAAAATAAGATATTGGGAATGTCGCCCTTTGGAAGGAACGGAAGACAGCGTCGTTTCACCAGCGGATTCCAAGGTGTTACTTGGTTCATTCAGGGAGCAGTCGCATCTCTATGTGAAAGAAAAGTTCTTTTCCCTTTCAGAGCTTCTGAGTACGCAAAAGCGTAAATGGATAGACTCGTTTACTGACGGCGATTTTGCAATTTTTAGGCTTACCCCTGAAAAATACCATTTCAATCATACCCCTGTTGCGGGAAGGGTTTTGGACTTTTACAGAATTTCGGGACAATGCCATTCTTGCAATCCCTTTGCGCTCGTCGTCATGGCGTCGCCCTATAGCAAGAACGAGCGAGTCATCACGGTCATCGATACCGATGTACCGCACGGCACTGGCGTGGGTTTGGTCGCGATGGTGGAAGTTGTGGCGCTCATGATCGGCGACATAGTGCAATGCTACAGCGAGGACCGTTATGAGTCGCCCCGCCAGATAGAACAAGGGATGTTTCTCAAGAAAGGCTGTCCCAAGAGCCTTTATAGGCCAGGCAGCAGCACGGACATCCTCTTGTTTCAGCAAGATCGCGTGGTTTTTTGTCAGGACTTGATTGAAAATCTGCGCAGGTATGGGGTTCAAACAAGGTTTTCTCGCGGACTCGATAGCCCTTGTCTCGTAGAAACCGAGGTGAGGGTCCGTTCAGAAATAGGTCGCGCACTCCCGTCAGATACGGGCGCAAAACGTGGAGGACAATGTGATGAGTGATGAGTGCTTCGTGGCGACTACTGGCGTATTGGCTTTCTTATTTCTGAGGTGGGCCTTTCGGACGCTTCCGGGCGAAGGATGGCAAATTCTTGCGTCAGTTCCCCATTCCAAAAACGATAATGACACGTGGCATGGAATAAATCTCACTTATTACGGAGTGTTTATTGGAATATCTGTCGCAATCGCCAATGCAGCGATGCTCCTGCTCGTCGGAACAACAGGCGGTTCCTTGACTTGTGCAATACTGCTTGAAGCAGGCATTCTCTTTGTCTGCATGCCGGCCGCTCGATGGATGGCCCGAATCGTCGAGAAAAAACAACACACATTTTCAATCGCTGGCGCGGCGTTTGTGGCCATATTGATAGCCCCCGTGTTAGTCGCGCTCATCAATGAATTTGTATCTTCTTTCGACTCCCAAGGCCTCTCTTTCATGCCCACATTGGCCGCTTTGAGTATTGCATACACGTTTGGCGAGGGACTCGGACGCGTTGCCTGTATCAGTTTTGGTTGCTGCTACGGCAAGCCGTTGGAAGAACTGGCTCCTTGGCTCCAAAAAATGTGCCGCTCGTATCATTTTGTGTTTACTGGAAAGACCAGGAAGGTGGCTTATGAAGGCGTTCTCGAGGGCAGGAGATTGTTTCCTATACAAGCCTTGACATCCGTTTTTCTCGTCATGGTCGGGCTCATCAGCATGCTGTGTTTTCTCAAAGGATTTTTTACGACGGCCTTTTTGGTTTCCCTGTGCGGCGCGCAGGGCTGGCGCGTCGTGTCAGAGACGTTGCGCGCAGATTGGCGAGGAGAGGGTAAAGTTTCCGCATATCAGATGATGGCAATTGCCTCTATTGGAGCCGCCTGGTGTTATTTGTGGTTTGCACCGATGGATATTGTTCCGCAACCTGACTTGCTGCGAGGTTTCGTGTTCTTGTGGAATCCCGTCTGCATTATTCTCATCCCCTTGGCTGGCTTGGCCGCCTTCTATTTCACAGGACGGAGCGCCGTGACCGCGTCTCATCTCACATTCTACGTCGTCAAAGAACGCATTTGACATCCTCTCCAGCAGGCACTTTTCTTGCCTGTGCCTGCGGTGGAAATCGTTGTCATGGTCCGGGGCATGGCCGAGAGAGTTTCTGAGAGCAAGCGCCATTTGTCGCCTCATTCAGTTTTCCGGCGCCTTGACGCTGGCAATAGGGGAAAGCAGCCTCCCCGGTGCGTTCGGACGTGACAAAGCACGGCTTGGGCTGATTTTGACCTATCACGCTGCACCTTGAAGCAGTTCCCTTAGTCGATCGCAGATTGGGCAGAACTCGTTATGCTCGATTGAGGTGAGCTGATGTTGCGGCGTCGCCTTCGGCTCCTCGCCATGACAAAAAAGTTCTTGATGCCTCATTACACGCGAAGCCATCTCTTGAAAAAAGTAGAAATCCCCGCAACAATCCTGCGCGTTCCAGTATATATTATCTCAAATTTTGGTCGCTTGTCGCGATCAAACGCCAGGGTAATGCTCCCTGCCGATCTTCAAAGACCGACTCAAGCGAGCGATTCATGACAGACCTCAAACGACTCCGACGAGACGCCTTAGCTATTTTCAATGTATGCGTCGCTGCTGCCGACCCCGAGCGCGCGGTCGTGAGAAATCTGCGCTTGGAAGATCATGTGCTGCGAATTGGCGAGAATGACTCGATGGACCTCTCTCGATTCAGCCGTATTATTGTACTCGGCGCGGGAAAGGCCTCTGCAGCTATGGCTCGAGCCGTGGAAAAGCTTTTGGGCGAGAAAATATCGGGCGGCCTTGTGGCGGTGAAGCGAGGCCATGGCGCGGCGTTAAAAAGAGTGGAAGTGGTCGAGAGCGGCCATCCCGTCCCGACAAAAGAAGGCAAAGCCGCCGCAGCGCGCATGCTGGCACTCGCTGAATCTCTCGGCGAATCGGACCTTGTCATTGGCTGTTTCTCGGGGGGAGGTTCTGCGCTGTTGACTCTGCCGGCGCCAGGCATAACCCTTGATGAAAAAATTGACATAACGGAAAAGCTGCTTGCTTCAGGGGCGGATATCTTCGAAATAAACGCCGTCCGAAAACATATATCGCAGGTGAAAGGCGGCCGATTGATGGAGCGGGCGTATCCGGCCACAGTCGTGAATATGATGCTTTCCGATGTTATCGGGGACGATCCCAGCGCCATCGCCTCAGGGCCTTTCGTTCCAGACCAGACGACCTTCGCTGCTGCGATGGCGGTGTTGGAAAAATATGGACTTGTTGAGAGCCTGCCAGCAGCAATCGTGGAGCGCCTCGCGAGGGGGAGGAATGGACAAGAGCAAGAGACGCCTAAAGAGGGCGACCCAGTTTTTGACCGTGTTCATCATGTGGTGATTGGAAGCAACTTCCTTTCGTTGCAGGCCGGACTGGAAGCTGCACGGCAGCTTGGCTATCAATCGCTCATCTTATCCTCCACTATACGTGGAGATACTGCGGCCGCTGCCAAGTTTCATGCATACGTCGCGGAAGAAATTCGCAATACAGGAAATCCCCTCTCGCGGCCGGCGTGTCTATTGAGCGGCGGGGAGACCACTATTCGCGTCGCGGGAGATGGCTTGGGAGGGAGAAATCAGCATTTTGTACTTTCCATCGTGGAGGAAGCTGCGCAGATCCCAGGGTGTGTGTTCTTGAGCGCGGGGACAGATGGCACTGACGGCCCCACTGACGCGGCTGGCGCGTTGGTGGACAGCGAAACGTTGAAGAGAGCAGAGGAGCGAGGCATCAATCCACGAGAATACCTGGCCCGCAATGACTCATATCACTTTTTCAAGAATCTCGGAGACCTCATCGTAACGGGTCCAACGCTGACCAATGTGATGGATGTGCACCTCGTGCTCGTGGGATGAGCGAGTTGGCCGCGCCAAGCCCTGTTCGTGACTGCGTTCGAGAATGGCTCTATCGTTTTTCTCACACCCCCTCACGAGATTGCCCCGCTTCGCTCGCAATCGCTGCTCAATAATTCTTTTTTGCCATTGGGAGGAACCGAGGGCGACCAAGCAATCTCAGCTCACATCAATCGAGCAGGCAACCCGCTGTTCAATTTGAGTTTCACGTCGCGAATCGCTTGATCCTTGGCGATCGAGACGTTTTTCCTGACCGTGCAGGCATGCACAGCTTGCATGGAGAGACGGCTGGCCATCCTCGGCCGTGCTGATGTGGGGATTGAGTCTTTCATACAGCGCTATTTGATCCCTTATGGACATCTTTGTGCTCGGACTCTTCCGTGAGCCCCCTCGGCATGCTGCGCACCTGTTTTCCGAGCACTGCAGGCACATCTTGCAGTCTGGACAACGGCTCGAGGCGTGAGACTCTTTTCCTGAAATTGATTGCATGATACCACCTGGAATGATAATTCTTCCCAAAGCCTTGTTTTGAAATATCTGTCGCAGATGCACGACGAT
>Ga0123519_10014791_pt1 | contig 11038 bp, 3 predicted proteins | sample YelNatPaOPRAMG02_FD_87396 | JGI IMG/M metagenome (GOLD analysis project Ga0123519, IMG submission 87396) | Hot spring microbial communities from Yellowstone National Park - Yellowstone National Park OP-RAMG-02 (version 2) | ecosystem: Environmental > Aquatic > Thermal springs > Hot (42-90C) ... | reverse complement strand
TTAAAATCGGATTTGGAAACTACATTACACCATTAGCGCAGTTTTATATTAATAATTTGCGCTCAAAAGAATATTCATTCGGAGCAAGTATCGATCATTTATCGTCGCATGGTAAAATAAGGCTTGGCAACAATAAACTTGTCGACGGAGGATATTTTAAAGACAAATTGTCTCTTTATGGGAAAAAAATGATGGATAAATCGGTATTATCAAACGAAATTTCGGTAAACGGGTTTGGATATAAATTATACGGATTTGACTATATAGCAAAACCCGATACAACTCTCGATAAAAAGCTCAATCGCCGTCAATTTTTAAATGTTAATTATAATTCCGAATTTAAATCAACACATAAAGACTCGGCTCATTTAAATTACCGTATTCTTTTTAATTATTCATATTTTACTGATAATAAACAAAATGCCGAAAATTATTTTGCAGCAGAGGTTAATCTTAATAAATATCACATTTCAGAAATGATGGGTGTTGATCTTGATTTTAAATATTTCGACCGAAGTATGCATCTCGATACTGCTAATTTTTACTCTTTCAATATTAATCCATGGGTCGGAAAATTTGGAGTAAGATGGCAGGTTAAAATAGGAATAAAATTTAATTATTCAGGAAAAGAAGATAAAGGCGAAATGTTTTATTATCCGTTTGCCTTAATGCAATACAATATAATCAACAATTATCTTGTACCATATATTGGTGTTGATGGTGGACAAAAAATAAACCATTTAAAAAATATAGCATTCATAAATCCATTTTATGCCGAATCACCAAAACTTGTAAATTCAAATGAAAAAGTAAGGATATACGGCGGATTTAAAGGAAATATAAGCTCGATGACTTCATTTAATTTCAGAGTAAGCTATTCGGTTATTGACAGTTTATTAATGTTTGTTAACTCAAAAACGACTCTTGCCAATACTTTCGATTTAGTATATGACAACAGCGAAGTTTTAAATTTTTTAGGAGAATTTGAAACAAAACCTATTGAAAATTTTATGCTTGGTGTAAAAGGTAATTATTACAAATATAAACTTACTCTTTTTGATAAAGCTTGGAATTATCCCGATTTTGATGTTTCAACAGTGATTAAATATATTTTCAGAAAGAAAATCGAATTTGGTATTGATTTCTTTATTTTAGGAACAAGATATGCTAAAGATAATATTACAACAGTATCATACAAAACCTTTAAACCTGTATATGATCTGAATTTATCAGCAAACTACTATTTTTCTAAAGACTTTACAATATTCTTAAATTTTAACAATATCCTTAATCAAAAATATGATATATGGTACTTATATCCGGCACAAAGGCTTAATTTTATGGCAGGTATAACTTATGCATTTTGATACATTCATGGATTGTATTAATTTATATTCCAAGTATTTTAAAACAAGTATAAGTAAATAATTGAAGACAAAACAAACTATTAAAATCAAATTACAATGAAATATAAAGTAATAATAATTTTATTGACAATACTAATAAAAGTCAATTCTAATGCAATGCCATTAAAATTTGATTTTGGTAATGGTAAAACCGCCAAAGGATACAATTCAGTTAATTCTTCAACCATTTATGATGATACACATGGCTATGGTTTTGATTTTGGTACAAAAGCCGAATGTAATAAAACAAATAATAACCCTTTGACAGGTGATTTTTGTACTTCATTAAAACCATTCTACTTCTCAGTAAAATTGCATGAGGGAAACTATAAAGTTACAGTATATATTACTAATGCAAATGGTAATTCGTATACGACAATAAAAGCCGAATCGCGCAGGCTTATGCTTGAAAAAATACAACCTGCTAAAGGCGAAATTATTAAAAAAACTTTTTGTGTAAATGTGCGTATTCCGAAAATTAATGATAGTATATCAATAAAGATAAAACCTCGCGAAGCAACTTATTTAAACTGGGATAACAAACTTACCTTTGAAATTACCGGCCACAATCCATGCATATGTGCTATTGAAATTGAAGAAACATATCCTATTACAACAATTTTTCTTGCCGGAAATTCTACTGTTACCGATCAGGAACGCGAACCTTATGCTTCGTGGGGACAAATGATAACAAGATTTCTATCGCCCGATGTTGTTGTTGCCAACTATGCCGAATCGGGAGAGTCATTACATAGTTTTTATAATTCAAACCGTCTGGCAAAAATTTTAAGCTTAATAAAACCGGGAGATTATCTTTTTATAGAATTTGGACATAACGACCAGAAACTTAAAGGCGAAGGTATTGGCCCATGGACATCTTTTACCAATTATCTTGAATTATTTATTGACGAGACACTTAAAAAAGGAGCATATCCTGTGCTGGTTACCCCTTTAAGCCGTCGTAGTTTCGATTCATCGGGTTTTATTATCAATACACATGGTGAATATCTTGATGCTGTGAGAGCTGTTGCCAAAAATAGAAATGTACCTTTGATTGACCTTAACACTATGAGCAAAACACTTTATGAAACAATGGGTATCGAAAACTCGAAGAAATTATTATGTCATTATCCAGCAAACACTTACCCCGGTCAGGATAAAAAACTTGAAGATAACACACATTTCAATAATTTCGGAGCTTATCAAATAGCCAAATGTGTACTTCAAGGAATAATCGACAACAATTTAAATATAAAGAATTATATTCTGAAGGATTTTAATGGGTACAATCCTTCTTTACCTGATTCATTTGAAAAATGGGATTTTCCTGAAAGTATATTTATTACAAATACCAAACCCGAAGGCAACTAAATACAAATCAATCAATTTCAAATACCGAAATTGCTTTTATAGCATCTTCAACATTTTTTATATTTACAATAGTAAGAGTCAGCCGTTTGCTCTCTTTAAGCTGATAATTCTTTGGTTTCTGTTGTATAACCTGCAGAACTTTTGTAAATAAAGGCGATTGATAATATGGGGATTTTTCATTTGCTATAAAATAGATAGTCATAGCATTATTTTTCATAATAATCTTCTCAAAACCAAGTTTAACGGCTTTCCAACGTAATTTTACAATATTCAGTAATTCGATTGTTGGTGCAGGAATGCGACCGAAACGGTCGATAAGTTTAGTAATAAAAACATCAAGTTGTTCCTGATTTTCAATATTATCAAGTTCACGATATAATTTTATCCGTTCCGAAATACTGCTAATATATTTTTCGGGAAACAGAACTTCAAAATCAGTTTCAATTTGGCAGTCAGATACAAATTTAAGACTTTCTGTTTTGGTAAATTCATCCTTATATAGATGATTAAATTCGGTTTCTTTGAGTTCCTGCAAAGTTTCTTCGAGAATACGTTGATAAGTTTCAAAGCCAACATCGGCTATAAAACCACTTTGTTCGGCCCCGAGCAAATTTCCTGCACCACGAATATCCAAATCCTGTAGTGCTATATTAAAACCACTGCCAAGATCCGAAAAATCGACAATTGCTTTTAAACGACGGCGTGCTTCATTAGTTAATGTTGTCAAAGGAGGTGCGAGCAAATAACAAAAAGCCCTTCGGTTTGAACGTCCTACCCTACCCCTTAACTGATGCAAATCGCTTAATCCGAAATTATGAGCATCATTAATTATAATGGTATTTGCATTTGGAATGTCAAGACCACTTTCAATTATTGCCGTCGATACTAATACATCATATTTTCCGTCAATAAAATCAATCATAATTTGCTCAAGGTCGTGCGGTGTCATTTGGCCATGAGCTACAACAGGTTTTGAATACGGTACAAGCCTCCGTATTAAATCGGCAATTTCATTAATATTTTGAATACGATTATGAATAAAGAAAACCTGTCCATCACGTTCGAGTTCATTTATTATAGCTTCTTTGATTATTTCTTCATTAAAAGTATGAACCTCAGTAAATATTGGATGACGATTTGGTGGAGGTGTATTTATTACAGCAAACTCGCGTATTCCCATCAATGAAAATTGCAAAGTTCGAGGTATTGGTGTAGCTGTAAGAGTCAAAGTATCAACATTTATGCGTATCTGACGTAATTTTTCCTTAATAGATACTCCAAACTTTTGTTCTTCATCAATAATAAGCAATCCAAGATCTTTAAATTTTATATCCTTGCTAACAAGTCGATGGGTTCCAATGATTATATCAATTTTTCCTTCGGCAAGCTCATTAATTATCTTTTTTTGTTCCGAAGAATTTTTAAAACGGCTTAAAAATTCAATCCGGCAAGGAAAATTTTTCAAACGATCAGAAAATGTATTGTAGTGCTGAAAAGCTAAAATTGTTGTGGGTACCAAAACAGCTACCTGCTTATTGTCGGCAACGGCCTTAAAAGCAGCACGAATAGCAACTTCGGTTTTCCCAAAACCAACATCTCCGCATACAAGCATATCCATTGGCATTTCAGATTCCATAGCTTGCTTCACAAGTCTTGTAGCTTTTTCCTGATCTGGTGTGTCTTCATAAAAAAACGATGCTTCTAATTCGGTTTGCAAATAACTGTCGGGCGAAAATGCAAATCCTTTCTCAGCTTTCCGTTTTGCATATAAAGCAATAAGTTCTTTTGCTATATCTTTTAATTTGCTCTTTGTATTTTGTTTAAGTTTTTGCCATGCACCTGTACCAAGTTTATATATTTTGGGAGTTTCTCCATCTTTACTTTTATATTTTGATATTTTATGCAACGAATGTATTCCTACATACAAAATATCATTATCTTTATATACAAGCCGCACTGCCTCCTGCTTTCGGCCATTTATTTCAATAGTTTCAAGACCACCAAATCTTCCTATCCCATGATCAATATGTACTATATAATCACCCGGCTGAAGATTAAAAATTTCATTTAAAGTAATGGTACTTTTATCAAAATAATACTTTTTAATTTTATATCTATGATACCTCTCAAAAATTTGATGATCGGTATATACACAAATACGGTTATCATGATCAATAAAACCTTCGTGCAATGTGCTATTTATCGGAGTAAAACGAATATCAGAATTTATCTGTTTGAAAATATCAGTAAGCCTTTCAATTTGTTTCGGATTATCAGATAAAATATAATTAATATAACCATCTAATTGTTTCTCGAGCAAATCATTAGCCAAAAATTCAAAATTTTTATTAAATATTGGTTGTAATGAAGTATTAAAAAAAAATTCACGTGTATTTTTTATGACTGTTTGATTCGAAAATTCAATAATTCTGAATTTTTCGATTTCGTTATAAAACTCATCACCCGAAATTAATATTTCGTTTTTACTGATTTTTGTATTACTCTCGTTCAATTCTAAAATCTCATCGATATTGGTATTATTAAAAACTGAATTTATCTGCTGTATGGTATAAATTAAGTCACTTGCCACTATTATTGAATTTTCAGAAATAAAATCGAGAATACTTACTCTCAATTCGTCAGAGAATATATCCTGAATATTAGGCACAATATCTATTTCATTATATTCGGTTTTGGATAATTGGGTTTCTATATCAAACGATTTAATAGATTCGACTGTATTTCCAAAAAAGTCGATACGGAAAGGCCATTCAGAAGAAAAAGAAAAAATATCTACAAGGCTTCCTCTTATCGAATACTGTCCGGGCTCGACCACAAAATCTACCAATTTAAAGTTATAGGTATCAAGTACTTCTTCGATAAAACTTATCGAAATATCTTCATTTTTTTTAAGTGTTAAAGTGTTACTTTTCAATTGATTCTTAGTTATAACCTTTTCACATAAAGCTTCGGGATAAGTAATAATAGCAATAGATTTTTTATTAGTTTCCGATTCCTTAAATTTATTAACTTGCTGAAGAGTTTGAGTACGAAGTAGAATATTTTCAGCATCGGGCTGAAAATATTGTATCGACCTCTTATATGATGTCGGGAAAAAAAATACTACCTCATCACCAATAATATTGATAAGGTCGTTAAAGAAATACGCAGCTTCGTCCTTATCACTGAGTATAAATAAATAAAAATATGATGAAGACTCGATAATCCGTGAAAAAATCAGACCTCTGGCCGAACCTTTCAACCCTTTGATACTGAGGTTTTCTTTTGTTGAATTAATTGCCTCAATAAGTTCTGAAAGGCTGTTATAACTATAAATGCTTTTTAATTCAGAATATAACAAAGCAATAAATTTTGTGCTGCAAAATAAATTAAAATTTTACCAAAATGATATAAAATTTTTCTGATCAGTTATATTTTGATTGCCTAATCAGAATATTAAATCCTAATTAATCAGCATTAGTTAAAAAGATGACAAACCAAGGTCTACAATTAATTATTAATTCGATACTATATTAAATGGAAAAGATATATTTAAATGAATATAAATATTTAAAACATAGGACGTTTTAAATATATTAATTATCGATGTGAAGTGCAAAGTCGTCATACTTCGACTATGCTCAGTGTTATAATTCATTATGAAAATATTTGTTTCCAAAATATTTCAACAATTCCACAGAAATTGAATATTTATAGAAAGTATAATTCATAACAAATTACGAATTTGGAGAGGTTGCACAATTTTATAAACCGCAAAATACGCAAAGATTTTAAGCAAAACAAGCAAAGGGTTTGCCGTATGACGGAAGAAGAAATCCGAAACATATGTAAAAATGGATAAATCCATTTAATACAAATTATTGACATTTAAAGCCTACGAATTAATTCGTTGACTTTAAAAAACAATATACTATTATCATAAAACCATTTTAATGATTGAGAAATTTAAGAATCATTCTAAAGTGATATATTTTTAAATAAATTGATATATTTTAGTACAATAAAAATATTTTAATCAGCCATTTTCTGGCTTACTTTACGAACATAATCAGATGGACTAAGTCCATACTTTCTTTTAAAACATTTACCGAAATATGATAAATCATTAAAACCCACAGAATATGCAACTTCAGAAATTCCAATTTTTTTCTCTGAAAAAATCTGCTCAGCTCTTTTTAAACGAATGTCATTAACAAATTCTTTAACTGTCATATTTAATAATGCTTTCATTTTACGGTACAATTGCATACGGCTTACGCCAATTTCCTTAACAAACATATCAATATCAAGATTTGGGTCGTCAATATATTTCTCAACTATCTGAATGGCTTTTTCAATAAATTTTTCGTCAGGAGTTTTAATATTTACGTGCGAGGGCTGTATCATTAAATTTTTCGAATATTTTTCCCTTAGAGCATTACGCGTCAAAAGCAAACTTTCAATTTTTGTCTGTAATATATCAATATCGAAAGGTTTGGTTATATAATCATCGCATCCGCACATGAGTCCGTCTTTAAAATTTTCTTTTGACGAGAGTACAGTTAAAAGAATTACTGGAATATGAGAGGTACGTTCATCTTTTTTAATTTTTCTGCACAATTCTTTTCCATCCATTACAGGCATCATTATATCGGAAACAACAATATCGGGTATTGTTTTTATAGCTAAGTCAAGTCCGTCTTTACCATTTCTTGCATCAAGCACAATATAGTCCTTACTAAAATGCGATTTAATAAATTTCAGTACATCTTCATTGTCTTCTACAACAAGAAGTATTTTTTTATTTTTTTGAGCATTTTTAAATTCTTTTGTTTTAATAAATTCTTTTGAATCAATTTCTTCGATATGATATTCTATAGGCTCGTCGTTAGTATCCTCAACAAATGGCAACATCACCGTAAATGTTGATCCTTTGCCTGGTTTCGACTCAACAAAAATTTTACCATTATGCAATTCAACAAGTTCTTTGGTAAATGATAATCCTATTCCCGAACTAAGAATATCTTCAGTTTTTATTTTAGTAAAATATCTGTTGAAAATCTTATTTACTTCTTTTTCATCAATACCTATTCCCGTATCTTTAACTTCAATTTTAATATAACGTTCATCTTTTTCATTAAGTTCTTTTTCAGGTTCAAAAACCATACTTATGTACAAACTGATTGATCCACCTTGCTTATTATATCTTATAGCATTAGATATCAAATTATTAATGATTATTTTCAATTTATCCGGATCGAAAAAAGTAATTATTTTTTTCTGAACACTGCCAAATTTATATGTAATATTATTATCATTCATTAAATTTTCAAAAGATGAAAGCAACTTTTCACAAAATTGAACAATATCGCCTTTTTTAAGGTCAATTTTAAGTTTTCCTTCTTGAAGTTTTCTATAATCAAGTAATTGTGTAATAAGATTCATTAAATGTTTTGCATTTTTTTCAATTAAAAGCAGATTCTCTTTAATTTCGGAATTTGAATAATTATTTTTTAAAATTTTATTTAAGGGACTTATTATTAATGTCAAAGGCGTTTTCAATTCATGTGAAATGCTGGTAAATAATTTTAATTTGAAAGAATCCAATTCATGTAATTTCTGAGCTTTTATTTTTTCAAACTCCAAAGCTTTAGCCAATTCTTTCTTTTTAAAAATAAAAAATAGAATTATATATAAAAGCCCAAAAATGCAACAAAAAATTAAGGCAATAAACCAAAATCTTTTATAAAATGGTGGCTTAATAATTAGATTGATAGAAGCTCCTGTATTATTCCAATAACCATTGTCATTGCATGCTATTACTTTAAAAACATAGCGACCCGGATTAAGATTTGTATATGTAACACTTCTTTTATCCGATGTTTCGGTCCATTCTTTTTCAAAACCTTCAAGTTTATACCTGTATTTATTGCGGTAGCTATTAGTATAATTAAGTGCAGCAAATTCGAATGTAATGATATTATACTTATAAGGCAGCTTAATTTCTTTTGTTTCAGAAATTGATTTTTTTAAAATAGCTTTTTTATCTTCACTAATCTGAACAGACTGGTTAAATATTTTAAAATCAGTAATATAAACCGGAGGAAGATATTTATTTTCGATGATTTGTTCGGGATTAAATATGGTCAAACCATTTATTCCACCAAAAAGTAATTCTCCTTTATTTGACCTGTATGCAGCACCATAATGAAACTGATTTCCCTGTATTCCATCTTTGTAATAATAGTTTTTAAAGTTATTGGTTTTTGGATTAAAACATGAAAGCCCGTTTGAAGTACTTATCCATAAATTTCCTTTATTATCTTCGAGCATGCAATAGGTTTGGTTACAGGCAAGACCATCTTTTTCATCATATACTTTTAAAGCACCTTTATGTTTATCATATAATACAAAACCTCTGTTGTCGGTCATAATCCAGTTATTTCCATTGCTGTCGACAAAAAAACTGCGTCCATGTTCATTAAAAGAATTAATAATTCCATATCCGGGTCTGAATACTCTTGTTATAAGAGCACCAAGCCATAAGTCATTTTCCGAATCAATTCCTATCCATGTCACTCCATTTAACAAATCATCAAATTCAGAATAATGAGTAAATGATTGTTTATCAATATTATATTTATCGAGCCCCGAAGCAGTGCCAATCCAGATATTTCCTTTTTTATCGGTTTTTATATCCCAAATTATATTGTTTGAAATGCTGTTTTTATCATTATTGTTATGTTTAAACCATTTGATATTTCCCGTTTTCTCATTGTAAATATTCAATCCTCCCTGAAAAGTCCCTATAAATACATTACCTTTATTATCCGAATTTATGGCTTTAATACAATTATTGCTCAGTCCGTTTTTTGTTGTTAAATATCTGAAAACATCTGATTTTCTGTCCAAAATATTAATTCCGCCATTTTCGGTACCTATCCAAACTTTTCCTGAATTATCAACCCAGATACAATAAATTTCACTGTTATTAAGATAATGGTTATTCTCAGGTATGGCTTTATAATATTCAAACACTTGTTTTTCTTTTGCCATATAGCTCAATCCGCCTCTTGTACCTACCCATATGTCACCTTTAACGTCTTGCATAATGTCGATTACCGAGTTATGAACAAGTGATTTGTCTTCCAAAACATTATTTTCGAACTTTTGTTTCTTATTTTCATTATCGATTAAAAAAAGCCCACCTCGTGTACCTATCCATAATTTATTTTCTCTATCCTTAAATATTTTATTTACCTTATTACTTCTTTCACTTTTTTGGTCGGGAAAATAGTTATAAAAGCTATTGTCAACAGTATTAATAATTACTATACCATTATTAGTAGTACCAATATATATTTTGTTACTGTCGATAAAAATATCAAGTATATCATCGCCTAAAATTTGATTTTTTTTTGAATAATGAATAAATGATTCGACAACAGGATCAAACTTGTCGAGCCCTTTCATAGTTCCAATCCATAATTTTTGCTTATTATCAAAAGCAATTCTTCTTACATAATTGTTAATCAATGAATTATAATTTTGATCTGAATGAGAATATCTTTTAATATTTTGATTTCTTACATCAATTTTTACAATACCATTTTTTGTAGCTGCCCAAAAATTACCATCATTATCTTCGATAAGGTCTTTTACTGAAACATCAGTTAAAATATGTTTATCATTAATCAATAATCTTTCAAAACAATCTTTATCACGATTATAAACTGCGAGGCCAAATTCTTCGGCACAGGCAAACAAAGTATGATTTTTGCTTTCGAACAATTTTCTTATAAGAATATCGCTTATAATTGACGAATCATTATTAATTACAAGATATTTTTTAAATTTTATACCATCAAATCTTGAAATCCCTCTTCCCGAACCTATCCATATCCATCCTTTATAATCTTGTAAAATACAATTTACATAATTATCGGGCAAACCATTTTCGGTAGTAAAATTATCAAAATAGATTTTATTATATTGCCCAATAATTGATTGGTTCAACAAAATCAACAATATTATTATATATTTATTCACAAAATTCTTTTTTAGTTAATTAATTGTTTAAAAGTGATATAAATTATTTTCATACGTAAATAATAATTTTTTATAGGTCGGATAACCTGCCCCGAACAATATTTGGAGTAAACCATATGTATTGGTTTATTAGCCTGATTAATATTTGTGTTATTATTTTCATATGTGTTTGTGTTAAACGAAGCTATATATAGGTTTCATATTTGTCTTTT
>Ga0123519_10014790_pt1 | contig 11038 bp, 8 predicted proteins | sample YelNatPaOPRAMG02_FD_87396 | JGI IMG/M metagenome (GOLD analysis project Ga0123519, IMG submission 87396) | Hot spring microbial communities from Yellowstone National Park - Yellowstone National Park OP-RAMG-02 (version 2) | ecosystem: Environmental > Aquatic > Thermal springs > Hot (42-90C) ... | reverse complement strand
GGGGGGGGGGGGGGGGGGGGGCGGGGGGGGGGGGGGGGGGGGGGGGGGGGGGGGGGGGGGGGGGGGGGGGGGGGGGGGGGGCGTGGTGGCGGCGTTGGCGCGCGCGATCGAGGAGAGGGGGATTGTGATCGAATTCCCGTCGCTGGGGCCGGCGGAGGCGGCGCAGTGGGCGATTGCGAGGGCGAAGGAGCTGGGCAAGAGGCTGGAGCCGGCGGCCGCGCGGAAGCTGGCTGAACAGAAGATCGGCACGGACCTCGGGGATCTGGAGCAGGAGGTGGAGAAGCTGGCGCTGTTCGTGGGAGACCTGGACCTCATCTCGGTGTCGCACGTGGACGAGGTGACGCCGCGGCTGATCGAGGAGGATGTGTTCCGGCTGATCGACGCGGTGGAGCGGCGGAGCGCGGGGAGGGCGGTGGCGATCGTGCGGGAGCTGACGGGCGAGCGGCGGGAGCCTCCGGAGCGGATTCTGGGGATGCTGGCGCGCTCGATGAGGCTGGTGTGGCAGGCGAAGGTTCTGCTGGAGCGGGGCTGGCGGCCAGCGCAGGAGGTGGATGAGGAGTCGGCCGCGCTGCTGCCCCAGGACCCGCGGAAGAACGCGCGGGGGCTGTTCGCGCGGCAGACGTGGCAGGCGAAGCGCGCGGCGACACAAGCGAGCGCGATGTCGTGGGGGAGGCTGGCGAAGGCGATGCGCGCGCTGCATGAGTGCGACCTGGCGCTGAAGGGGATAGAGGGGAACGTCTCGGACGAGGCGGTGGCGATCGAGCTGTTGGTGGAGCAGCTGTGCGCGGATTTCGAGATGCCGCGGCGGGAGAGGGGATAGGGCTGCGGGGCTGTGAAGGTCGGAAGTGAGAGGGGGGAAAGATGGCCGGCGAAGGGAAAGGGGAGGGGCTGACGCGGCGACAAGTGCTCAAGGGGGGCGCGGCCGCGCTGGCGATTGCGGCGCTGGGGGCCGGGTGCGGGCGCGCGGGCGGCGCGCGGAAGGAGACAGGCATGATCGTCCAGACGAAGCTGCCGCGGTGGCGCGGGTTCAACATCCACAACCTGTTTGCCGTGGACCACTACAGCGCATACGAGGAGAGTGATTTCCAGTGGGTTGCGGACTGGGGGTTCGACTTCGTGCGGCTGGCCGTGTCGCACGTGTGGGCGATGCGGGGCGATGATGCATATGCGCCGAACGAGCAGGGGCTGGCCGAGATCGACCGTGGGATCGAGCTGGCGCGGAAGTACAGGCTGCACGCCAATCTGGACATGCACACCGCACCCGGGTATGCGTACCACGAGTCGCAGATGAGGGGGGCGCGCGACCTGTGGAAGGACGAGGCGACGCAGGACGGGTTCGCGCACCTGTGGCGGGCGTTTGCGGAGCGCTATCGGGACATCCCGTCGACGGAGTTGTCGTTCAACATCCTGAACGAGCCGGCGGCGCGCATCGGGAGGATGAGTGCGGAGGAGCACGCCCGCGTGATCGGGAAGGCGGTGAGGGCCATCCGGGAGGTGTCGCCGGAGCGGCTGATCATCGCGGACGGGGTGGAGTGGGCAAGCCGGCCGGCGTTCGAGCTGGTCGACCTGGGGGTTGCGCAGAGTTATCACTTCTACGCGCCCCACACGCTGACGCACTATCGCGCGGAATGGGCGGGGCCGGAGGCGATGCGGTGGCCGGAGCCGGTGTGGCCCGGGCAGAGGCAGGGGGAGGAGACGTGGGACCGCAGCAGGCTGGAGCGGGAGTTTGCGCCGTGGCTGGAGCTGATCGAGAGAGGGGTCGGCGTGCATGCGGGGGAAGGCGGTGTATACAACAAGACGCCGCACGCGGTGGCTCTGGGGTGGCTGCGGGACACGCTGGAGATGCTGAAGGGCCATAATGTGGGCTATGCGCTGTGGAATCTGCGGGGGCCGTTCGGGGTGCTCGACTCGGAGCGGGCCGACGTGGACTATGAGGACTTCCACGGGCACAAGCTGGACCGGAAGATGCTGGAGCTGTTGCAGTCGGTGTAGGGCACGCCGTAAGCGAGGGCAGAGATGGGAAGCGAGGCCCACAGGGGCGGTCTGACGCGCAGGGAGGTACTGAAGGGGGTGGCGGCCGGGGCGGTGGCGGCCGCGCTGTCGGCGGGCTGCCGCGGGGAGGGGAGCGAGGGCGGAGTCCGGGCAAAGGAGGCACGAGTGGCCGCTCAGACGAAGCTGCCGCGGTGGCGCGGGTTCAATCTGTTGGAGATGTTCACGACGAGAAGCGACGGGAACTGGCGGGAGGAGGACTTCCGGTGGATGTCGGACTGGGGGTTCGATTTCGTCCTGCTGCCGATGTGCTATACGCTGTGGATAGAGGACGATGACGTCTACAAGCTGCACGAGCCGGGGTTGGAGAAGGTCGACCGGGCGGTGGAGTTGGGCCGCAAGTATGGGATACATGTGTGCCTGAACTTCCACCGGGGGCCGGGCTACAGCGTGAACCCGGAGCGGAAGGAGCCGTTCAACCTGTGGAAGGACCAGGAGGCTCTGGACGCGTTCTGCTTCCACTGGACGACATTCGCGCAGAGGTACAAGGGCCTGCCGTCGTCCCAGGTGAGTTTCAACCTGATCAACGAGCCGGCGGCCCCGGGGGCCGAGATGACGCGGGAGGACCACGCGCGCGTCGTGCGCACGACGGTGGCGGCGATCCGGAAAGTGGACCCGGACCGGCTGGTGATTGCGGACGGCGTGCAGTGGGGGAGCGTGCCGTGCCCGGAGCTGGCGGACCTGGGGATCGCGCAGAGCACGCGCGCGTACACGCCGTCGGGGGTGAGCCACTACAAGGCCTCGTGGGTTGGCGGCGAGAACTGGCCGGAGCCGAAGTGGCCAGGGCACCAGGAATGGGGGAAGACGTGGGACCGGGCGGCGCTGGAGGAGTTCTACCGGCCGTGGGCGGAGCTGGCGGCGCAAGGGGTAGGCGTTCACTGCGGGGAGGGAGGGGCGTATAACAAGACGCCGCACCCGGTGGTGCTGGCGTGGCTGCGGGATGTCCTCGACATCCTGACGGGGCACAACATCGGGTATGCGCTGTGGAACTTCCGCGGGTCGTTCGGGATTCTGGACTCGGAGCGGGCGGACGTCGACTACGAGGACTTCCACGGCCACAAGCTCGACCGCAAGCTGCTGAACCTCCTGCAGGAGTTTTGAGCCGGACGCGCGGGGGGTGCCAAACGGGGGGCGCTGAAGGCCCCTGGGCGCTCTGAGGCGGGTCCTGGGACCTTCTAGAGGCTCTGGCACAGTTTGTGCTGCTGCGGACGCCCGAGGCCGCGGGGCGGGGGCATGCGGGTTCTTCCCCGGGGCCGGGAGAGGTGTCCAAGGCAGTGACGCGGCGAGCCCTGGGGCCTGGCGTTTGCGCCGTAGTTCTCGGTCTGATCGGCTCTGCCGTTCCCGCGTCGGCCGACCGGCCGCAGGTCCTTATGCCCACGGTATCGCAGGCGGATCGCGCCGCGTTCGCCGGCGTCAAGGTGGTGCGCCTCGTTTTGGACCTGCAGTGCGGGGAAGGCACCGGCGTCTCGGGGATCGGCGCGCGCGAGGCGCTGACGGAGCTGCTGCGGCGCGCCGGGATCGAGGTGGCCCGGGCGGCCGAGGCAGACGCGCAGGTGATCGTCACGGCCGCCGTTGGCGAGCAGCCCCAGGAGTCAGCAGGGGTACAGCTGGAAGCGAGCGCGGAAGCGCTGGTGGTGATGCCGCAGCTCGCGCCGCTGCGAGCGTCGTGGCGTGAAGAGGAGCGGGGCGACGGGGTGGATGCGCGCGGCGCGGCTGGAGAGGCGTCTGCGCTGGCGGTACGGGCGAGCGCCAGCTCGCTGGCGTGTTTGCTGGTTGCGCTGCGGCCGGAGTCGGCCGCGGGGCTGCTTGGCGCGAGCGACGAGGCCGCGCGGGAGGCCGCGTTCAGGGCGGCCGAGGAATGGGGCGAGCCTGCGGTTCGCCTGCTGTGCGGCGCCCTGGGGAGCGCGGAGCCGGCGATTCGGTCGCGGGCGGCTCGCGCGCTGGGGCGGATCGGCAACGGAGGGGCGGCCGTCGTTCAGGGCCTCACCGCAGCACTGAGGGACCAACAGGCAAGCGTCCGCTTTGCTGCGGTAAGCGCGCTGGGCGAGCTGACTCCTCCGGCGGCGGCCGCGGTGCCGGAGATCGTGGCGATTCTGGGGGACAAGGAGCCGCTTCTGCGGCGCGCTGCGGCGGAGGCTCTGGCTGGCATCGGCCCGGCGGCGGAGGCCGCGGCGCCGGCGCTGGTGGCGGCTCTTCGCGACCCGGAGGCCGATGTGCGGATGCACGCGGCGCAGGCGCTTGGCCGCATCGGTGGGCCGGGGCAGGCAGCTGCCAGGGCTCTGGCCGGCGTGCTGGCCAATCGCGAGGAGGACGTCTCCGTCCAGATGTTTGCGGCGGAGGCGCTGGGTCTCATCGGGCCGGCTGGCGTGCCGGCGCTGAGGTCGGGGCTGCGCCACGGGCAGCCGGTGGTGCGAGAGATGAGCGCCCGTGCGCTGGGCGGGATGGGCGCGGAGGCGGAGCCGGCCGTGTCGGCGCTGATCCAGGCGCTCAGCGATGAGGACGAATGGGTGGCGAAGGCCGCGGTCGAGGCGCTGGGCAAGCTGGGAGGCGTCGCCGCGGCGGCTGAGCCGTATCTGCTGAGCCTGAGCCAGGGGAACGATGAGGAGCTGCGGCAGGCTGCGGCCGCGGCGCTCTCGGCTATCCAGGCTGGCGGCGCGCCGGGCGGGTCGCAGGAGGTAGCAATCGCCCTGCCGGCGGCATCAGCGGCCGCGCCGGCGGTGCGCGCCGCGGAGTCGGGTCTTGCGGATGCGGTAGCGATCGAGGCGCCGGAAGGAGACCTGGGGCGCGAGGCCGGGGAGAGCAGCCCGGTGGCTATCGCCGCCGCTCCCGCGCCCAGTGCTCGACCGGCCGTGCGTGCGGCGGAGCCTGAGGTGCCGGGGCCCGTCGCCGTTCAGTCCACGGAGGCCGCGGAGACAGGCGGGCAGCCGGTGGAGTACGTGTGGGCCGAGCCTGGGCTGGCGGGAGGACAGGCGCAGCAGCCGCGGCTGGGCGGCTCGGCGGCGGTCGGACAGGCGGAGGTAGCAGACGTCGTCGAGCCAGCAGAAGCTGGGAGCCGCGGACCAGCGGGGGTTGCGACGGCAGGCCCACGTCCAACTGATCCGGGGACCGCGGCCGCGGTTGCCAGCATCCTGGACGGGCTGCGGCGGGGCGTGCGACCGGCTGCGCGGCAGGCGGAGGGCGCGCTGGCGCAGCTGGGCGAGCCGGCGATTGGGCCGCTGTGCGCCGCTCTCGGCGACGGCAACGCGACAGTCCGGTCGGCGGCCGCGGGGGCGTTGGCGAAGATTGGGGCGCCGGCGGCGCCGGCCGTGATGGACGCGCTGACGGGAAGCCCGGACCCGCAAGTGCGGTGTGGGGCGGCGGCAGTGCTGGGGGAGCTCGACGCGCCGGAGGCTGCGCGGGTTGAGGCGCTGGTGAGGGCGATGGGCGATGGAGAGCAGCGGGTGAGGTTTGCCGCGCTGCAAGCGCTCGAGGGGATGGGCGCGGCGGCCGCGCCGGCCGTGCCTGCCCTGAGCGCCGCGCTGACAGGTCGAAGCGAGGCGCCACCGATCAGGCGGAAGGCGGCGCAGGTTCTTGCGAGCATCGGCCCCGGGGCGGCGGGGGCGGTGCCGGCGCTGATGCAGGCCCTGCGCGACGACGACCTGTGGGTGCGCCGGTTCGCGGCCTCGGCGTTGGGGAGCATCGGCCCGGCGGCTCGCCTGGCCATCCCGCGGCTTCGCGATCTCGCCGAGAGCGGAGACCCGGCGCAGATCGAAGCGGCAATGGCGCTGCGCGCCATCGGCCGACCTGCGGGGTAGGCGGCGGCCTGTTTCTCAGGCGGGCCGGCGCGCCCGGCGCCTGGTGAGCGCGGCCGCAAGCGCGACGCCGATGGCCACGCCGACGACATCGATGAGCACGTCCGCGAGGTCAGGCGTCCGCCGCGGAACGAATGACTGGTGAAACTCGTCGAAGACGCCGTAGAGGCTTCCCGAGATCGTGGCGCAGCCGGCGGGCCGTCTCCACGGCGGGGCCGCGGGCCGGCGCGCGAAGGCCCGCCAGAGCAGCGCCCCCAGCACAGTGTAGAGCAGGAGATGGGCGACCGCATCGTCCCACGCGAAGGTGACCGGGGAGAGCGACTCGGGGTCGGGCTGCGCAGAGAGGAGGAAGATGAGCGCGGCCCACGCCGCCACCGGGGCCCAGGTTGACAGCGATACCCTTTGTGTCATTCCCGCGGCACTCTCATCGGCACCAGTCTACGGAGGGGTCGCAGCGGCGTCAACCGGCGACGAGGGCGGAGGGAGGGAGCAGGGTGGTGGGCGCGGCAAGGGGTTGGCCCGTCACCTCGGTGAGCCGGGCTTCGGGAGCGTGCGAGGGGGTCAGCCGGCCATGCTGGCGCGCCGAGCGCGCATACCGCGCAGCAGCGACTCCGCACGGGACAGATCTCTGACAGTGTCCACGCCAAGGCCCGCATAGGCCTCCCGCAGGGGCACGGCCTCGACGGGCTCGCCGCGCGCGACGAGCAGGCCGATGGCATCGGTGAGGTAATACTGGCGCTGCGCGTTGTCGTTGCGGACCTCGCGCAGGATATCGAAGATGAGCGGCGCTTCGAAGCAGTAGACGCCGACGTTGATCTCGCGGATCTGGAGCTGGTGGGGGGTGGCGTCCTTGGCCTCGACGATGGCGCTGACGCGGCCATCTGCGGCGCGCACGACTCTGCCCAGAGTGCCGGGGTCATCGAACACCGCGGTCGTGATGGTGGCGGCGGCGCCGGTGTCGATGTGGTGGGCGACGAGATCGATGAGATCGCCCGCGGTGAGCAGGGGGATGTCGGCATAGCTGACCACCACGGGCCCCACGTAGCCGCGCAAGCAGGAGGCAGCGCACTGAAGGGCATGGCCGGTGCCGAGCTGCTGGGGCTGGACCGCGAACTCGAGGTCATCGCCGAGGGCGGCCCGGACCTCCGGCCCCCGGTGCCCGATGACGGCAACGATGCGCTGGATGCCCGCGCCGCGCAGCGCGTCGAGCACCCGCGCGGCGAGCGGCCGCCCGGCCAATTCCACGGCGGCCTTGGGAGCGCCCGCCTGCATCCGCGTGCCCTTGCCCGCCGCCAGCACAACGCCCGGCATCCCCCTCGGAACCGGAGACAGCTGAACCACCATGGCATCCGCCCTCCCAGCGCCAGTGTTACAGTGTCAGATGCCGCCAGCACAGAGCCCGCGCGCCGCGCTCCCGGGACCCGCCTTCCAGGGGCGCGGCACCCCGCTTTGCCGTCAGAGCAGACGGCGGCGCAGCGCGGTCGAATCGGCTGCGCCGCCGTCATTGTCCGGAGGACCGGTGCTGTGGAGGCATCCGGTCCGTGTCTTCGCTACCGCTTTCTGCGGAGGCGCGGAGCGAGCAGTCCGATCAGGCATGGCGCGGCCAGCAACAGAGTTCCTGGTTCCGGTACGACCATTTCCGCGTCGTGGCTGAAGGGCGCGAAGCGGGCCCTGACCTTGTTGGCCCAGAGGTAGTGATTGTACGCGTCGAAGTGGACGCTACGAAATCCTGAGACCTGCACATGGACGGTCCTGATTTCGCCCAGGGCCTCGCCAGTCTCGGTCGGGTACATATTGGGGACATTGTACTGGGGGGTGAAGTTCCCCACGTCCACCAGTCCGTACCACGTTGGGTAGATGTCGTGGTCAGGGAGCGGCTTCCCGTTGCCCATCACCGGGGTGCCAGAGCAGAAGCTCGACCCGCCGCTGCCGTAGGTGGCTGTGGCGACCATCTGAGGGTTTGAGCCTGGCGGGAACGCACCGGTGTACTGGTACGAAGTCATGGTCACCACACCGGAGGCAGGGTCAGCGTCGGGGTCAAGGGCGGCCGCCACCTTCACACCCTCGATGGCGTAGTTCGCTCCGATCACCCACAGATCGAACTCGGGGGCCGTTGTGACCCATGTCTCCGTGGCGGGATCCCAGGCGGCGTCGGGAATGTACAGCTGCAAGTCTGGAACCGCGGCCGCGGGTTGGACGCTTCCGAGGGCGACCAGCAAGCTGCACAGCAGTACGACCCCGGCTAGCCAGTTGTATCTCACAATCCCATCTCCATGAGCGCTGGCCCTTCACGAACCGGCGGCAGCAGTCTGGCGGGCCCAGTGCTCCTGCAATGGCGAGGGCTAGCACAAAGTGTGCCGCTCGACGAGCCAGAGGGGGGCGCAAGCGCGACGCGGGATCGGGGCCGCCGGTTGGGAGCACCCGACCGCCGCCCTGGGGTGCTGCAAAGCCTGCTGAGCAGCAGGATGCGGTCCCTGGGCTGCCGCGGCACCGGGGGCCGCTCATCCGGCACAGCAGGGACGCCCTGTGGCACGTTCTGTGCTTCGTGAGCCCTATGGACAGCCTGCGCAAGCTGGGAATCGCACTGGTGGGTCTCTTCGCGCAGGCGGGTCAAGTCGGCCCGCCGGGGCCGCATCTGTGCGCGGCCGAGCCGGCGGCGCCGGCCAGACGGCTCCGGAAGGGAGGTGATGCTGATGAAGAGAGGAGCGATGTTGCTGGTCGTGTTGGGCGCAGTGGTGGCAATGGCCTCGGGGGCCATGGCCTACGACGGACAGGTGAAGGTGTACCTGGGCTACTACGGCGTGTCAAGCGGTTACTCGGGGGGCGAGTTCGACGTCGATGTCGTCTCCTGGTCCTCGGATCCGGCCAAGCACTGGGTCTCGTGGGTGAAGCCGCTCAAGAACAAGGACGCCGAGTTCGCCACTTTCTGTGTTCAGTACACACAGGAGCTTTATGAGGGCACCCCGTACAATGTCACTCTGGCGACGCAGACGAACCACCACGAGAACAAGCAACTGGAGCGAGGGGTGGCCTACCTGTTCTACCTCTGGAACCGAAAGGCCCTGCCGGGGTACGATTACAGTACTACAGGGAGTGGTCGGACCAGCAGCGCGAAGGACCTGATGGAGGTGATCTGGAAGCGCCAGGGCTACGCAGCACCGTATGGGAATACGGCGCGACAGCAGCAGTGGATGGGAATCGCCGAAGGCGCGCCGGCCGTGAACACCGTCAGGATCGCGCAGCTCTACGGTACCAGTGACGCCGACTACCAGGACATACTCGTAGAGGTTGTCCCCGAGCCTGGGACCATGGCCCTGATGGGATGCGCGCTGTTCGGGGTGGTGCCCGCGCTGCGCCGCAGACGAAGACAGTGCTAGAGCTGGGCAGGCTTGCTGCCTCAGTTCGAACGGGGTGATCAACCCCCTGGACTTGCGGGCGGCGCCCTCGAGGCGCCGCCCGCGCGTGGCCTGCCCGCTGCGCCGACAGGCCCAGACAGAGGCGGGGCAGGGGGGACTCTGTCCCCTGCCCCGGTCGATCCGTGGGCTCGCGCGCAACCCTGGGAGGCCGTGCGCGGGCCGATCGCTAGTTGCTGCGCCGCCGGCGCTTGAGCGCCGGCACCAGCCCGAGCGCGCCACAGCCGAGCAGGACGCTCGTGCCAGGCTCCGGGACGACCTCGACCAGCCAGTCCTGGTGGTCGTTGGAGGACTGGTAGAGCTGCATGACGTAGACGTTGTGTGTGCCGGTCCACTGACCCTTTGCAGCGTCATACCAGGACTTGGCCTTCCCGCTGAGGCTGCCCGGGGAGTATGCACCCATGTGCGCCCACAGGGCTAGCTGCAGGTCACCGGCGTCGTCCACGCGGTTGGTCGTATCGTCGTAGCTGTAGCCCTGCAGGGCACGCGAGTTCCACGTATGGAACAGCCACGCCGCCTCAGGTGTCAGGTCTACGTGCGGCCAGCTACCGTCTGTCCGCTTGCTGAGCGTTACGTCGTAGACCGAGCCCGGACTGAACGTCTGGGTGCGCTGCACACAAAAGGTCGCGAACTGGGTCGGGTGGCCGCTGTACCCCGAGGTATTGACTGACGTCATCCAGGGCACTGGGTAGCTCCACGTCTGAACGTACACGTCGAACTCGCCGCCACTGTTGATACCGCCGTAGCCGACCCATCCTCTGACCTTGGCGTCGTACGCCAGGGCTGGCGACGCGCTGAGGGCCAGGCCCATCACACTCACAAGCGTGAGGGCCATGGCCCAACGCAACGATGACTTACCGGCTAGCATGTGTATCAAGATCTCTCACCTCCCTTCCGGCCACGTCCGCAGGGTTGGCGCGCTGGGGCGCCTGATCACGCTCAAGCGCCAGTAGCGCCGACTCGCGCTCCCGGGCGGGGCAGGCGTTGCCTGAGGCCGCCCGGCGGCACTCGAGGCCAGCGGGTGGCACAAAGCGTACCACCGCGCCCACTGGCCACCCCCACAGTGTCCCCTCCGGCAGCCGTGGACCGACCCCCCCGAAACCAGGGGGTAGCGTCCCGAGAGGCCCGCATCAGCCGCCGACTGCCGCCCCGGAGCCGTCTGGCACAGTTCCTGCACCCATGTCACTTCGCGCTATGGCGACCGAGAGGAATTTCATTTTGGAGAGGCCCAGGGCCGCGGCGCGGCGGCGCGAGCCGATGAGCCGCGCGGCGGTGGGGGTTGTGCTCGGCGTCGGGCTGTGCGCACTCTACGGTCCGGTTCTGAAGGACATGGTTGCGACGTGGTGGACGAGCGAGAATGCGTCGCACGGGTTTCTGGTTCCGATCGCGGCCGGCTATCTGGCGTGGGGCTGCCGGGGGAGCGCGGCGGCGGCTGCGCGGCGAGCGCGGTGGGCTGTGGTGATCGTGGCGGCGGGGCTCTTGCTGTACCCGGCCGGGGTCTTGTCGGCGGTGGAGTTTCTGCCCCAGGTCTCGCTGCTGGTGGTTTTGGGTGGGCTGATGCTGTACTTCCTGGGAGGGCGGGGGAGCCGGCTGCTTGCGTTTCCATATGCGTTCTTGTGGTTTGCCGTGCCGTGGCCTGACACGCTGGTGGAGGTGCTCGGGTTCCCGATGCAGTTGTTCTCGGCGAAGTTCGCCGCGATGGTGACGGGTCTGGCGGGGGTGCCAGTGACGCGGGACGGGGTGGATATCCATCTGCCGCGCTACACATTCTCGGTGGGTGCGCCG
>Ga0123519_10014788_pt1 | contig 11040 bp, 7 predicted proteins | sample YelNatPaOPRAMG02_FD_87396 | JGI IMG/M metagenome (GOLD analysis project Ga0123519, IMG submission 87396) | Hot spring microbial communities from Yellowstone National Park - Yellowstone National Park OP-RAMG-02 (version 2) | ecosystem: Environmental > Aquatic > Thermal springs > Hot (42-90C) ... | reverse complement strand
CGCAGCCGCAAGCCCATCCACTGGTGCCCGAGGTGCGTGACCGCCCTGGCGGAAGCGGAGCTCGAGTACCGGGAAAAGGTATCCCACTCCATATACGTGAGGTTCCCCCTCCTGGAGGAGCTGCCGGGAGAGGGGGGCCAAGACGGGGTCTCGGTGGTCACCGGGACCACCACCCCCTGGACCCTTCCAGCCAACGTGGCCGTCGCCCTCCACCCGGACATGGACTACGTGGTGGTGGAAAGCGGAGGGGAGAGGCTCCTGATCGGGGAACCGCTGCTGCGACGGGCCATGGCGGAGATGGGAATATCTTCCTACCGCGAGGTCGCCCGCTTCAAGGGCGGCCGGCTGGGCGGACTCCGGGCCAGGCATCCCTGGAGGGAGCGGCCCTCCCTGCTGGTGAATTCCACCTACGTGACCACCGAGCAGGGGACGGGAGCGGTGCACATCGCGCCCGGTCACGGCGAGGAGGACTACGAGGTAGGGCTGCAATACGACCTTCCCATGCCCATGCCCGTGGACGACTGGGGACGGTTCACCGAGGAGGCGCCGGAGTTCCAGGGGCTGCACATCGAGGAGGCCAACCCCCGCATAATCGAGGACCTGAAGGGGCGCGGGCTCCTGCTGGGAGAGGGGGAGATAACGCATCCCTACCCTCACTGCTGGCGGTGCAAGGGGCCGGTGATATTCCGGGCCACTCCCCAGTGGTTCGTGGGCGTGGACCTCGACTACGGCGGTGCCACCCTTCGCGGCAGGTGCCTCCAGGCCGTAGAGGAGGTGGAATGGATACCCTCCTGGAACAGCCGTCGCATGCGGGGGATGCTGGAGACCAGGCCCGACTGGTGCATATCCAGGCAGCGCGCATGGGGGGTGCCCATCCCCGCCTTCTACTGCCTGGATTGCGGGAGCGAGCTGCTCAGCGTGGAGTCACTGGCGCGGGTGGAGGAGCTCATAGCCGCCGAGGGGTCGGACGCCTGGTTCCAGAAAGAGGCGGAGGAGATCCTGGGCGATGGAATATCCTGTCCCTCCTGCGGGGGGAGGCGTTTCCGCAAGGAGACGGACATCCTCGACGTGTGGTTCGAATCCGGCGTGAGCCACCAGGCGGTGCTCCCCAACTGGGAGGGGCTCACCTGGCCTTGCGACATGTACCTGGAGGGGAGCGACCAGCATCGGGGCTGGTTCCAGACCTCGCTCCTCACGGCCATAGGGGCCAAGGGCGCGCCGCCCTACCGCTCCGTCCTCACCCACGGTTTCGTGGTCGACGGGGAGGGCAGGAAGATGTCCAAGTCGCTGGGGAACGTCATCAGCCCCCTGGACATCTGCCAGCGCCTGGGAGCGGACATACTCCGCCTCTGGGTCGCCGCCGCCGACTACACGGTGGACATACCGGCCTCGGGGGAGATATTCGACCGCCTGGTGGAGGCGTACCGGCGGATACGCAACACGCTGCGCTTTCTGCTGGGCAACCTGTACGACTTCGATCCTTCCGCGGACGCACTCCCCTACCGGGAGATGGAAGAACTCGACCGCTGGGTCCTCTCCCGGCTGCAGGGGTTGGTGGGGAGGTGTACCCAGGCCCTTGACGGTTACCAGCTGCACGTGCTCTATCACTCCCTGCACAACTTCTGCGCCGTGGACCTCAGCGCCTTCTACCTGGACGTGCGCAAGGACTGCCTGTACACCTTCGCTCCCGATTCGCGGCCCAGGCGCTCGGCGCAGACGGCCATCCACCGCCTGGCGGTGACGCTGGTGAAGCTCATGGCCCCCGTACTCTGCCACACGGCGGAGGAGGCCTGGCAGGCGCTGCGCGGCCCCGGGGGAAGCGAGAGCGTCCAGCTGGAGGACTGGCCCTCGGTGGAGGAGGAGCTGCTGGACAGGCGCCTGGAGGAGGAGTTCGGGCAGCTACTCGCCCTGCGGGAGATGGTCACCAAGGCCATCGAGGAGCGCAGGGCGGCCAAGGAGATAGGGACCTCGCTGGAGGCTGCGGTCAGGCTTACCGTGCCCCGGGAGATGAGCTCCCTCCTGGCAGGGAGGGAGGCTCTGCTGCCCACCATCTTCATCGTGTCCGAGGTGGAGTTGGAATACGTCGAGGACGGCGAGGTGAAGGTGGAGGTACGAAGGTGCGAGGGCGGGAAATGCTCCCGCTGCTGGAACTACCGCCGCTCGGTGGGGGAGGACCCGTCCCACCCCGAGTTGTGCGACCGCTGCCTTCCCGTGGTGGAAGCCCTCCTCGGAGAGGGTTGAGCGCACCAACCCCGAGGCCGTCCCGGGGCGGCGTCCGCCGCGGAGAGCCGCCGGCGGCCCCGCGAGAGTGGCGCGTCACCTTCCGGGAAGAAAGCGTCCTTCACTTGTTTCCGATTTCAAAATGTGCATAATAGGGATAAATGTGCGGCGGGTTGGAGAGAAGAGGTACGGAAAAGGGTCATGAACAAGAAGAAATTAGCTGCCTTCAAGAAGATCCTCCTGGAGAAGAAGGCCCTGCTGGAGAAGGAATACCGGGAGCTCGAACAGGGGAACCTGTTGGCCAGCCAGTCGGATTTTTCGGGTGAGATGCCTTTCGAGGAGGAATACGCGGCAAGCGGCACCTCCACTTTTGAGAGGGAGAGGGACCTCTCCCTCTCCGAGAACATAAAGGATATCCTCCAGAGGGTCAACGAGGCCCTGGAACGCATCGAGGAGGGCACCTACGGGATCTGCGAGGTATGCGGCAACCCCATACCGGACGAGCGCCTGGAGGCGCTTCCCTACGCCAATCTCTGTGTAACGTGCAAGCAGAAGGAAGAGAAAGCGCTCCGTTGATCTTGCCGGGGACTTCAGCCCTCGTACTAGCCCTGGACCAAATCAGCAAGGCTGCGGTTCGTGCCTGGTTGCCCCCCGGCAAGGTGGTGGACATCCGCATCCTGCTGTTCAGGCAAGTGCGCAACCCGGGGACGGCTTTCGGCATCGTGCAGACCAGGTCCTGGCTGCTCTTCCTGGTCAGCGTGGTCATCATGGCCGTGGTCCTGGTGGCCCTCTGGATGTGGGGAAGGCCGGGCAGCAGGTTCTTCCGGTTCTCGCTGGGCTTGATAGTGGGGGGTGCGCTGGGTAACATCGTGGACAGGGTGGCGTTGGGCGAGGTCGTTGACTTCATCGATTTTCGCTTCTGGCCGGTCTTCAACCTGGCCGACGTGGCGATCGTCACGGGTGTTTTCCTGGTCCTCCTCGTCGTTTTGAAGGACCTGTGGGGAAGGGACGGCGAGCCAATCCTGGACGCGGAAGGGGAGAGCCGGGGGAAGGCATGAGGCGGCCGGAGGGCCACGGCCCGCTCGCACCGCTTTCCGCGAGTTGCTAGAAAGGGGAGAGCCATCCGTGAGACCGGAACTTTTCAAGATCGGCCCCTTGACCGTGCACGCCTACGGGTTCTTCCTGGCCCTGGCCTTCATCGTGGGGATGTTCATCAGCTTCGGGTACCTGCGCCGCCGTTTTGTCGACGCCTATGTGGTGTTCGAGCTCGTCCTGGCGGCCGCGGTGGGGGGTATTATAGGGGCCAGGCTCTTCTACGTCCTCGGCCACTGGAGCGAGTTCTCCGCCTCCTGGTGGGAAGCTTTCAGGTTCTGGAACGTGGAGGGGCTGGTCTTTTACGGGGGCTTCATCTTCGGGGTCGCCGCGGCCGCTGGGGTCATCAAGCTGCGCGGGCTCTCCCCGGGGCTGATCCTGGACTCGGGGGGTCTCGCCGTCCCGGCGGCGCTGGCGGTGGCCCGCGTGGGCTGTTACCTCAACGGATGCTGTTACGGGAAGAGTTCCGGGCTCCCCTGGGCGGTGACCTACCCCCTGCAGACGCAGATAAACATGGGCATGCCCCCCAATCCCGTGCACCCCACCCAGATATACGAGCTCCTCATGGACGTGGGGATCTTCGTCATCCTCCTGGCCCTGCACCGGAGGTTCCGTTACCGCGGCCAGCTCATGATCTCCTTTATCGCCCTCTATGCCCTGGCGCGTCTGGTCAACGAGTTCTTCCGCTACCATACCAAGCCCGGCTCCAACCTGTTCTTCCAGGTTCTCAGCGCGGCGGCGTTGGTCATAGCCGTAGCCGTGCTCGTCTTCCGGCGTCGCCTGTTGGCGGAGGCGAGGTGAGCTTGGAGGTATTTAGGTTCACCGTTGACCCTGTTGACCAGGGAAAACGTCTGGACGCCTACCTGTCGGAGAGGACCCCCTTTTCCCGGCGCCGCATACAGGAGATGATACGGGAGGGTGCGGTGAGGGTGGAGGGAGCGTCCTGTCCGCGGGACCGGCGGCTGCGCGCCGGGGAATCCGTGGAGGTGGAACCCCCTCCGCCGGGGGAGGCCGCGCCGCGCCCCCAGCACATACCCGTCAAGGTGCTCTACCAGGACCGCCACCTGGCGGTGGTCTCCAAGCCGGCGGGTATGGTGGTCCACCCCGCCGCCGGGCACCTCGATGGCACCCTGGTAAACGCCCTACTGGCGGCCCTGGACGACCTGGCCGGGGTGGGTGGGGTGATGAGGCCGGGCATAGTCCACCGCCTGGACAAGGACACCTCCGGGCTCATGGTGGTGGCCAAGGACGACGCCACTCACCTCGCTCTCCAGGATATGGTGAAGGACCGGCGGCTCCGGAGGTCCTACCTTGCCCTGGTGCACGGCGTACCCACCACCCGCCTGGGGACGGTGGAGGCCCCGGTGGGGAGGGATCCCCGGGACAGGAAGCGCATGAAGGTGATCTCCTCCGGACGCCCCGCCATCACCCACTTCGAGGTCAGGGAGTCCTTCCCGGAAGCCGCCCTTCTGAAAGTGGACCTGGTCACCGGGCGCACCCACCAGATCCGGGTCCACATGTCCTACATCGGCCACCCGGTGGTAGGCGATCCCACCTACGGGAAGAGGGGCAGGCTGGAAGGGGAACTGGGTTTGCGCCGCCAGTTCCTGCACGCCTACCGGCTTGCCTTTTTCCATCCCGAGGGAGGGGAGGAGATGGTCTTCGAGGACCCCCTGCCGGAAGACCTGTCCGAAGCCCTGGAAAGGCTGCGCTCCACCTCTTTCCGCCGCTGACGCCGGGATACGTCGGGGTACGGGAGCGGAAAAACCCCATCCCCGGTCCCGGAGGCGATAAAGGTTCCTTCAAGTATACAAAAGCTCGCTTTCCTTTCACCCGCTGAATACGACCGCAAAACCTCCAAAAGGGCACTATGGCGGGAAATAGGTTAAAAAGGGGGCCGGTATCGATGATATAAATGGTGAAAGGAGGCGGTAACGTGCCGGCGTCCGACAAGAAGCGGTCAGCGATCTACAACGGCACCTCAGACAGCCTGGTGCGCATAAGGCTTCTCACCATCTTCCACCGCAACCCCGAGCTGGCCTACAACTGCCTGGACCTGGCGGAGGCGGTGGGTCGCAGCCGGGAGATGGTGGAGAGGCAGATCCGCAAGCTGGTGTGTCTCGGAATCCTGGCCGAGTTCCAGGAGAACGGGGAGACCTGTTACCGCTATATCCCTCCCCGTGCCGGGAGCGCCGCGCAAGGGGAGGCGGTAGCCGGTAATTAGACCCCGATGCGGGTGACCCGAGATAGCCCTGAACCGCCGTTAAGGAAGGGGTCGTCAACACCGGGGTCGGCCGGGTGCAGCGGATAAAATGCCTGGTGCCGGTACCGGTCTCCCCTATTCCAGAAGCCCCTCCTCCCGCAAGACCTCCTCGAGCTCCCTTATCATCCTGTCCAGGCTCTCGCGTCTCTTAACCAGTGCGCGGTGACGGGCCAGGAGCTCCTCCCTCGCATCCCCGGAGGTGGGGAAGGCGGGACAGACGTCGCGGAATGAGCACCAGGGACAGAGGCGGTTGGGCGCGGGTTGGAAGTTGCCCGAGGATATTCCCTCCGCCACCCGTCGCAGTCTCTCCCGGACGGCCTGCAGGGAGGGAGTATCGAAAGGGCGGGTGGAGAACCTCTGCTCGATGACCAGGTAATAAAAGGTGAGCTTGGAAGGGGTGATGCCCCAGAGCTCCCTGCTGGCCATCTGGTATATGGGAAGCTGGAGGTCGTTACGGAGGCGGCTGATCTCCGGCAGCTTGCGGTTGGTCTTGTAATCGACTACCTCGTAAGAGCCGTCCGGGTGCCGGTCGACGCGGTCGATGACCCCGGTGAGGACGTACCCGTCCATGGGGATCTCGAAACGTTGTTCCACCGCCACGGGCAGCCTGAAGTCGGCGGCGTGGCGAAGGTAATATCTTTCCAGCACCTCGCGGGCGTGGAGGAAGTAGGACCTTTCCTCCTCCGGGTCGGCGTAGCCCTCGCTGACCCAGCAGCTTTCCAGCTGAGAGAGGAGCTCTTCCAGGGAAGGGGGCACGGGAAGGTCGCGCCCGTAAAGCCATTCCAGGGCGGCGTGCAGGCTGCGACCGAAGGAGAGATGCGGGGAGGGGGCGACCTCCAGCCCGTCGACGTACTGGAAACGGTAGGAGAGGGGACACCTCTCGTAGGCGCTGACGGCGGTGTAGCTCAACCTCAGGTCATCCATGTCCACCTACTTGCGTCGACCTTTCCGTGAAGGAAGGGTACTGTCCTCGAAGAAAGTTATAATAACTTACACTGACAAGAGGTGCTCCCCGGGGGTGGCGGCCCGAGGCTCAGGGCCCAGCCGGGGTGGGTTTTCCGGGATCCGGGAGGTTCTAATTGGGTGCGCCCTTCGTACATCTTCACAATCATACCGAGTTCTCCATGCTCGACGGGGCGGCACGCATACCCGCCCTGGTGGCCGCGGCCAAGGAGAAGGGGTTCGAGGCCCTGGCCATCACCGACCACGGGGCCATGTACGGCGTGATCCCCTTCTACAAGAAGGCGGTGCAGGAGGGCATCAAGCCGATCATCGGCGTGGAGGCCTACCTGACCACGGGATCCCGTTTCGAGCGCAAGCCGGTCAAGGAAGAGCCCAACCACCATCTCCTCCTGCTGGCGGAGAACAACACGGGATACCGCAACCTGCTCAAGCTGGTTACCCTCTCCTACATGGACGGATACTACTACAAGCCACGCATGGACAAGGAGATACTGAGGGAATACCGGGAGGGCATCATCGCCCTGTCCGCCTGCATCAAGGGAGAGATCGCCAGCCACCTCCTCGCCGACGACTACGCGGAGGCGGCCAGGGCGGCGAGGGAATACCTCGCCATATTCGGGGAGAACAACTTCTTCCTGGAGCTCATGGACCATGGTCTCCCGGAGGAGAAAAAGATCAACCCGGGCCTCAAGCAGCTGGGAGAGGAGCTGGGCATCGGGCTGGTGGCCACCAACGACCTGCACTACGTGGATAAGGACGACCACATCTTCCACGACGTACTGCTGTGCATACAGACCAACTCCACGCTGGACCAGGAGGACCGCCTGCGCTTCAGCAGCGACCAGTTCTACCTGAAGAGCTGCCAGGAGATGGAGGAGCTGTTCCGGGACACGCCGGAAGCCCTGGCCAACGCGGTGGAGATCGCCGAGAGATGTCGGGTGGAGCTGGAGTTCGGCAGGTACCTCCTCCCCAAGTACCAGGTGCCGGAGGGGTACGACCTGGACGGCTTCCTGGAGAAGCTGGCCTGGGAGGGGCTGCGGCGCCTCTACGACCCGGTCACCCCCGAGCTCGAGGAAAGGCTGCGTTACGAGCTCTCCGTGATCAAGGAGATGGGCTTTTCCGGTTATTTCCTGATCGTGTGGGATTTCATCAAGTTCGCCAAGGAGCAGGGGATAATCGTGGGGCCGGGAAGGGGCTCGGCCGCCGGTTCCCTGGTCTCCTACTGCCTGGGGATCACCACCGTGGACCCCATACGCTACGGTCTCCTCTTCGAGCGTTTTCTGAACCCTTCCCGGCGCACCATGCCGGACATAGACATAGACTTTTGCTACAAGAGGCGTCCCGAGGTCATCGAGTACGTGAGCCGCAAGTACGGCGAGGACCGCGTGGCCCAGATCGTCACCTTCTCCACCATGCAGGCCCGGGCGGCCATCCGCGATGCCGGGAGGGTGTACAACCTGGAGTACGGCAAGGTGGACCGGCTGGCCAAGATGGTGCCGGAGAAACTGAACATAACCATCGACGAGGCGCTGGAGACCTCCCCCGAGCTCCGGGAGGCCTACGAGGGTGACGAGCTGGCCCGCCGCATCATAGACACGGCGCGGAAGTTGGAGGGGATGACCAGGCAGGACTCCATCCACGCCGCCGGGGTGGTCATCGCCGATGACGAGCTCTCCAACTACACCCCCCTGCAGCGCAGGGGTTCGGACGAGGAGGTGGTCACCCAGTACGACATGGAGGCCGTGCAGTCCATAGGCCTGCTCAAGATGGACTTCCTGGGGCTGCGCACCCTCACCGTCATCAGCGACACCCTGGACAACATCCGGCGCACGCGGGGCGAGAAGCTGGAACTGGAATCCATCCCCCTCGACGACCCCAAGACCTTCGACCTCCTGCAGCGGGGAGAGACGGTGGGGGTGTTCCAGCTGGAGAGCCCCGGCATGCGGTCCCTGCTCCAGGAGCTGAGGCCGGAGCGTTTCGAGGACCTGGTGGCGGTCCTGGCCCTCTACCGGCCGGGACCTCTCCGCAGCGGCATGGTCAGGGACTTCGTGGAGCGATGCCGCAACCGCGTGCCCACCACCTACCTCCACCCCGACCTGGAGCCCATCCTTGAGCAGACCAGGGGGATAATCGTCTACCAGGAGCAGGTCATGAGGCTGGCCGTGGAGCTGGCGGGCTACACCGTGGCCGAGGCGGACGGGCTGCGGGCGGTGGTGGCCAAGAGCAAGGCCGAGGAGATGAAGTTCCACCGCACCAAGTTCGTGGAGGGCATGGTCAAGAAGGGCTACCAGAGGAAGCTGGCCGAGAAACTCTTCGAGCTCATCGAGCACTTCGGGGAATACGGTTTCAACAAGAGCCATTCCACCGCCTACGCGGTGATCACCTACCAGACGGCCTACCTCAAGGCCCACTATCCCAAGGAGTTCATGGCCGCCCTCCTTTCCAGCGTCAGCGGCAACAAGGACAAGGTGCCCGTCTTCGTCAACGAGTGCCGCAAGATGGGCATAATGGTCCTGCCCCCGGACATCAACGAGAGCTTCAAGGACTTCACCCCCGTGGAGGAGGGGATACGCTTCGGACTCTCCGCCGTGCGTAACCTGGGGGAGAGCGCCGCGGAGAGGATCATCGCCGTGCGCCGGGAGGGCGGGCCCTTCCGGTCGCTGCTGGACTTCTGCCGCCGGGTTGGGCAGGGAGTGGTGAACAAGAGGAGCATGGAGAGCCTGATCAAGAGCGGGGCCTTCGATTACCTGGGGTACACGCGCAACCACCTCCTGAAGGTGTACGAGAGAGTGGTGGACCTGGCCGCCGAGGAACAGCGCTTCTACGACGAGGGGCAGCACGCCCTCTTCGAGGAGGAGGCGGAGGAGGACATCATGGCCGCCGGGACCGTCCTCGAGGAACTGCCCCGGGATAAACTGCTGGCCTACGAGAAGGAGATGCTGGGGAGCTACGTCACCGACCACCCCCTCATGGAGTTCAAGGACGCCCTGCGCCGCAACGTGGAATGCGACATCTCCGACCTCGCCGAGCTGGGCGACGGGGCGGTCAAGTGGATCGGGGGGATAATCTCCAAGAAGGCCCAGAGGTTGACCAAGAAGGGCGAGCTCATGGCCAGCCTCACCCTGGAGGACCTCACGGGAAGGGTTGAGGTGACCGTGTTCCCGGCCCTCTATTCCCAGTACCGCGAGCTCCTGGAGGAGGACAGGGTGGTCTGCGTCAAGGCCCGCGTGGAGGCCGGCGAGAGGGAGGAGGAGGTGACGGCGGTCAGGGTGGTGGCCCTGGACCTCAAGGAGCCCAACCTGAAGCTTCCCGAGGAATGCGACCTTTACATAAGCCTCCACTGCGAGCAGGCGGAGAAGGAGACCATGGACCGCCTCAAGGACATCCTCTTGCGCCACCCGGGCGAGACCCCGGTGAAGCTGGAGCTCAGGACGGCAGACGCGGTCAAGATCTTCCGGCTTCCGCCCGAGCTCTGCGTGCGCCCCGACGGGTCCCTCTACGCGGAGGTGCTTTCCCTGCTCGGCGAGGACTGTATCTCCATGAAGTAGCGGTGGCGCCTTTAGAGGGGAGGCGCTTGCCCTTGGCCGTGGGGTAAAATAAGCCCGTGAAGGAGGGGAGAGCCCCTCGGATCGAGGATCGCGAGGAAGCGTCGATGAGGATTTTCAGGAGCCACGAATTCTCCCGCCCGGATGAGCTGCGCCGCCGGGTGGGTTGGGACTTCTGGTCGGAGGAAGGCCCCCTCGAGGAGGTGAGGGCCATCATAGAGAGGGTCCGGAAGGAGGGCGACAGCGCCCTCCTGGAGTACTCCAGGACCCTGGACGGCGTGGACCTCTCCACCAGGGGGCTGCGCGTCAGCGAAGAGGAGCTGGCGAGATCCCGCTCCTCCGTGGAACCCGAGTTCATGGACGCCCTCAAGGCGGCGGTGAGATCCATAACCGCGTTCCACCGCCGCCAGTCGTGGGAACCCGATTTCTGGGATTCCCAGGAGGGGGCCCGCATAGGCCAGGTGGTGCGCCCCCTGCGCCGGGTGGGGATATACGTCCCCGGGGGAAGGGCCTCCTATCCTAGCACGGCCATGATGACCGTGATACCGGCCAAGATAGCCGGGGTGGGGGAGATAGCCGTTTGCGTGCCCCCGGCCAAGGACGGGGAGGTGAACCCCTACACCCTGGCCACCCTGAACCACCTGGGGGTGAAGGAGGTGTACCGTATCGGGGGCGCGCAGGCCATAGCGGCCATGGCCCTGGGTACGGAATCGGTTCCCGCCGTGGACAAGGTTTTCGGCCCCGGTAACGTCTACGTGGCCCTGGCCAAGAAGGAGCTCTTCGGCCGCGTGGGTATCGACATGCTGGCCGGCCCCAGCGAGCTGGTGGTCCTGGCGGACGAGAACGCCGATCCCGAGCTGGTGGCCCTGGAGATGCTCGCCCAGCTGGAACACGGCGGGGGATCCCGCGCCTGCCTGATAACGGACAGCGAGAGGCTGTTGGAGGCGGTGGAGAGGG
>Ga0123519_10014786_pt1 | contig 11042 bp, 11 predicted proteins | sample YelNatPaOPRAMG02_FD_87396 | JGI IMG/M metagenome (GOLD analysis project Ga0123519, IMG submission 87396) | Hot spring microbial communities from Yellowstone National Park - Yellowstone National Park OP-RAMG-02 (version 2) | ecosystem: Environmental > Aquatic > Thermal springs > Hot (42-90C) ... | reverse complement strand
GATGTTTTTCTTAAGGAGGGTACCATTGTTTCCACCCGGGGCAGGACGAAAAATATGGAAAGCAAAGCCCAGGCAAAGGATGATGGCCTTGAACCTACATGTCCCATTGTCGTTCTCGTGAACGAAGGAACCGCCAGCGCAGCAGAGATTGTTGCCGGTGCCCTGCAAGATACAGGAAAGGCTCTCGTTTTAGGTACCACCACCTTCGGCAAGGGGTCGGTGCAGACGATCATTCCCCTTGAGGACGGGTCCGCCCTTAAGTTAACTACGGCCAAGTACTACACACCCAGTGGCCGCTCCATCCAGGCGGAAGGGATCATTCCCGATATTGTCGTACCTTTTCTCCCTCCAGCAGAAACAAAAACCACACCGGAGGAGCGAAAAATAAGGGAGCGGGACCTAAAAGGGCATATCCTCACCCCGGAGGAAGAGGGTGCAAAGAAAAAGTTCCCTATAAGCGACAAACTCCCCGAGGAACTGATGAAAGATAACCAGTTGAAAACAGCCGTCGATATCCTGAAGAGCTGGGATATTTTCAAGAAAAACATGAAATCATAAAGATGAAATTTCTCCGTGGTCTTGCGATCTTGGGCATCCTGGCCGGTATTTTCTCTTTGGCCTACCTCGTCTTTCTTTTACCCAAAGAGGCACCACCACCGAAGGAAATTCCCAGGGAAGAGGAAAAAGAAGGAGTGCCCACAAGAAAAATTACCCTTATCATCGACGACATCGGCTATAGTTTGGCTCCCCTTATGGAATTACTGAAAATTGATGCTCCCATTGCCTTTGCTGTTTTACCCTTTGTACCCCACTGTAAGGAAGCAGTTACCGTGCTTAAGGCGGCAAACCGGGAATACCTCCTCCATCTGCCCATGGAACCGAAAGACCCTCGTCGGGACCCGGGGCACGGAGCCCTGTTCATCAATATGGAAGAGGAAGAAATAAAGAGGCGCCTCGCAGAGGACCTTGAGCAAACACCGGGCATCGTGGGGGTAAACAATCACATGGGCTCAGCCTTTATGGAACAAGAAGATAAAGTTGCCTTAGTCCTCAGGGAACTGAAGAAAAGGGGACTTTTCTTTATCGACAGTCGTACCACCGCCCACTCCCGGGCCGAGGATGTAGCCCTGAAACTGAAAATGAAATTTGCCTCCCGTAACCTTTTCCTCGATAACGACCAGGAGGAGGAAAAGATTTTAACCCACCTAATTACCTTCACCGGGGAAGAGAAAAGGGACGCCGTCATAATCGGACACCCCTATCCAGCAACTATCCGGGCCTTGAAACGGGCTGTTCCCCTTCTTAAGACAAAAGGTATTGCCTTCGTCCCCCCTTCTTTGATAGTAAAGGTGAGGGAGGATAGAGAAAACAAGCCAAGAGACCACTATGAAGATTAAGCGAAAAAATTTACTGTTTATCCTGCCTCTTATGCTCCTATTATTTTCCTCGTCTGCGGCTGCCGAGGATACTTCCCCCCTTTCTTCCTTTTCCATAAATAGAGCCCCCTTTCATTATTCCCTGGGCATCCAGGCGTACCTGAACGGAAGACTCGACGAAGCCATCGACGAATTAGAGAAGGCCCTAACCCTCGATCCCCAATCTACCTTTCTTACCATAGAACTGGCCTCTCTCTTAAGCGAAAAAGGGGATCTCAACAAGGCCATCGACCTTTGCGAAAAGGCAGCTAAGCGGGATGACGACTGGGAGTTACATCTCCTTTTAGGGGGATTGTACTTAAATAAAGGCAACCGTATAGGTGCCCTTAGGGAGTACGAAAAAGTAATCAGTCTCAACGATAAAAATACCCAGGCCCTTCTCTATGCGGCGATTCTCTATAGTGAAGATAAAGACCCAAACCACGCCCTCATTCTCCTTGATAAACTCCTTACCCTTGAGCCAAACCATCTTCTGGGAAATTTCTATGCAGGAAAAATCCTCAGCAAAAAGGGTAAATACCTGGAGGCAGAGGAAAAATTAAAGAAGGTCCTTACTTTGAAGCCCTTTTTCGAAGAGGCCGTTTTAGAATTGGCCCATGTCTTCGAAAAATTAAACAAATGGGAAGAGGCCCTAAACACCTATAGAAACTTCTTGCAGATTAATCCCCACAGTCTAAATACCCGCTTAAAATTGGTTAATCTCCTCCATACTTTAAAGAGGGAAGAAGAGGCAAACAAAGAACTAAACGAAATCATCGAAAAAGGTAAAAAAGACCGCCAGGCCCTCTACACCCTCGGTCTCTTTTACCTGGAAAAACAAAACTATAGGGAAGCCATAAGGATCTTCAAAGAGCTTCTGAAGAAAACGCCTAACGACCACAGGCTTCGTTACCTTTTGGGCTCGGCTTATGAGGGAAGCAAGGATATCCAATCGGCCATCACCCTTTTCAAGGAGATTCCTCCCGATTCCGACTTCTTCATAAACGCCCGCATAAGTATAAGTATTTCTCTAAAAAACTTGGGTCAAATCGAGGCTGCCATCAGAAACATGGAAGAGGCCCTAACCATAAAAAAAGATGTTCCCGATTTCTACCTCCTCCTTTCCACTCTCTACGAAGAAAACCAGAATTTATCAAAGGCGGAAGAGGTTTTAAAAAGGGGGATTTCCGCCACCCCTTCCGTCCAGCTCCATTACGGTTTGGGTGTCCTCTATGAAAAAACAGGCCGTTTTGAAGAAAGCATCGAACAGATGCGCACTGTATTGGAATTAGATAGTGAAAACGCCGAGGCCATGAATTTCATCGGCTATTCCTATGCTGACCGCAATATGAATTTGGATGAAGCTGAAGCCTTAATCAAAAGGGCCTTAGAATTGAAGCCGGGGAACGGTTACATGCTGGATAGTCTGGGTTGGGTCTATTTCCGGAAAAATAGAATCACGGAGGCAATCGATTATTTAAAAAAGGCCTTAGAGGTCATGCCTAACGATCCCACCATCTTAGAACATTTAGGAGACGCCTACCTGAAGGCGGGAAACCCCGAAGAGGCGCTAAACATCTATGAGAAGGCCATAACTCAAAACCCAAAGAATAAAGAACTTTTCGATAAGATAAAAAGGCTGAAGGCCGGGGAATGAAGGTGAAAAAGAAGCTCTCCCTTGCCCTTATCTTCCTCTTTCTTGGCGGTTGTAGTTTAAGTAAAACTTCCCCAACGGAGCTACCCCTTACTCGGGATGAGATTTGGACAAAAATAGTTAGAGGGGAAAGGAAAGTCGGTCTATGGCGGATAGAAGCCCTTATGCACATGGAAAAAGGACATAGACGATACCCACCCCTTAAGCTCCTTTTTTTTCTTCATCCACCTTCTTCCCTGCGGATTGAGGCACTTTCAGTGCTGGGTCCACCGGATTTCTTTCTCACCGTCGAGGGGAAAAAACTAAAAGTATGCTTGCCAGAAAAAAATGAATGTTATTTGGGTACACCAGAAGCAAAGAACTTGGCACCCTTTTTGCCATTTGCCATTTCTCCCGAGGAACTGGTCTCCCTTTTAATGGGTATTCCATATCTTCCGGCAACCGATTTTCGGGGTAGGGAAATAAAGGAGGAGGGAGAAACCCGTCTTTCCATACTTACCGAGGATGGCCTTTTTCTTAATTTTACCTTCGATGGACAGGGAATCTTAAAAACAGAGGAAGTAATCAACACCGAAACAGGGAATACCCTTCTTTCTGTCGCCTACCTGAACTATTATCACCGAGAAGATAAACCTTTCCCCCGAAAGCTGCTCCTAAAGGATGAGGATACGGCAATCCTTCTCGATTATACAGAAGTGGAATACCTCAAGGAACCTCCTCATCCTGACCTCTTCGACCTTTCCATCCCTCCCGGCACAAACACCATTACCCTTGATTAAGCTATTTTATGCTTAAAAGTTTTGCCTTGGCCGTTTTTGCCTGATTGGTGTTGGGGTAATCGTTTATCAACCGCTGGAGGATGACCTTGGCACTTGCCTTGTCTCCCAAATTCAGAAAGGCAATCCCCTGTTTAAGCAGGGCATAAGGTACCTTATCCCCCTCGGGATAGTTTTTGATGACCTTCTCGTATTCGAGAATGGCATTCTCATACTTCTTTTCGAAATAGTAGCACTCCCCAATCCAAAATTGGGCATTGTCGGAATACTCCGTATTCGGGTACTGTTTGAGAAAATTCTGGAAGGCTTCCCGCGCCTGGTCGAACTTTCCCTCTTTAAAAAGTTCATAAGCCGCCGCATAAGCCGCCTCCTTGTCCGTGACCTTACCCTTTAGTATCTCCTTCGGTTTTTCCTTCTCTCCTGTCTCCGCCTGGTCCTTACCAATACCGAGGAAATTTTCGAGATAATTTATCTTAAAGATAACACTGTTTAACCGATCCCTGATTTCTTTTAGCTCTTCGTCCTTCTTGGTCAGACGGGTATTTACCGTCGATACATCCCTCTTTAAGACCTCCGCCTGACCCCGCAATTCCTGGAGGCTACCCCGAACATCGATAATATCGGCCCCTACATCAGCAAGACCTTTACGGAGGGAGGTAATTTCTTCCCTATTCTTTCCTATATCTTTGCGAAGTGTATTATCCTCGGCCTTAAGAAGGGAAAGGGCAGAATCCAAGGTATTTACTTTGTCTTCCAGTGCCCCAATTCTCTTCTCCAGGAGAGGGACTTTTCCCCCCACTTCGGCAATCTTCTGATCCAGGCTGGTCTGCACCAACTGGAGGTCCTCCCGCGTGGCGCATCCTCCCAGAAGAAAAAGGAAAACCATCCACGTAAAAACGACGGTCTTTTTCAAAGGCTTAACCTAACTATTTTTTTGTGGAGACGACAAAATGGGCCCGTCTGTTTTTGGCCCAGGCCTCTTCGTTGTGACCGGGGTCGAGGGGCATCTCCTTACCGTAACTGATCGTCTTTATCCTTGCCGGGTCAATACCCAAATCAATCAAAAATTTAGCCGCTGCCTTCGCCCGCCTTTCCCCGAGGGCGAGGTTATATTCTGCCGTACCACGCTCGTCACAGTGACCTTCGATGACCAGCTGCACATCCTTGTTTTTCTTTAGCCACTCGGCATGACGTTTGAGGATTTCCCGATCGGGTTCTCTTATATTGTACTTATCGAAGTCAAAATGGATATCTTCCAACTCGTATAATTCCTTGGCCGGAGCAATGGCAACCTCCGCAGGTTTCGTAACCGGAGCAACTTTCGCCTCGGCCTTAGCCTCCTCTTCCTTTGCCTTAGCCTTTTCCACCGGCGCTGCTTTCTCCTCCATCTTGGGCATCGTGACTTCTACCTTCTTCTCTACCGGTGCCTTCTCTTCGGGCGCAGGGGCAACTTTTACCGGTTTGGCCACTTCCTCGGCCTTTTTGGCCTCGCCTCCAGGAGCAGGTCTCTCTTCCTCTAAAACCGTTTTCTTTGGCGCACAACTAAAGACAAACAAAAGGGCAACTAAAATCACCAATAATTTCAAAAAATTTCCTTTTATCATCTTTTTCTCCTTTCCTCCTCTTAAATTTTTGTGTTTCCCACCCGAACCCACTTTCTTTTATCAACCACCATTAAACCAAAAAATCAAGTATATTTTCCTTTACGGCAAAAAGGGCGACCAGGCAGGAGAGGAAGCATCCCCTTCCCCTCCGTAAAGGAGACGCTTGTTTCCCCCTGAGGCATTCATAATGTAAATTTTACCCCTACCCCCTTCCCTCTTGCTAATGGCCAGGAATCGGCCGTCGGGAGACCAGACGGGGGAGTAACAACCTTCCCTCTCAAAGGTAAGCTGACGCAAGTTTTCCCCGTTTTCACCAATGGTAAAAATCTGAAAAACCCCTTGAACCCTGCCCTCAAAGGCGATACGGTCACCCTTCGGTGACCATGCCGGTGAGGTATTGTAATTCCCCTCGAAGGTCAGCCTCCTTACATTGCTACCATCGGTATCCATGAGGTAAATCTGGGGGGAGCCGGCACGGTCGGAAACAAAGGCAATTTTCCTGCCATCGGGTGACCACGTGGGGGAGACATCGATGGCATAATCGTTGGTCAGTCTCCTCAATAATTTATTGCCAAAATCCAGGAGGTATATTTCTTCGTTCCCGTCTTTGCTCAGCGTAAGAAGTACCTTATCCCCCGTGGGTGACCAACCGCCGGAGAGATTGATACCCCTAAAGGTAGAGACCCTCATCGTCTTTCCCGTTTGCCTATCCTTGATATAGAAATCGGGATTCCCCTCTTCAAAGGATGTATAGGAGAGATACCGACCATCGGGCGACCAGCGGGGCGACATGAGGATGCTCTTTGTTTCCTTTTCTATTATCGGTTCCGTACCATCAAAGTTAAGGGAGAGTATTTCCATCCCCTGCTTTTTCTTCACCGTAAAGGCGATACGGGTTTGGAAAATTCTCCCCTCTCCCGTAAGGACCTGAAGAACATCACCGGCAAAGCGCCTGAGGAAGAGGATGCTTTCCCTCGGCGCGCCCGTATAGGTTTTTTCTAAAAGGTTTTCCCCTTTAACCACATCGTAGAGACGCAAGAGTAACTTCCAGACCCCTCCACGGTCGTCGTAATACCCTTTGATGAGAAACTCGGCCCCGACGGCCTGCCAATCGGGAAAGATTACCCTTTCTCCCGGTGGTTCCTCGAGATAAGCCTTCCTGTCAATCACCGAAAAAAAACCTGTCATATTAAGCAGATTGGCCAATTGAAGGGAAAGACCGGCCTCCTTTTCCTTTCGCCCCGGATCGAGGGGAACAAAATCAGGAATGGCCAGAAAAAAGGGACGAAAGGTGGGAGAGTCGATATCGAGGTAAACCCGGGCCCTTCCCCCCTGGGGCAAAAAAAGAATTAGGGTGAAAACAATAAGGATTTTTTTTAATCTTCTCATCGCACCGTATCCCGTCGGAACTCGGCTGAATGGAAGCGAATGCCAATGTCTAAGGTATTCTCCTTAAAGCCCTCGGGCAGAGGCGGGAAAGGTAAGGCTTTCTTTACCGCCCGCAGGACGGAGCTATCGAAATGGGCATTTCCCGAACGCTTCTCAAAATCAATCTGGGCTGCCGTACCGTCCCTCTGAATCTGGACGTGGATGATGGCCTCAAGGTTCTCCTGGGGCAAAATACCTGCAGGGAGGCTCCAGAGAACCTTTATCCTTGCCCAGATGCGACTGTAGTAATCGGCCATTTTTCCATTCACATTGGTTTCCCCTCCCCCATAACCAGATTGCGGAGAAGAGGCCGTTTGAGGTGGATTTAACGGTTTGGGTTTTGCCGTTTCCAAAGAAGATGGCAAAGGTCTCTCGCCTACCCTTTTTTTCAGCGATTCCATGACTTCCTCAAGTTCGGGTGTTTTTTTCTTCACCCTTTCAAGGGCATAGATAGGTACCGATGGTAAGGTATCGATAGGTTCCTTTTTCAAAACGGTGGAAAGTCCCTCACCCCGAGAAGTGAGCATTCCAAGACCCTCGGCTTCCCCTTTCCTTTCCGTAGGTAATGTGATGGTGCCCACCAATTGCACCGTATAGACGGGACCAAAGGTCCACTTCGGGGTAGATTTTACGGGATAAAACAGGAAAAGGGAGATAAGGACAAGATGACCGAAGAGGGAAAGGAAGAGCATGTCCCCCAGGGACGGTCCCTCTTTCTGTCCCCCGCCCATACGGGATGACGTCATTTTATCTCCTCCGGTGGCTCCGTAATCATTCCCAATTTGTCGGCACCCGCTTTTCTTACCTCCGCCATGACTTCCACTACAAAGCCGTAAGGAACGTTTTTATCTGCCTTCAAGTAGATGTCGCGGTCAATCCTACTTGCAAATATACTGGCCAGTTTCGATTTTAATTCGGAAAGGGGAAGTTTCATTCGGTTGAGATAGATCTCCCGACCGGCTGTCACGGTTAGCACCAACTTTTCTTCGGCCACGTCGATGCTTCTTGCCCTCACCCGCGGGAGATTAACATCGATACCCATCTGTAACATAGGGGCAGTCACCATGAATATAATCAAGAGGACCAAAACTACATCCACTAAGGGGGTTACGTTGATGTCCTTAAAGGCTTTGTCTTCTTTAAGAAAGATTCCTCTTCGGTAGACGGCCATTTTAAGGTTACCTCTTTCCGTAATGGCGTTCCATCAGGTTCAAAAACTCCGCGGCAAAACTGTCCATCTCAGTCGCTATGGCCTTGATTCCATGTTGAAAATAATTGAAAAAGATAACGGCGGGAATGGCTGCGGCCAGTCCCGCCGCGGTCGCAATCAACGCCTCCGAAATACCCGGGGCCACCACGGCAAGGGTTGCTGTACCCTTGGCGCCGATACCGCGAAAGGTATCCATGATTCCCCAGACGGTGCCGAAAAGCCCGATGAAGGGAGAAACGCTACCCGTCGTGGCGAGAAATCCCAGGGCGCTTTCTAATTTGGCCAGTTCCGTGCTATAGACCCGGTTGAGCGTCCGTTCGATGGTATCTATTCCCCTCACCTCCCCCGATGCGAGAAGGGATCCCTCCACTTGTGTTTCCCTTGTCTGCCGGCTTAAATTCACCTGCTCGGTGTAACCTGCCTTGAATATCTCCGCCACCGGTGAATAGACAAACCTCTTCGTAGCCGTAAAGACATCGGAGAGTTTATTACTTCTCCTATAGAACTCAAGGAAATCGGCGTTTTCCCGTTTTGCCCTCCTGAGGATACGATATTTCATGAGAATTATCGCCCAGGAAAAAACGGAAAACAAAAGGAGGGTGATGAGAACAAACTGCACCACCCCGCCCGCATTTATGAGCATATCGAGCACGGTACCTTGAAAATGGCTACCATAACCTGTTTCAATCATGGTATCTCTCCTTTTTATGTTAATGAAAATACCTACACCTGTCAATAACCCCTATTACAACTCCTCACCCGTAAAGGCAACCACTTCTTCGATATGGTCACTGTTTGCCGCCAACATGGTAAGCCTGTCTATCCCTAAGGCCGCCCCGGCCGCCTCGGGTACTGCCGCAAGGGCAGAAAGAAATCTTTCCGCCAAGGGATAGGGGTCTTTGCCTGCCTGTTCCCGAAGCTTCCTTGCCTCACAAAAGCGTATCCTTTGTTCTTCCGGATCGGTAAGTTCAGTAAAACCGTTTATCAGTTCAAGACCACCTATGTAGAGTTCGAAACGCTCCACAAAAGAGGGGTCCTTCTCTTTCCGGCGGGCCAAACTACCCGGATGATAGGGATAGTCATAGAGGAAGGTAGGCCTTTTTACACCTAAGTGCGGTTCGATGTAAACGGCCATTGCCTCGTCGAAGCAATCCCTCTTTAGGACCTCCCCGAGGGAAAGGGGGGCAAATTCACGAAAGGCATCCTCAACGGTTAACCGCTCCCAGGGTAAAGAGAGGTCGATCGCTTGCCCCTGATACAGGAGTTTCTTTTCCTTCCCTATTCTTCCAAAAACCGAGGCAAGCATTGCTTCGCACTCCTCCATGAGGGAGATATAGTTACTTCCCACCCGATACCATTCAAGAAGGGTAAATTCGGGGAGATGTTTCGCTCCCTTCTCCCCCTGGCGAAAACACTTGCAAATCTGAAAGATACGATGATAACCCAAAGCTAACAGGCGCTTCATGGCCAGTTCCGGCGACGTATGCAAGTAAAGGCCGCCTAAGGCATAGGCATCAATATAGATCTCCGGAGCCGGAGCCGGTATAAGGTAGGGTGTTTCTACCTCGAGGTAGTGGCGGCGCAGAAAAAAAAGGCGTATAGCCCTGAGAATTAAATTCCTAAGCGGGATATTCTTCCCCCTCGCCCGCCAAAGATTTGCTGCGGTAATCCTATTCATCCCTTAACCCGGGTAAGATACTCACCCGTACGGGTATCGACACGGATCTTTTCTCCCTCCTCGATAAAGGTAGGAACTTGAATCTGATAGCCCGTTTGCAAGGTTACCGGTTTGGTATTTCCCGAAACGGTATCACCCTTGGCCCAGGGTTCCGCCTTCGTTACGACAAGGTCCACAAAATTGGGCAAACTCACTCCCAGTGGCCTGTTTTCGAAGAGCAGCACCTCCACCTCCAAGTTATCCACGAGAAAATTTTTCGCCTCCCCCACCTGCTCCTCCGTAAGGAAGATCTGCTCGTAGGTTTCGCTATCCATGAAACAATACTTACCCTCTGAGGCGTAAAGGAACTGCATCTTCTTCTCCTGTAAATCCGCCTGTTCAAAGGTATCCACAGAACGGAAATTTCTTTCCACCTGGGCACCGGTCAACATATTTTTCAGTTTGCAACGATAGAGGGCCTGCCCCTTTCCCGGTTTAACAAAAGTAAATTCCACAATAATGTACGGTTCGCCATCAATTTTTATCCTCAATCCTTTTCGTAAATCACTTGCCGTATACATTCCCAAACTCCTTATCCTGTAATTTAATCACCCGACTTTTTCGCCAGGATTATGGAACACACAAGGGTATTTTCCCCAACGGGGAAGGTGAATCCAATACATAACGGGGAAGACAGAGACCAGAAATATCCCTGCGTAGGGCTTCCATCATGGTGATTCCTTTTTCTATATCCACCCAAAAGTGCCCCGTACCTGCTACGGCATCACAATGAAAGAGGTAATAGGGCCTTACTCCCATCCGCTGGAGGCCGTAGAGAAGCTCCTTCATCACTTCATAATCATCGTTTATCCCTTTCAACAACACCGACTGATTGGAAAGGGGAATACCGGCGGAAATAATCCTGTCACAGGCCTCTTTTGCCGCCTCGGTAATCTCCCGGGGATGGTTGAACTGGGTGTTGAACCAGAGGGGTCGGTATTTTTTCAAGATGCCCGTGAGCCTTTTCGTTATTCTCATAGGTGCCACAACAGGCGCCCTGCTACCTAAGCGAATAACCTCTACATGGTGTATCATCCGTAATCTCCCCAAAAACCAATCGAGGAAGTTATCCTTCAAGGTCAAAGGGTCTCCTCCCGAAATTATCACCTCACGCACCTTAGGACGGTCGGCAATGTATCTCAGCATCGCCTCTATGGTTTCGGGAGGATTGATTTTCATTCTTTCCTTCCATCTACGTTTGCGGTTACAATGGCGGCAAAAAACAAAACACTCCGTCG
>Ga0123519_10014784_pt1 | contig 11044 bp, 12 predicted proteins | sample YelNatPaOPRAMG02_FD_87396 | JGI IMG/M metagenome (GOLD analysis project Ga0123519, IMG submission 87396) | Hot spring microbial communities from Yellowstone National Park - Yellowstone National Park OP-RAMG-02 (version 2) | ecosystem: Environmental > Aquatic > Thermal springs > Hot (42-90C) ... | reverse complement strand
GAGCGATTGCTCCGGCAGCAAGGCGCCGGAGTCCCAGACCGGGTCCACGATGCCGGGCAGGTAGCCGATCTCAATGAGCTCTCGCAGACCTAGCATTAACATGCCGGCGGCGAAGAAGGTAAGCAAGACGGCTGTTGTGACGAAGAAAGCTCTGAGGTCCAAGTGCAGGCCGCCTCGATAGAGGCCCAGCCCTAAGGCTACGGCTGCCAGTAGGCCGGTCGCGGCCCCCAGGACCACTTCCGTCGGTGATGTCGTCTGCGCTGCTCCGAACAGGAATAGTGCGGTCTCGATTCCTTCACGGACGATTACCAAGAAAGCCAGCCCGGTCAGAGCCAAGACCGATCCTCCCCCCGCCGCTCGCGCCGCTCGGTGCTCCAAGTGGGAACGCAAACCGCTGGCATGCTGGTGCATCCAGTAGATGGTATAAGACATAATGACCACGGCCGCCAGAGTGGCTCCGCTGGCGAAGATGTGCTCTGGTCTCTCCTCCAGTTCACCAACGGTGAAGAATATGAGTCCGCCAGCTACCAGGCTCACCAGCACTGCCAGCGCGGTGCCTAGCCAAACGCCCCGCGCTTTGCTGGCCTGGCCCGTCTTCGCTAGGTAGGCCAACAGGATACCGATGACAAGCGCCGCTTCGGTGCCCTCGCGCAGAGTGATGACCAACGAGCCCAACATTACGACACCCCCTCCATCCCACCTAGGAAACCGCCCTATCAGCGAATCGTTCGTAATTAGGAATGCCTAATTAGGTATACCTAATTTACCGCAAAGCCTCGTTCTTGTCAATCCCTTGGGGGGTGTTAGCGTACTCATAGCCGCTGGCAGGCACCGGGCAGGAAAGCAGGGGACGGGTTGAGAGCAATGGCCAAGCCGAGCGAAAGCGAGTGCGCTCAGGAGTGGACGGCTACCTCATATGTCTCGACGTTGGGGGGCTCGGCCAGCAGAGCCAGAAGCGTGGCCGAGTTCTCGCGGTGAAAGGGGCTTTGCAAAAAGACCTCCAGGTCGGCCTCCGTCTCCCATAATAGTATCACCACGTACTTGTTCGCCTGGCGATCGGCCAGTCCGTAATAGCCGCGGAACTGCTCTTCCCGTTTGATGACCTGCAGAGCGTTCCTGGCGAACCGTACCACATCGTCCAGCTTACCTTGTTGGACCGATAGGGTTGTGACGCGAGCGATCACCTATTGCTCCTCCACGACAGGCCGATCGGTAATCGGCGGAGCGATAGGCGGGCGTCTATCGCTCCCCTGACTTGCGCGCCCTGCCGCGTGCCATCGCTCTGGTGGCAAACCTGCCGCGCCTGGAGGCCGGCCTCGGCGCCAGCTGATAGACCGCCGATTTGCTCTACAGCTGTCGCGACAGATCGGCGATAGTGGGCTGAACTAGCCGCTGGTAGTCGGCGAACCTCAGGCTGATGGTCTCGGTATAGGTGCCGGCTTCCACAACGATAGTCTCGTCTTTTGCCAGTTCTCTGTCTACATAGACCGGCAGCCCATACAGATTCCCAAACGGAGGTTCCGCCCCCACTTCGCAGTCTGGAAACAGGCTGGCGAACTCCTCCTCACGTGCCAGGCGGACCTCCTTAGCCCCGAGGGCTGCCGCAGCCTTGGTCAAGTCGACCCGCTGTGGAGCGGGAAGCACCAGCATAGCTGGCTTGCCGTCTGCCATGACCATTACTACCTTGGCCACAACTTTCCCGGACACGTGCTCCGCTGCCGCTACCCTCTGGGCAGTGAAGGCGGCTCGATGCTCCTGAACCTGAAATGGGACACCATTCTCACGTAGGTAGCTTTCCAGCCTTTCTCTACAGCGCATGACCGCACCTCCCTGAGATCCAGACTGTGCTTTCACTTATGCTCGCTGGGGTCCGGTAGAGTGTGCAGATCGAGCTATCAGAATGCCATCGGGCCAGCGCCCATCGCTACGAATTGCGCCCGATGACTACCTCTGCCACGACTGTGAAGGCCACGGCTGTGCAGCATCGGCGATACCAGTGTGGTTGAAATGTGCGGTTTGCTTAGGTGAGCATCTTGATACTAGCTATTATAGCACGGCCGCTAGCCTGAGAGTGCTTGCCGCCGTGCGGAGTAAAGCGTGGCGTTTCCGAGTACCGCTCTGAGGCACGAAGATGCTTCGCTGCCGGCGCAGGAAAAGATCAAGCAGCAGAGCGAGCCGCTTGTTCGCGCGGCGCTCGCAGCCAGAAGAAGAGAGTGGCGGCGATGGCCAGGCCACTGGCAATGAGAAACAGGCTGGGGAAACCCGCCGACTGAATAAGGTAACCTCCTCCCAGCGAGACGCCGACGAAGCTGACGCCATTGGCTAGCCCCACAACGCTGGCGACGCTGGCACGCCAGCGCGGGGGCGTCAACAGCATAGAATAGACGTTCATGATAGGGAAGGAGAGCGAAGTGGCGGCCATCACCCCAATGAACCCCAGCCCGGCTGCCTCCCAGCGTGGCACCAGCGCCAGCGGCCAGAGGCTTAGCGCAGCTACCAGCGAAGCGGCGGCGTAAGAGCGAGCAGCACCCAGCCGGGCCATCATAAGTGGCGCTGCCAGCGCCATCGCCCCTCCTGCCAACTGGCCTAGAGCGGCCACAGAGCCGATCAGCGCGGTGGACTGGCGCAATGCCTGATCCATGTAAACGTTGAAGAACGTGCGGGCCACGCTTTCTGCCGGTGTTCGTAGCACGAGAGTGCACCCCAGGAACAACATAATGCTCCACGGTATGGGCCCACTTCCTCCCACCAAGCGCCCCAGAACCGATTCCTCGCTTGGGTGGGTGAATACGATAGCCAGCGCCGCCGGAACCAGTGCGGCAGCCGCGATGAAAAGTGGATAGCGATAGGGTGCCGAATGTGCCAGAGTGACCTGCAGCAGATCGGCGAATAGGCCGGGCAAGAACCCCGCACTTACGCTGCCGATGAACGCCGAAAGGGGCCCCAAGGCCGACGAGAACGAGAAAGCGTGGTTTCGCTCTTCCGGCCCAGTGGCAGCCATAAGAAACGGGCTGCTGTTGACCGAGTAGAAAGACTGCCCGGCCGCCAGAGTGAGGTTGCTGATGAGCAACCACGGTATCCGCCACTCGGCCGGCCCTGACTCTGCCAGCGGCACTAAGGTGCCGCCCACTGCTCCCATACTCAATCCCAGAATCATGGCCTGCCGTGACCCCAGACGCCGCCCCACCCAACCGGCCGGCAAGGCGAAGGCTCCATAGCCGAAGCCGCCACAGGCATTATAGAGCCCGATGAAGTCGGAGCCGTACCCCAGACGCAGCAGGTACAGGTTGGTGAGCACAGCTGCCAAGCCACCCCAGAAGGCGAAGCCCATCAGCCCCGACGTGAGTAGGTAGAGGCGAGCATCGCGGCCGACTTTCCGCACTGCTACCAGATAAGAGGCCGCCATTGCCCGGGTGCCCCCTTTTTCTTGTGCTGGCGTGCATCGAGTGTAGCACATAGAACGGGGAGCGGATACTCCTGTCTCTACACTTCTGTCTCTATTGAGCCCCCGCTTCTAGCCGTCGGAACAGCGCCGGCGCCAGCACAATGACCCAGAGCGCCGATGCCCAATAGGCGCCAAAGCTGAGGGGAGTGTTGGCACCGCCGAGAAATGCCCCCACGCCTACCAAGACAGCCAGCACCCCCAGCCCGAGCGCCGCCTTCAATAGCTGCCAGCGCCAGGACAGGCGAAGGGGAGCGTAACGCACGCAGCGAGCCTCCAGGGGGACCGCCACCGCCAGCCCCACCATCCCAGCCATAATGTCCCATTCCCCTGTGCGAGGAGCAACCAGTACTCCCCAAATGACAGAGCCGATTGCCAGGAGCAGGCCGTATTGCCAAGCTGGTCTGTTGGTCAGCGCCGGTCTCAGCCACGGATACATCCTGTGGACCGCCGTCAGCAGGGCTAGGGCCAGCAAGGCACCCACCAGCACATCGCCAAGATAGTGTACTCCCAGGTATAGTCGGGAGAGCATGACGCCAAGCGTGACCCCGGCGGCCATAAGCAGCGGGAAGCCGACCCGCAGCGCCAATGCCCCCCAGAGGGCGGCGGCGGTGGCGGCGTGCCCACTGGGGAACGAGGAGTCGTGAAGCCGCACATAAGCGATCACTTCGGGGCCGTGTGGGCGCGGCACGAACAGAAGCTGCTTAAGCAGCAGAGCTGAAGCCAGAGCAATAGCGGCCGTGCCCAAGGTAAGGTAGGCAGCTTCCTTACCACGAAACCAGAGCAGGAGGGCCGTGGCGGCCAGTGCGAACTGGAGGGTGCCCAACTGCGTGAGACCGAGGAAGAAGGGCAGCCACCCCGGGCCGAAGAATCCCTGCACAGCCGCCACACAGTCGGGACTCCAGAGGAAGGCGATAACGCCATTGATCGGCTGCATTACATACCGTCTGCTGCGCTTGTAGCACAAGATGATGACCGGTGCCCATTCTACAACATGCTGTTGTCCGGTGCTTTGGTGGCATTACCTCGCATAGGCGATGACAAGCTGAGGGTCAGCCTCCTCGGCGTCGCTGGTAGATGCAAGGTGGCCGGCGAAACACGGCCATCGCTTTTGCCCGCACTCGTGGTTCTTGACGGATTGAAGAGCTCATCATACAGTGAACATGTAAGCACGTGGCTGCAGCTGAACTATCGCGCTTAGGCATACTCACTTGGCCACGCACATGAATGCCGCTTCTCTCGGGCGCGGAAGGTGGACAGCAGACGAATTATAGGCACAAGTCCCAGCACAGAATCTGGCTAACTCATAGGAGGGGTGCGAGATGCCGTACGGGTACAATGGCAAAGTTCTCAGGGTAGACCTCACCAATCGTAGCTGCACTGTGGAGGAGCCGGGAGAGGCGTTTTACCGCCAGTATCTCGGCGGGAGCGCTCTGGGCCTTCACTACATCCTGAAGGAAATGCCTTCCAAGGCCGACCCTCTGGGGCCAGACAACGTTCTCACCTTCGCTGTTGGTGTGGCCACTGGCCTACCGTTCTCCGGCCAGTCTCGAATCTCGGCCAATGCCAAGTCCCCCTTGACCGGCGCTATCGGGGATACGCAAGCTGGTGGCTTCTTCCCCGCCGAGCTGAAGCGGTCCGGGTACGATGCCATAATCATCAAGGGCAAGGCTTCTTCGCCCGTCTATCTCTGGATCAAGGATGGGGTCGCCGAAATCCGCGATGCCTCTCATCTGTGGGGAAAAACTACCGGTGAGGCTGAGAGACTGATCAAGGAAGAACTGGGCGACCCCAAGATCGAAGTGAAACAAATAGGCCCCGCTGGCGAGAATCTTGTCTTGACCGCTAACATCGTCAACATGTCCAACCGAGCCTGCGGCCGCACTGGGCTAGGGGCGGTGATGGGCTCCAAGAACTTGCGCGCTATCGCCGTGCGCGGCAGCCAGCAACCTGTGGCGGCCGACCCGGCCGGCATAGCCGCCATCTCCCGCTGGGGTGCACAGAACTTCAAGGCTAATGACTCCATGGTAGGCCTCCAGAAGCACGGGACCGACGGCGGCCTGGCCGGCCAGCATTTCGCCGGTGGTCTTCCCACTCGCAACTGGACGAGCGGCGCCTTCCCCGAGGGCTACGAGAACCTCACCGGCGAAACAATGACCAACACCATCCTCAAGGAGCGCGACACCTGTTTTGGCTGCATCACTCGCTGCAAGCGCGTGGTAGAGATCAAGGAAGGCAAGTACCAGGTGGACCCCTTGTACGGAGGACCGGAGTACGAATCCGTGGCCACGCTTGGCTCCTATTGCGGCGTCAACGATCTAGCGGCCGTGGCCAAAGCGAACGAGCGCTGCAACGCGCTGGGGCTGGACACCATCGGCACTGGTGCCACTATTGCCTGGGCTATGGACTGCTACGAACACGGCTTGCTTACCAAGCAGGATACAGGGGGGTTGGACCTACGCTTCGGCAACGCCGATGCCGTGCTGGAGTTGATAGAGCAGATCGCCTTCAGGCAAGGATTCGGAGCCATCCTCGCTCTCGGTGCCGCCAAAGCAGCAGAGAAGCTGGGAAAGGGCGCTGAATACGTCGCCTCCGTAAAAGGGGCGGCTCTCCCTGCCCACATGCCCGAAGTAAAGCGCTCGCTTGCTCTCATCTACGCTGTCAATCCCTTCGGTGCCGATCACATGTCTCACGAACACGACCCGGCTTACGCTCCTGACGCTGGCGAACGAGAGAAGAGCCGGCTGGCCATGCTGGGCCTCACCAATCCTCAGGAAACGCGCGTGCTGAACGAGGAGAAAGTACGCTTCGCCTATACCACTCAGAAGATGTACAGCGTTACTGATTCCCTCTGCCTCTGTCAGTTCGATTGGGGGCCGGCCTGGACTCTTTATGGCCCCGAGCATTTCTTGCCCATGATCAAGGCCGCCACCGGCTGGGACATGACTATGGACGAATTGATGCGCGTGGGCGAGCGGCGCATCAACATGATGCGGGCCTTCAACGCCCGCGAGGGCTTCACGCGTGAGCAAGACGTGCTCCCACCAAAGGTGCATCAGCCCAAGGTTGGCGGAGCTAGCGATGGTGTCTTCGTAACTGTCGAGGAACTGGAGAAGGCCAAAGACCTTTATTATCAGATGGCAGGCTGGGACGTGGCGACGGGTAACCCGACGCCACGAAAACTGGAGGAGCTAGGTCTAAGCTGGGTCGTCAGCCTGCTATAGATGAACGGGGAAGAGTGGTGAGCGAAGAGGGGTCACTATCTGCCCCCCTTTCGCTCATCGCTCTTCGCCTGCTACTCGCCGCGAGGTAGATGAGTGAAAATACGAGTTCGACTCTACGGTGCCGCCCAGAAGTACCGTCCCCCCGACGCTCCAGAGTCGGGGCCTTTCGTGCTGGAACTGCCTGAAGGTGCCACGGTGGCTGCGGCAGCAGAACGGTTGGGCCTCCCTCCAGCCTGGACTCGTGCCTCTTTCATCAACGGTGAAGCGGTCCCGCTGGAGCGGCCGCTTCACCCCGATGAACTGCTGGTCTTCGCTCCGCCTATGGGAGGCGGCGCCTCCTATCACGGGCTCCTGGAAGTGGGATAGGGCTCACCGCCTCTGACATAGCACCACGGAGTAGTCCCTATCGGTATGGTACTCGTAAGTTGAGCCCTGGGCTGAGAGCAGCACCCGGTAACCGGGCGTGATCACTTGTGCGTATGCCTTGCCCGGCTCCGGGCAGCCGAGGGAAGTATCAGGCCACTCCACTGGCTCCACTTTCGTCACCTGTACTATGTCCACGGGAATCCCCTGCCTCTTGGCCAGGTCCTGTCTAGCTATGCGAACCGGCTTCTCGGCTTCCGCAGGCACGCTTGCCTGCGGCGAGGTCGAACTACTAGGGGCAGGAGACGCACTAGGGGGCATGACTGAGCCCGCTGCAGCCCGGGAAGGCGCCGGCTCGGCCGTGGCCGTGCGCGAGGGCACGGCGGGCGCTCGCGGCTCGGGCTCGCTGGTGCCCGCGGCGCAGCTGAGCGTTAGCATGGCAACCATGAAAGCCATCAGGCTTCTAAACAGCATATACTTGCTTTCGCTAGCTTGCTCTTGCTAGAACGGCAAACGGTCGGAACTCGTGCCCGTGCGTTCCACGCGCGGGAAGTAGCGGTCCACCATCTCCTGCACGGCGAGCAGCCACTGGTGTCGCTGCTCATCAGAGGCGGCGATTACGCTGCTGAAGCTCTCGCGATGAAACTTCTTCACTCCACAGAACTGGAAGATATCTGGGCCCCAGATCTGCTCCAGAGGATCGCCGAACTCTCGGATCTCGCGGTCGCGCGGGGTGTTGCCAGTGTTGATAACGAGTGCCACCGTGGCCTTCAGCGTGCCACGTGGAGTGCCGATGCCAGGAGGGCTTCCCGGCGTCTCTACGAACTCATATGCTACACCATCGCGCAAGACGCGATCTATCCAGCCCTTAAGGATGGCTGGTGGCTGGCCCCACCAGTTAGGGTGAACGACCACCAAACCATCTGCCGCCGAGACTTCTTGGCAGTGCTTCTCGATCTCCGGTGGAGGCGGCGTACGACCAGTGATCTCGCCGACCGTCAATATGGGGTCGAAGCGTTCTTCGTATAGGTCGTGAAACCATACTCGATGCCCATTGCGCCGCAATTGGTCTACGGCGGCCTGGGCAATAGCGTGGTTGAGGCTATGCTTGCCAGGGTGAGCTAGCACCACATAGACGTTCATAGTTCGTCTCTGCTCCTTCTACTCCAGGTAGTGGGCTGCTACTGCCAAGCATCGAAGTAGCAAACTAAGGGCCACGCTTCTGTATAGGGAAGCGTGGCCCTTAGTCGGAGTAGTCTCCAGCGCCTTATCCCTCACCCATTCTCGAGTACAGAAGTGCGCCTACCGCCTCCGGCCGGGAGACGTCCTGGGCGAGCGTACGGCACTGCCCTTGGGGACTTCCAAGCTCTCTCCCTGCCCAAGAGAGAACATAGCTACCCTCTGCAAGGCCAGTCACCGACCGCCCAGGCTTCGTGTACCGATCTCCTTGCCGATCGAGAAGGCCTTGCCCAGGTACGATCCCACCCCGTGGTAGCTGCTCAGGCCAGGACCGAAGATGATGGGGCGAATCTTTTCGATGTCGGGGCGGCCGTTCTCCCCCAGCGCCGTCTCATCTACCTTTACGTCCACCACCTCGCCCACGAATTCCGTGTGCAGCCCCAACTCGATCGTGTGGACCAGCTTGCACTCCAGCACCAAAGGGAACTCAGCGACGTAAGGGGCATCCACGCAGTTGCTCCTGACGGCTGTAAGGCCTACTTGGGCCAGCTTATCGACGTCGCGTCCCGAAACCAGGCCGAAGTAATCCGCCTCTTTCACGTACTGCTCGGAAGGCACGCTGACGGTGAAGGCCTGTCGAGCGATGATGTTGCCGTAGCTGTAGGTGGCCTTGCGCAGGGAAACGTAGATGCAGGGCGGTCGAGAGCAGCAGATGCCGCCCCAAGCGGCTGTCATAACGTTGGGCTTGCCCTCGGCATCATAGGTGCCCACTACCCAGGTCGGGGTGGGCACAGCGAAAGTGCCGGGGCCGATCGATCTCTTCATACGGACCTCACTATACGGACCTCTCTATCTATATGCGACGCAAGTCTTGCGGGCCTAGGGAACGGGTGCGCTCTTTGAGGTCGGCTACCAAAGCCACCGGGTCATCATAGACGAGCAGGTCGTCTACATCTTCCCGTGAGATGGTGCCCCGAGGCACCATCACCTCACGCATCCATTGCAGTAGGCCGTGCCAGTACTCGGAGCCCAGCAAGTATAGGGGGACAGGTGCGATCTTGCCTGTCTGGCGCAGAGCGGCGATCGTGAATAGCTCATCCATCGTGCCGAAGCCACCAGGGGTAGCGATGGCAGCCACCGAGATATACGAGAAGAGGGCTTTGCGCACGGGGAAGAAATCGAACGTACAGGTGATGTTGGCAAAGGGATTCGGCTTCTGCTCGCTTGGGAGCTTGATGTTGAAGCCGGCGCTCGGCGCACCCGCCTCGCGGGCTCCGCGGTTGGCCGCCTCCATCAGCCCCGGCCCCCCGCCGGTGATCACGGCGAAGCCCTCTTCTCCCAGCAAGCCTCCCAGTTGGCGCACCTGGTCGTAGACCGGGTCGCCTTCACGCAGCCTGGCCGAGCCGAAGATGGCGACGGCCGGCCGCGGCAGGCTGTCAACCACCTCGAACCCTTCCACGAACTCCGACATCACACGAAAGACGTACCAGAGCGACTTGGTCTGTGGCTGGCCATCCTCCCGCGAAACCCTCTTCCCCACCTCTGTCTCTCGGACTTCGTCTTCTTCAGTGGTCTGCATGCTAGCCTCTCCAGTTAGCCCGCTCGCGCAGGAACGCTATAGTCTGCTCGAAAGTGGGGATGCCAGCCCGTCCCCCCAGCTTCGTGGCCTTGAGAGCGGAAACGGCCGATGAGAAGAGCGCCACCCGCCGCAAGTCCCAGCCTTGCAGCAGCCCCACAATGTAGGCCCCGTGGAAGACATCGCCACAGCCAGTTGTATCGACCACGTTCACTCGAAAAGCCGGGGTGTGAAACTGATCGTCTGCAGTGACCGTGAAACTGCCGTCGATGCCTTCCGTCTGCACCACCACCCGCGGCCCTAGCTTGAGGGCGGCTTTGCCTGCCTCCCAGATATCCGAGATGCCAGTAAGGGCAGGCACGAAGCCCGAACCGCCAATCAGGTAGTCCACGTGCTCGATCAGCCCCGTGAGATGCACGCGATCTTCTTTGCTCTCCACCTTGCTGCCGTCGAAGACGACCTGCTTGCCTGCCTCGTGCATCCATTTGGCCGCTTGCACGGCCGCCTCGTAGTGACCGCCATCCAGGTGCAGGTACTGAGCCGAGGTGATGTACTCGCGGTCCAGTTCCTCGACTTTCACCACTTGGCTGCCGAACGTATTCAGCCCTGAAAACACGCGCTCGCCGGTGTCTTCTTGCACTGCCACCAGCACCACCTCGCACTCCGGACCCGGGTAGCGTACCACGCGGCTGGTGTCGACCCCATCGCGGGTGAGAGTGCGCAGCTTGATATTGGCCGGCTCGTCGGAGCCGGCGGTGCCGATGTAGCCGACCCGAGCCCCCAGCCGAGATGCCGCCGCCAGCGCCGTCGCCACTGGCCCTCCGCCATCCAGCCCGAACCCACTCAGCCGGGTCCCCCTTTCCCAGGTCGGCATATCCTTCATTCGCACCAGCACATCCAAGCAGGACATGCCGATGCCCACTATATCTAGCTTTAGCTTGCTCAACGTTGCTCTCCCTTTGGGTCTGTTGTGGTTCACGTCTCTCGGGGTGCCCATTGTGGCCCAGAAGGGGGAGCCCGTCAAGACGTGGCGCTTGGTCGGCTTTGCGGAGACGCCGACGCACTCTTGCCAGCCTCCGGTTATCTACGCTGGGCCAACAGGCTCCACGAACACTTCGAGCGTACCGTAGCCGCTGTCTGTGCCCTTTTTCGCGTCGCTCGCCAGATCAACGTGCACGATGCGCGCTTGCTGCCTGCCGATAATCTCGGGCGCTAGCAGGCAGATAGTATGCTCGCCGATGCCCCCGCCGATGGTGCCCG
>Ga0123519_10014774_pt1 | contig 11054 bp, 8 predicted proteins | sample YelNatPaOPRAMG02_FD_87396 | JGI IMG/M metagenome (GOLD analysis project Ga0123519, IMG submission 87396) | Hot spring microbial communities from Yellowstone National Park - Yellowstone National Park OP-RAMG-02 (version 2) | ecosystem: Environmental > Aquatic > Thermal springs > Hot (42-90C) ... | reverse complement strand
TCAAATAATAATAAAGAAAATGATTTTGAAAAAGGTAATAATACGAATAACAAAATAATACAGTTGATAAACAAAAAAATCATTACACTGAAAAACATCTCCTTTTGTTTATTTCTGTAGTCTTTATCCCAATACCACCGTGATAAAGCATAAAAAAGCTGATAACCGAATAAAACAAAAATTGTATAAGAAGTAACTTCTAATACGCCCATAATTCCATAATCAGCTGTAGTCAGATGTTTGGTATATACTGGTATTAATATTAAACCAATAATTTTGGTGGAAATGTTACCAAAGCTGTAAATTAATGAATTGAATGCGGCACTTCGTAGGTTTTTTAACATATTATTTCAATAATAGGGGTGCAAAATAATATATTTTTTAATGTGAGTTAAAAATATGGATATTAATATTTAATCAAAAATTTAATTTTTTAAAAATTTGACTAAATCTATTATACCAGTTATGTTCATTTTCACATCTTTTTCGGGCAGCATTTTTTATTTTAAATCTATGACTGTAATTTTCCTCTCTTAAAAAAAAATTTATTTTATCAATCATTTCTTCTTCTGAATCATAAAATATAATTTCTTCATTATTATTAAAATAATTTTCTAATTCAGGTATTCTTGAAATAACTTGAAGGCCTCCACACATTGGTATTTCAAAAGTTCTTAAATGCAATTTATGTAATGGTTTTTTTAATAAAAAGGAATTCCATACTTCACTTATTCCTAATGAAACTGCATAATTTGAATATAATTTATTCATTTCTTCAAAAGATACGGAATCATAAAATTTAACATTATCGGAGAAAAAAGAATCATTTGAAAATCTTTTATATATAGCTTTTTTTAAATCTCCTTTAAGTAATTTTCTTCCTTCTTTAAATAATATAAGTTGTAATTTTTCTTTAATAATTTCCTTTTTATTAGGTTTATTTTTATTATTAGATGAAAATTTGTTGCCGCCAAAGATATTAACAGAAATATTATTTTTATCAAGAATTTTTATTTTATATGTCCTCGCTCCATATAAAGTTCCTATAAAACATACAGAATTAATTTCATTTTCATATACAGGATAAAATTTATAAGGATTTGCTGCATAAGGTAAAAAAATAGTATTTGCACCCCACAAACGGAATATTTTTTCAGTTTCGAATGAAGTAAGCCAAACTAAATCAAATAATGGAGCATTATGCTTAAACCAAAATGGTATCGATAAATTATCCCAACATACCAATACTGTGGGAATCCCAGAATTTTTAATTTCCTTAATTATTCCACTATCTAACTTATCATCAGGTAAACCGGTTAAAAAAAATAAAATCTGATCTTTATTTTTATTTATTGTTCGAAGTAATTCTTCTTTATATTTCTCTGAATTATAATCGTTATTATTAAATACTTCAAATTCAATATTATGATGTTTCAATTCATCGATAAAATGATAATATTGCCATTGTGACATATATGACTTATCAGAGGGAAAAGCATAAAAAATTTTATTCTTTTTATTTGTTATTTTCATCGGTTATTAATTTAATTCTTAATTTTTAAAAATTAAACAATTAATATCAAAATAAACTAAATATAAAATGATATAAAAAGTTTTTATTGTTTTATTAAGCTAATCTCCTCCAAAGCCAGCATTAAAGCCTGAGTACCTTTTTTACCATAGCCCATATTTTTGACTTTATCATATAAACTTTTTGCTAATTCCAGACCCGGCAGTTTTAATCCCATTCGGGTTGATTCTTCAATGGCTATTCCCAAGTCTTTTATGAAATGTTCTACATAAAAGCCTGGTTCGTAGTTTTTATTTATTATTCGTGGGGCAAGATTATCTAACGACCAGCACCCGGCTGCACCTTTTGTAATCGACTTTAACATTGTTTCAGAATCAAGTCCGGCATTTCTTGCATACAGTAAACTCTCGCATACACCTATCATTGTTGATGCAATAACTATCTGATTACACATTTTTGTGTGCTGTCCTGAGCCAACCTTGCCTTGATATACAATGTTTTTTCCAAGTAATTCTAATAATGGCAATATTTTGTTATAAATATTTTCTTCTCCTCCAACCATTATCGAAAGTGTTGCATTTCGTGCTCCAATATCTCCGCCCGATACAGGAGCATCAATGAAATCAGCACTCATAGACTTTACTAATTCATATATTTTTATGGCCAATGATGGTTTTGTGGTTGTCATATCAACACAAATATGATTAGGACGTAAAGCTTTTAAAATACCACTTTCGCCAAAGTATACTTCTTCAACATCTTCAGGGTATCCAACCATAGTAAACACAATATCAGATTTAAGGGCGACTTCTTCCGGGTTATTGCACCATCTAGCACCTTTATCTATTAATGGTTTTGCCTTTGAATATGTCCTGTTATATATATTACAGATGTAACCACTATTTATAAAATGGCCAGCCATTGATGAACCCATTTTCCCAGTTCCTATCCATCCTATGATTATATCATTTTTCATTATAGTAAAAAAATTTTAACGTTCACAAATATCTTTATAAGGGCAAAAACTGCAGTTTTCAACATTATTAGTCTGCATAAAAGGTATCTCAGGGTTTAATATTTCTTCAATAAGCATTTTTAACCTTTTGATAAATTCATCATAATAATTTACATATGCAATTATAGGCATATATCTCTCTTTTTCTTTTATTTCAAGAGTTATATTTTCATCTTTATTTAATTGTTCAATAACATACAGTGCTGGAATAACTTTTGTTTTTTGTTGATATTTTTCATTAATCATCTGTGCATAAAACAAAATCTGAAAAACAGCTCTGTTTCTTTCTTTATTTTCTTTATCAAATAATGATTCAACAGAAGAAAATCTTTTCATTTCTTTACCGGTTTTATAATCAACCACTCTAATATCGTCTATTCTTTTATCAATTCTATCTATCTTATGTTTAAGTTTAACAACGGTATTATCATTTATAATTAATTTCTGATAAAATTCATCTTCAAGAAATAAAATCTCGAAAGGAGCCATTTCTTTATCGAATTCAATTATTTTTTTAAGATAGCCCAGTGCTACTTCAAAAATTATAAAATTACTTCCATTCAATTCAAAATTATTATCATCATGAAATTGAAAAATTTCATTAAAAGCCTTTTTAACTGCAGTCTTTAAATTATCTTCCTTCAGCAATTTATTTAGAATTGATATATCAATTTTTTTATTGATATATGGCTTATAGAGAAAATAAATTGATTTATGCAGAATATTACCCAACTCGACAGATGAAGGTTCTTCAACAATCTCTAAAGGTTCTTTTAAATGTTTGATATTTCTGAAATAAAATCTTAGAGGACAATCGATATAATCATTTAATGAATGAGCAGAAAAGGTAAAATCGAACGATGCTGAAGTATATTGATTCAAAACATCAGTAATAATTTTATCTTTTTCAATTGTTATAGGTAAAGGATTTGAAATCTGTATCTGAAAATCAAAATTCAATTCTTTAATTTTGTAATTACTATTATACTTAAGTTGTTGTAAAAAGCGACTCATTTCAGTATATCTGAAATCATCGTTAGATGTGCTGTATACAAGATAAATATTTTTACCTTTATTAATAAGCCGATAAAAGTAATATGCATAAATCGATTCAATATGCTGCAATGTTGGTAAATCAAATCCTCTTCTCAGGTTATACGGAATAAATGATCCTGAAACAGAAATATCAGGAAAAATGCCCTCATTCATCGACAGCATGATTATATTTTCAAATTCCAAATTACGCGTTTCAAGAATTCCAAGAATCTGAATGCCTGCTAATGGTTCCCCTATAAAAGGAACCTTTGTTTTATATGCAATTCTTTTTAATAATTTTACAAAAGTTTCGGTTTTTATTGTTATTCCTAAACTAAGCAAAGATTCATTTAACTTTTTTACTAATAAATATAAACTATAAATAGTCTCTTTTTCGATAATATATTTTTTATCCTTCTTAGTATCTATTAAGTTATAAACATATGAAAATACCGATAAAAGGTACTCAGTAAGTTTTGACTGATCTTTAGCCGGAATAAATATTACTTTTGCGAGTTCAAAATCCTTAAAAATATCGAGGTCGGTATAAATAATATTTTTGCTGATTATTTGATTACAAATAGAATTTACAATTTCAGAATTATTGCAAGAAAATACAGGTATGTTCAATATATTTAATACATCTTTATAATAAAATTTTATTACATTATTATTTTCGATATAGTTGGTTTGGAGACTAATTAATAATTCTAAAAAACCAAATGCCCATGAGCCTGCTAAAGGATAACCAATTGATATATTTATATCTGATATATTTTCGGGTAATGAGTATAAAACAGGCAATAATAAATTTTCATCGGCCATTACAATTGCAGTATTAATATATTCGGTTGTTGAAATATTTAAGCTATTCAATAATTGAGGTAAAATTTTTGCCTGATAAATGTTTCCTGAAACACTTATTATATTGATATTATGGTTGTTATTTAAACTGTTTTCGATTTCTTCAAATGAAGAAGGAAATTTTTTAAGATTTTCCCTGATAAAAAATCCCGCCTGATGATATTTATTTTTTACAAACGAATTATCATAATCCCATGCAAATAATGCTTTATCAATATTTTTTAAATATGTAAATAAAAACTCTTCACATTTATTGAGTGCATTAAACCCAATAAATACATATTTCTTGTCATAAAACTCTATTTTATTATCATTCTTAATATTTTCAACAACTTCTCGATATATCATTCCTTCATATACAAGTTGTTGAACCTTCAAAATATTTTTATATTTTTCATATACCGGGTACAAAGCTTTCCAAACAGATATAAAGTATTCTTTATGTTTTGACATTTTGCTTGTATTGAAGCCCGACCAAAAAGTATTTATTATTTGAATCTGGTCTTCAGTCAAGTAATCATAATTTGTCTCTAATTCTTTTATAAAGTCAATATTAGAAAATAATTTTTTAGCATCAACCAAATATTTATCAATATTATCAAAATCGTTCAAAAGCATTTCACCCCAGAAATAAAAATCATCGAATGACTCTTTAAATAAAGTAATCTCACAAAATACTTTATATAGCTGATTAACTAAAAAAATCTTATCGGCAATTTCAAATCCCGAAAGTTTAATAAACAATTCATTTATGGTATAATATTTTGGAGATAGTATTGGTTTATCAATAATTTTATTCAGATATGAATTAAAAAATAATGTTGCTCTTTTGTTTGGAAAAATAAGGCAGAAATTTGACAAATCGTCATTATATTTTGAATATAGTTGGGTAGCTATATTAAACAGAAACGAATTCATGATTGAAAAGAAATTAAGCTACTAATATAATTTATAAAGATATTAAACCAATACAATACGATTAATTTTTTAAAGAAAGGCATTCCGATAAGTTTCCTCACTATATTCTGATTTTAATTTTTAAACATATAAGTAGAAACATGGATAAAGATAGTAAAATAAAATTTGTTGTATAGCAGGTTTGAAATACTAAATAAGTCCGAAATTCTTAATTTATATTGACTGCATGTTTATATCAAAGAATGAATTCTCAAACATACAAATAAGTTTTGTAATGGCAATTTAAAAATTAAAAGCTTTTCCATTGAAAATAATGAATGTGCTTAAAAAAGCAGATTTATTAAAAACTTATAGCTTTGAAAAAATGATTATTCAACTAAAAAAATTAAATGCTATAGCTATGGATAATGACCAGATAATTATTTCCGAGCTAAAAAAGAAACTGAAAGCGTTACTTCAATCTTTTAATATTATGACTAAATCTTGAAGAATTTCGGTTTAATCTTCTTAATTGATTATAATTAATAATTTTTATAATACGTAATTTAAGCTTTTCATATCTTTGAGTTTTTTCTGAAATTTAAAGTTTAAATTTTTTTAACAATTTAATAATTAATAATTTTTCATTTTTTTTAATTATATATATAATTGTATTTCAGGTCATTAATTAGAATAGTAAAAAAAATATTATTTTTTTTTCATAAATTATAAGAGAATGGCACAGAAATTGAAAAAATATTTTTGATAATATGCAACTTTTTAATCATTTTTGCGTCTTAATAATAAAAGGTTACTTTTTCGAAAATAAAGATATTAATATAAAAATAGTTTTTTCATAGGTTTAGGTTTAGGTTTATAAGTAGTTAGGTTTAGTTCTCATAAAGGCCGCGCCAGCGGCCTTTTTTATGTGTTATTCTCTGAAAATATATAATACTCCGGCGTATTTGTATTTTTTTTGATTTTGTTTGGAAGACGATGACGGTGAACTACCGGGTATTGAAGAAGATGCGGAAGAACTTCCAGAGCTGGTTCCACTTTCCAATATATTTTTTCCTGCAACTACTTTACCATCATAGCCTTTAGCTTCTATTATATAAAAATAAACCCCTGAAGGAACTTTGATAGAGTTAGGTCCTCCTTTCTCTTTATATAAAGTACCGTCCCATTCAACGAGCTCCTTGCTGGTGTTATTATCCTGTTCTTTTTTAAATACAACCTTTCCCCATCTGTCATATACAATAATTCTAAAATATTTGATCGACTTGCCTTTGACTATCCATACATCATTTATATTATCCTGATTTGGGGTAAAAACATTCGGAATATTTTCGAGCGAAGCCTCCATAATTTGAAATGAAAATGAGAATGAGTCAAGACATCCTGCAACCTTGTTTTTTGAAATCACTTTAACTTCATAGTTGCCCGGATAATAATAAATATGTATTTTTTTCTTTTCTGTAATAAAATTCTTATTATCTTTAAAATCATGGTTTCCGGTATCATTAAAAAGCCACATTACACTGTCTACATTAAGTCCTTTATTTATTACTGTAATTGAATCGGGTGCAAAGTATCCATTTTCTTCTAAAGTTTTGGAGTGAATAATTTCGAAATATTCTTGGCTATTTGCCCAAGGTATACGGCATTTATATAGATAATTTGCGCTACGTGTATGCTTAAAATAATCGGTTACGGTAATATAAAAGCGTGTCGAATCGTTTTGCATTTCTTTATCGGACGGATATACAGCATAAGTTTTATCCTTCCAAAGCAAAGGTTTTTCGCGGGTACTCCACTTATAATTTAATTCATTTTTTATGGTGTCTTTTTTTAAATTTATTGTATCATAAATATTTGTATAAATAAAATCAGTAGATATAGTTTTAGTGTCAAGTATGATACCATCGCACGAATCCTGACGCGTTAGTGCTCGTTCATAAGCATATACTTTTAATAAATCAATAAAAACCCATGCGGTATATATTTCAACCGAATCGGAAGTGTCGCGTATTTCAACACGATAACATCCTGATGTATAAATGTTGTTCAATAAAGAATTTTTTACAGAGGCTTCAGATTTAATAAGTTCAAAATTATTGTTATTGTAACGATACCATTTAAAGTCAGCAACATTATTTTTTGAATGCTTTGCTATAAGTCCTTCCGGAATGGGATTATTATTTTCGTAACCTATTTCTTTATTTAACTTATCGGGCGAATAATATACAAATACACTGTCGAAATGTATTGTATCATTTTTGTAGCTTAGTAAAAAACTATAATTGGCTGAAGGAGCAAATATTTGTGAATGTATTTTCAATACAGAATAATTGAAAATTAATATAAAAATCAAAAAATATTTTTTATTTACCTCTGTCATCTGAATAATTTATTTTGTTCGCTAATATATTTTTTTTATTTTACAAATATCAAAAAATACTTTAATAGAAAAACCTAAAATATAATAATATATTTCATCCAAATGTTTTTTTATTTAATTAAAAAAGCTAATAATAGTAAACTGTACAAGTTGCATAATTGATATTTCTGAAAGAATTAATCTAAGATAAATAAGTTTAATTTCATTATTAGTAAAAAAGTTTTAATCACAAATTTCACTTAGGATTTCAAAAGGAGAAATAAATGGAAAACTTTACGTTATCCTTAACATTTCTTTTTAGCCCTTTAAGGGCAACTTACTTTTTCAAATATTTTTATTTTACCCAAATTATAACCGATTTAAATGTCAATAATTTGTATTGAATGTATTTATCCATTTTTACTTATGTTAGCGATTTCTTATTGCCGCCATATGGCAAAACTTTTGTGAATTTTGCGTAAAATCTTTGCTGGTTTTGCGATTTATAGAATTTTATTGTTTCTGTCATCATAAAATCCTAACATTTGCCTCAGGAATGTTTATTATGTAATTGATTACAACCAGGCGAAGGTAAATAAGCGTCAGCAAGAAGCATTAAGCACATCGATATTGAATATATAGACGAGCTGAGGATACTAAGTAATAGATAATTGAATATAATAAATACATAAAAAATTTTTTTATGTAAGAAAAAAAATAGTATTTTTGCGCACCTGAAAATATTAAAATAATAATAACAAAATAAAATGAAAAGAACATTTCAACCATCGGTAAGAAAAAGAAAAAACAAATGTGGGTTCAGAAAAAGAATGTCGACAGCCAATGGACGTAAAGTATTATCGGCTCGCCGCGCAAAAGGAAGAAAAAAACTTACTGTTTCAGATGAACCAAATGTAAGGAGAAAATAGTTTTTATTTTTATTTTATAAGTTAAAGTTAAAGGTCGGTTTTTAAGGCTTTTAACTTTTTTTGTTTTATAATAAAACATATTTGGTATTCTTATGTTACTTTTGTAAAAAACAAAATGATTAATATACCTGTTGCAGAAATTAAGATTCCAGATATCATAAAACCAATAAGTGATAAAATTATTAATGGACAGAGGATTTCAGCTATTGAAGCACTTGAATTATTTAAAATTAATGATCTTTCGGTACTTTCTTTTCTTGCTTCAATAAAAAAAAGACAGATAAATGGTAAAAATGTATTTTTCAACCGTAATATTCATATCGAACCCACAAATATTTGTATAAATAATTGCAGATTTTGTTCATACAGGCGAAATAAAAATGAAGATGATAGTTGGGAGCTTTCGATTGACCAGATTATATCAATAATAAATAACCATATTTCTGATGGAATTACGGAGGTACATATTGTAGGTGGTACCCATCCCGATAAAGATGCTTATTATTATTCTGAAATGCTTAAAACTATCCATAAAAATTTTCCTTTTTTACATATAAAGGCTTTTACCGCAGTTGAACTTGATTATATGTTTAAAAAGGCTAATCTGACAATTGCAGATGGTTTAGAACTATTGATAAATTCCGGATTAAATTCAATACCAGGAGGCGGAGCTGAAATTTTTAATAAAGAAATCAGGAAGAAAATATGTCCTGAAAAAATAGCAGCAGAAAAGTGGCTCGAAATTCATAAAGAAGCTCACAAATATGGAATACCTTCGAATGCAACAATGTTATATGGTCATCTCGAAAGCTATGAACATCGCATTGAACACATGGAACTATTGCGTAATATGCAAGATATTACAGGAGGCTTTCAGGCTTTTATACCTTTGAAATTCCGAAATAAAAACAATTCATTATCATATTTACCAGAAGTTACATTAATCGAAGATTTAAAAAACTTTGCTGTATCAAGGCTTTTTATTGATAATATTAAACATATAAAGGCCTATTGGCCAATGCTTGGTAAAGATGCTGCCGAAATAGCTATTTTGTTTGGTGTTGATGACCTTGACGGTACTATTGAAGATACTACCAAGATTTACACAATGGCAGGAGCTGAAGAAAAAAATCCATCAATGACAGTTGATGAAATTACTAAAATCATTAAAAAAACAGGCTCAATACCAGTTGAAAGAAACTCGGTTTACGATATTATTAAAATATATTAAAGCTTTTGTTTAGCTTATTAAATATAATTTTATTTTTGTTATTTCGTTATTAACTTATACAAATTGAAAAATGACATTTATAAAAATAATTGAACAAATTGCCGAATTTTTAAAAAAACATTTTATAATAAGGCAAATATTTTATGCTGTGTTAATATTAATGATAATATTGATTTTCTCTGAAGTATTTTTAGCAATATTCACAAGGCATGGTCAAAAAATTGAAGTACCAGATTTAACCGGTTTAATTTATAAAGATGCAGCTAAATTATGCCGGAAAAAGAATATGAAGCTAATAATATCCGATTCGATTTTTCTTGCAAATAAAAAAGGTGGAGAAATTATTGAACAGAATCCGAAAGGAGGATTTTTTGTTAAAAGAAACCGAAAGATTTATGTTGTTATTAATTCACAGCAGCCCGAAATTGTTGTTGTGCCAAATGTATTTGAAATATCGTTCAGACAGGCAAAAGCTACCTTGCAATCAACAGGAATTAAAGTTGGAAAGATCGAATATACAAGCGATATGGCTCTTAATACAGTGAAGGAACTTAAATATAGAGGAAAAACGATAAAAGCAAACGAAAAATTACCAAAATATTCGGTATTAGACGTTGTTCTTGGCAATGGTTACGGCTCTAACTATGCAAATATACCCGATTTGTATGGTTTAAAATATGAACAGACAAAAGACAAAATATTGACATCATACTTTAATATTGGGAAAACCTTTTTCGATAATAGTGTTAAAACCCTTCAGGACTCACTTAATTCAATAACCTATCGTCAATATCCTGAAAATGGATCATCGAAAATAATGGGTAGTTACATTGATTTTTGGTTAACTTTAGACAAAAGCAAACTTAAAAATGTTTACGACGAAAATATTTCAGTTGATACTTCTGAATTTACTAATCAGGAAATTATTGAATAATAGTCTTAATTATCAATAAATGTATAAATTGACAAAGAAAATATTCATACCTCTGATTTATATATGGCTGAATACATTATCGTATAGTCAGGAAATGATTTATTATCCGGTAATTCAAAATGAAATTAGAGAATTATATAAAAATAATAAAACATTAAAATCTTATACAACTGACAAACCTCTAAAACTGCCTTTCTTCGATGACTTTGCAAACAAATACGGATATGCAGAACCACAT
>Ga0123519_10014773_pt1 | contig 11054 bp, 11 predicted proteins | sample YelNatPaOPRAMG02_FD_87396 | JGI IMG/M metagenome (GOLD analysis project Ga0123519, IMG submission 87396) | Hot spring microbial communities from Yellowstone National Park - Yellowstone National Park OP-RAMG-02 (version 2) | ecosystem: Environmental > Aquatic > Thermal springs > Hot (42-90C) ... | reverse complement strand
CAATTACAATTAAACCTCAAGTAAATCACTCTAAAAGAATTTTAGTGGAAATGGATGCCGAAAAATTAGAAAAATTAGCTGCTGCTCTTGGCCTTTTTAATCCTGAATTTTTAAAAAGTTTAGGTCGAGCTGAAAGAGATTATAAGGCTGGCCGGATTAAGAAAATCAAATCTCTCAAAGAACTCAGAAAATAACTTTATGATCGAAATCTTTGTTACTGAGGAATTTCAGAAACGCTATCAAGAATTGCCGAAAATCATTCAAAGAAAGGCTGAGAAACAAGAGAAAATATTTCGTCAAAACCCCTTTCATCCCTCACTCCACACTGAGAAATTAGAGCCAAAGGGCAAAGAAGTGTGGAGTTTTCGTATTGATAAAAGATATAGAATTTTCTTTCGATTCATCAACGGAAATAAAGTTCGTTTCCTCACTGTCGGTCCCCACGATTGGATTTACAAACTCAAATTTTAATTCCATCTTCTAACTAACTTTAAATTTTCTAACTAACTTTAATTTTCAAAGAACCTCCTTTCTCAACCCAGAAAAGATTTTCTGAGCTCAGAAAGAGAGGGAAGCCCGGAAAACCCAACCAGGCTTCCCACTAACCCTTCATATTAACCCGGCCTTCCGCAAGGCTTGAGCCATTGCGGTTTTGGGGTTGCCGTTTTCATCAAACGGATCAACCCTCTTCCGCTCGGCTTCAAGCTCTTGCTTGAGCCGGGCTAATTTTTCCTCAAGTTCTGCTTTCCGATCGACGCGGACCTGAGGGTTGACCACTACAACTGGCCAACCTCTTTTGTCCACGCCGATTTGGAAAGCAATCGAACATACCCACGTCTGGCCGGCCTGGGGTTGCTCCTCGAGCCAAGGACAATTCCTCCGGCAGACAAAGAGGACTTCCTGCTCAGTGTAGTCAGAGAAGCCTTTCCGATTCTCCACCGAACCAGTGAAGACCCCCTCTGCCTGAAGTTGCTGTCGGCCCTTTGGATCAACCCCTTCCTGGAAGGTGACTTTCACTCGTGAGGGAGACTCCCCCTCGCAACGAGAAAGTTCATCTTCCAGCCTGTCCAGCTCAGCCTGGGTAGCCCTGAGCTCTTCGGCCAGTTCGCGCTCGCGGGCCGAGGGTTCCCGCCAGAGATTCACGGTCTTAATCTCTGAAGAATCGGAGAATCTCACCGACCTGTCAACTACGAGCCGAAGCTCGTATTCATTGTAGCGGTCATCATATTCCGCTACAATTTTGACAAGTTCGGCGTTTCCGATCTTAGAGACCTTAACCGTGAACTCCTGGTATTGACCTCTTGCCCGGAGTTCTTCCTGCCGTTCGCAGTAATGGGATTCCTCGCGGAAATCCCACTCTTTACCGCAAACTGGGCAGGAAGAATACTCCTGGACCAAGAGATCTTCCAGAACCTTCTGGCGTTCCCTTTCGGCAAGGACCTCCTGGAGGGCTTTCAGAGCAGTTTTGTAATCCTGCTCCTCACCCTTCAGAGCCTGGCGAGCTTTTTCGTACAGTTTCCGAATTTTTGAATTCGGAAAGCTCGCCAGGTCCTCGGCCTGCCGAAAAGCCTCGAGCGCCGCGAGACGATCAGCTTCCGAATCCCTGAGCCGGTAGGCGAGGACTCGTTGGCCGGCCTCGAGGTTGGCCACTACCTGCTTCAATTGGTCTTCGGTGATTTGCGGCAAACTGACACCGCTCTCACCGTAGACCTGCGTCCGCAGGTAGAAGTCCGGGCCAGATGGCTTCGGCCCTCCAACTACCCAAGCCACCAACTCTACGAGAGAATTTCCAGCGGCTTGAGGTAGATACTGAAGGACTTGAAGCGCCGCCGGCTCGAACTTGGTCCCAAAGACTCCCTCGTCAGTAAAGTAGTACCAACGGTACCCTTCGTACCGGCGAAGGATTCGATCTCGGGTATAACTACAAGTTATATGCCCGAGACCAGCCTTCAGGACCTGAAAACCAAGCTCGGATTCCAGTGCCTGGCCTTGGAGCAGTTTTTTCGCCTCTGCTGCAATCTGCTCGCGATACAAAGGCGAGAGATGCTGGGCGATCAACTGCTCCTGCTCCTCGTACGGCTGGCAGGCATCACAGACCATTTTGCCGTGTATCACGGCAATTTTGGCCTGCTTTCCGCAACGCTCGCAGGTTTCCTGGGCTCGGCAAAGCTCGCATTTGTCGTAGCCGTCAGGAACCTCCACGTCGCGGCGCTGCCGACCGCAGGAGCAAACCGGGTAGCGAGCTGAGATCTCGACCTGGAGCCAGTTCGGAATCTCACCCCAGGTGGTGGTTTGTGTGATGTATTTTTCTTCGCCTTCCACCTGGAAGTAAACCCGAAGTTCTAAACTCCAGGAGGGCTCGTAGGTGGTATTAAAGCGATTTAAAAACCACTTACCACCTACGGCTTCTACCCGACTGACTGGGCGCTGGAACGGCTGGCCCCGCTCCTCGCGCTCAGAAGTTCTTTCCCAGACGAGAGCTCCGTTTTTGACAACTTCGCTCTCGATGGGAACGCTCCTCACATCAACCTCTTCCACAAAGGAAGAGGTAGGGAAAGATCCCCAAACCACTGAGCGCTCGGTGTAGAGCCAGGCCCTGGCCTCGCGGCTCTCCAGCTTCCGGGTCTCAATCACCTCGACCTCTGATTCTTTTAAGAACCAGTCGATGGCGACCTTGACCCGGCTGGCCGTCCCGTCCCCGTTGTCTTTCCATCTCTCGGTGTACTCGACCGGGGCGGGGACTCCCCGGTACATCATTCTACCTCGGGAGTCCTCTCGAATTTTTTCGAGTTTTACCCGAACTTTTTGTCCGGGCTGGACTCCTTTTGGTAGAAAAACAATGCTGCGGCCGTAGGAGGCGATCACCTGACCGTCCTCCTCGTACCGCTTCCCCTTCTCAGCAAGAAGGGTTTCAATAATCTCAATCTCGGCCATGGTGATCACCTCCTTTCTTTACAAAATTTCAATCACCTTCCTCTCTGCCTCCTCGACAGTGAGCTCAGAAATAGGGATGACCCGGTCTGAGAACTCCTTGACTGTCGCGTCGGTGGCTTCCCCGACATTAACGAGCACCGTAAAAATGTTAACCTCCAGTGCTCGTTTGACTTCCAGGAGTTCTTTGAGGAATGAGTCGGATACTGCGCACATGCCGTCGGTGATCAGAAGGATATCGGCTTTTTTCAAGCCTTCCTTCTGGATCATCTCAACAGCACGGCGCAGTGGCGACTCGAAGTCCGTTCCGCCTCCAGCTCGGCTCTCGGCAATCTCTAACATCTCTTTTGCCGAGAGAACACCCCTTGGATAGACTTTTGCCAGATGGACCCTGGCATCAAACAGCACCCACCCAAAAGAGCGCTTTTGGAGTTTAGCAAAGTGGGCCAAAGCAAGTACTAATGCCTTAGTCCACTGTTGCTTTACTCCTTCCATGGACCCAGAGGCATCTTCGCAGACGACCACTGGTCCATGGCCGAGCCTTTGGCGGGTTTTTTGACCCCGGAGTCGAAGCTCTCCCCTCATCCAGCGCATTTGGGCCTTCACCCTCAGCGCTGGATGGGTAAGAGCGACCAACTCAGCCGGCACTGCCCGCTTGAGGTCGCGCCCGGTTTCTGTAGTCATCATCCGGACGCCCTCGCCCTCAGTTTTGCTTCGGGCTTTGCGGGCAGCGATTTTCCGCAATCGGCCCAGCAAAGCAGTGAATTTCTTGAGCGCAGGATTTTTCTTGACCCGTTCAAGAATCGCCTGAACCTCAGCGAAACTTTCGCGGGTCAATTCTCCTGGCTCAAGCCCCCAGGCCTTAATATTCTCAGAAATTTCCTTGACTTCAGCCTGGGCTTTTTTCACCGCCGCTAAGCCGATGCGTGCTAGCTCGCGCTGCTTCTCTTGCGCTTGCTGGCTTCCCGGCTTGCCCATGAGCCTTTCAGCCAGCTCATTAGCCAAAGCCTTGGCTTGCTCATATGACATCTGAGCAGCTTCAGCTTCAGCCTGAGCTTGCTGGGCTTGCTGCGCAAGTTGCTGGGCCATGGCTTGCGCCTTTGCCGCAGCTTCTTGTGCTTGGGCATTGCCGGGCTGCTGGCTGGCCTGTTCGGCTGCCTGGCTTGCCGCCTCAGCCGCAGCCTGAGCCAACTGCTGGAGAGCGTTGGCATTGGCCTTTGCCTCTGCAAATTGCTGCTCCAGCTGATTGGCCTGCTGCTGGGCTTCAGCCAACTCTTGGAGTTGCTTTTTATCTTCTTCCGGAACCAAACCCAAGATTTGCTCACCTATGGCAATGGTTCCGAAGACAGATTGCAACTCCTTGAGCTGGGTCTGGCTGTGGAGCTCTTGGAATGCAGTAGAGCTTATCGTTTGTTCCAAGAGCTCCCGCCAGTACCGGCGATCAGGAGTAATTTCGCTTTCCTTCTTTACTCCGGGTTCGGGGTCCCAGAGCGAATAATAGAGGTCAGCGAGTACTCCTTCTGGTCCAGGGAGCACCTCCTGGCCGCGCTCTTCGAGCTCAGAAAGCGCCGGCACTACCTCTCGGTGACGGAGATAACGCTGGATCGTGAAAAGATCAGCCTCTGTCACCAAAAGAGGTATCAAGTCCTGCCGGGAGAGAGGTTTAGGTTTTTGCATCGCCCTCACCTCCCTCTGGCCTCTTCCGGCGCTGGCCAGTGGTGATGACAGCGATGACATCCTCTTTGATCGCCTGCACCTGAGCGATTAGGTGGGCGATTTCAGAGGCCATCGCCTCGTCCTCCGCCTGCCCCTTCAGGCGCTTGAGCTCTTCCTCAGCGCTCTCGCACTGAGTGAGGGCCTGGACGCCCTTTGAGCGGTCACCGTCCAAAACCTTCTGAACGGTACCGCCGGGAGCAAGGAGAGAGTCCACCAGCTCCCGGGCCTCGGTGAGTGGCGTTCTGGTGTACGGAGCAATCTTGGCCTTAACTACCGGAATTTGCTCTGGGATGTCCCAGAGCAGCCACTCAAGGACCGCGAGGTCGGTCTTGCTAACGACACTCCTGCCGGCCAACAGGGCGTTGGCCTGCATAATGTCGAATATTCGGCCGAACCTCCGGTCATCGGACCAGGCCCAGGAAAAGTCCGCGGACTGATCATCAACTAGTTCCTGGAGGATATCCAGGACTATTTCAATGATTTCCTCCGGGACTTCAACAAAAGGCCGAGCCCGGCGAAGGATTCCCACCTCCTCCAGCGTCAGCTGGGCAGCAGAGGTGGCCTCACCGGCGGCCGCCTGGCGGTAGCGCTGAAGCCGGGCCGCAACCAGGGCCTTTTTGCCTGCCCGGTCCAAAGGCAAAACCTGAACACGTATGGTCATCCTTGACCAAATCGCGCCAAGATTCCCCTCCGGGTCAGGCAGCTCGTTAGACGCACACAAAAAAGCTAAAAGTGGCGTCTTCACGAGCCGGCCCTCGTGGCGGACACCATCGCCTTTGGCGAGATCCAGAAGTACTTGGAGCACTCTCGGCTCCGACTTCCAGATCTCGTCAGCAAAAACGAGATGCGCCAAGGCCGCCCGGCCAAGCTGGTCGCGGGTACGGACCAGCTTACCGCCATCCTCGGTCGGCACTTCCTCAATTGAAGTTGACTCAACGAGGAGCTGCTCGACCGAGACAATGGTCGGCATTAGGGCGTCAAAAAAGACTGCCTCATCGATCCGCTTGGCCAGCGCTTGGATCGCACCGGTTTTATCAACACCGGGCGGACCCAGAAAGAATGCCGGCCGTCCCGAAATCAATGCCAGCCACGTGGGCCAAACGATGTCCTCTCGCTGGATGTGCCAGCAGAGGACTTCGTCACTGATCGCCCTCACCTTTGGGGCGAGAGCGATTGCTCTTTCCAACAGCTCTTTCTTCTCCATCATTTTCCCCTCCTTTCCTAGGCCTTGAGGTTTGGATTTGCCCCTAACGGGACAACCCCTTGGCCGTGGTGGTGAGCGTCCTCACCACTTCTTCAAACTTCTCTTGACCGTAATCCCGTCGGATTACGGCCAGCCAGCGCGTGGCTTTGGCGATACCCAGTGCCTCAATCTGGCTCATTCCAGCCAGAATCGCAACCTGGTAGCCAAGGTCAAACGCGGCGCTCGGGCTTTTTGCCCGCGCAATCTCCACGCACTTTTCCCGCAACTCTTGCGAGATGCGGGAAAGCGGCAGAGTCGCCCGAACCTCAAGCTCGCTTAAAGGCCTCATGGTTTCCACCTCCTTTCTCTCTTTTTGTCTACCTGCCAAACACTTTCCGCAAAAGCGCGAGGAGTTCGTCCTGCGTCTGCGGAGTACCGGCAGGTGGTGGTGATGTTGCCGGCGACTTGCGCGAACCCCAACACGCGAGAAACCCGGCGGAATGGACGAACCATCCCGGCAAGTGCGGTTGAAGTTTTCGCAAGTCAGGACTTTCACGTCCCGGATAGCGAGTTACGCCGAGGTTAAACCCCGACTTATAAATCGCTCCGGAAACATCATACTCCTCATTGAGGACGATTCCCACCATAGGTGGGATTTCGCCCTCAGGGAGTACGGCGATCCGAACTCCGCCGACTTCCGTGATCCGCGTGTCGGCAATAACCGAATGCGCGGACTTGCGGGCGGCATAGAGCAAATTCAAACCGCGAATGATTCGGCTCATCACCGAAACCACCTCGCGATCCAGCTCCACATCACGCAATCCCCGGTCGCTTGCCTCGGTTCGCACTGCCGCCAGAATGCGAGCAAGTGAAAACCTCGGTTGACGAACCAACCCGGTGGAGTCCTGTTCCTCCACCTCCGCCAGGAGATCCGGGTCGGCCTCAGATGCTTCCGGCATTGAAACCGCAGCAGAATGCCGCGTGCCGTCAGCGTCGAGCCGACCCTTTTCTCCGAGCGGATGGTCCAGAATCCGCTCTGCGCCTGTGAGCGGTTTCCCGCAGCATGGGCACACAGACGGAATCTCGGTCGCTCCGGCGGGTAAGAAGTGGACGTCCTGTGGCGATACACCCGCGAGGGCGATACACACGCAGGCGTCCAGATCGGGCCGTGGATGAACGATAACCGTCATTTCCTTCCCTCCTTTCTTTATTAAATTGTCAAAGAACCCCGGGAAGAAAGAGTTTCTCTCCTCTTTAACTCTTTTCTTCCCAGGATGCTGCCTGCAAAGGTTTTCTCTTCGTCTCACCCTTTTTGAGTAAAAACTGAACGAGGAGAGAGATTTTCCCTTTTCGGGAATTCAGCTTTACCCACCGGGTGAAACTAGTAAGGAATTTCACCCTACCCTTTACAGACAGCATTCTAGAAAGAAAATCTACTTTTTATTTTCAAAGAACTATTTTAAAATTTTATCAATTTCCTTTTGATCTTCAAACAAAAAGAGGGCTAACATAAGTAGCCCTCTTTTTTGTAGCCCTCTTTTTATTTTAATTTTCAACCTTTTTTCTAACAGGTGGAGAAGAGATCAAAGAGGGCTACTCAGAAATCTCCTCTCCACTTGTTAAAACCCCTTTCTCAACCCAGAAAAGATTTCTGGGCTCAGAGAGAAGTGGGCAGGCAGGACCTGCCTTACCTGCCCTAAAGAACCCTAACCGGGAAGTCAGAACGGGAACACCGTTCCGACCGGAACCGTGGCATCGCGCGAGGCGACCACCACGGCGGGAGCGAGCCCCGGGTATCGCTCGCTCCACTTCTTCCCCTCGGAGTCGCGGCGGGACGACTCCTGGGGGGTGAACACCGCCACCCAGCGCACTCCGGCGCGATGGTACGCCCGGCAAATGGTCCCGGTGAGCCACCAGGGACCTTTGCCGGACAGCACCACGCCTTTGTGCGTGGGCACGGCGGGCGGGATAACCAGCGGCAGGTTTTTAACATCGAACACCTGCCGCGGAATGACATACTCCACGAAGGAGTAGTCACCCCGGTCCTCGACCCGCCAGTCGAGGACTTGGCTGCCCTCGCCCGAGGGTTCCACTTCGGGTAGCGCTACGTAACCCCCAACCTTGGGGTCATAGTAGCGCACCCGCTGCGGAAGCCCGCAAGCGAGGGCATGATAGGGGAACCCTGCCGGGCAGTTCCCCCATAAATTGACCACCTCGCGTCCAGACGTCGCCGCCTGGACGAAGGCGACCAACTGGGGAAGAATGCCCGGGACCCAATCCCGATCCGGACCGCCATTCCGGAGCGGGAGGTTCAGGCTTTCGGCGAGCCGCGGAAAGTTAACATCAGCTTCCGCGGAGCCGTCATCCCCCGGCTCCCCTTCGCCCGCGAGCTTAAGGAGTAAATCGGCGAGCGCCCTCGCGGTGGCGCTGCCGAAGGGCGGGTTCTCCCGTTCGAGCTTGGTGATACGCGCCCGAAGCGGGATCCCCGCTTCAAACACCTCGTCCTCGGCCCCGGTGAGGACCGACTCGAGGATGGCGATGGGCTTAACGCCCAACCGCTCAGCCTCGGCGATCCACCGGGACGCCGCCTCGGCGTAGTCCGGGTTCGCGATGACAATAATGCCATCGCACTCCCGGACAATCCGCTCGTTTTGAGGCGTCAGCCTCACGCCCGTAGGCGAGAAGCTGCCATCCTCAGCCACGAGCATGCCGCCGAGGTCGACTAAGGTGATCGGCATCCGGGAGTTCCGGATGCTGTCGATCACCCAGCCGACAAACTCCTCCAGGAACTTGCCCTTGCGGCGAACCGCACGGACAAGTTCTGGATCCCCCTCGTGCGCCCAGCCGGTGATGCCCTCACCGTCGGGCGCACCTTCTATAATAACAAATCTGTCCCGCGGCAGAAGCTGCCGCAGGACAGAGATCAGGACGGACTTCCCCGAGTGAGGAGGTCCGCCCACACCTACTTTAATAGGCATCCGCCACCTCCTTTCTCGGGGGTTCCGCCCCGAAATTGATGATTTTGGCCGTGAACTTCACGGCTTCAAATAAAACGGCTAATTCCTTAATCACCTTATTCAAGACCGCGAAGCCACAGCCAATATTAAATTTTCAAAGTACTTTCCCTCCTCTGAATCCACCAACCTTTACTGATAAATTCAGAAGAAGGGGAGAGCTGAGAAAACCCGCTCAGCTCTCCTGGAAAACCCGCGATCTCCTTCGCCCTAAAGCTGGGCGAAGGAAAGAATGCCGATGATGCGGCCCTCGCGGTTCCGGACCGATTTCCCGCTGAACAGCAGGTCGTCAGTCCGGCGGCCGGAGGCCGCCGCGGCCTGGGCCGTGAGGACGGACACGAAATACATCGTGCCCTCCTCCGGCTCGGGGAGGTCCTGGGGCTCCCCGTAGCTCATCCGAACTACGGGGATCTCCGTTCCCTCAACGGGGACGGACCCCACGACCTCCTCCCTTTGGGCCGCCCGGGCGACCGGGCCAGCGGGGGGAATCTCCGCTACCTTGCGGTAGCGGGAGAAAACCGCCGACGGACCAGTGCCCGTGGTCCCCTCAATCTCCCCCTCTGGGTGATCCATAAGAAGGATGAGGGGGTGGGGGGTAAGATTCAGAATTTTCATCTCTATCCCTCCTTTTCCTCTCCCTACTTGATCCGGCCTTTCGGTCCGGCGTCGAGAGAGGGCTCCCCTCACGGGGAGCAAACTGACCACTAGATTTGATGACCAATTTGCTCCCCGCAAGGGAATTTCCTTATTTGGTTTTAAAGAGCTACCTCCTTATTTAAAATTTAATACAAAACTAAATTTGGAAAAATGAAATTTTTTCCTCTTACTTGTTAAAAAACAAAAAGAGGGCTTTTGTAGCCCTCTTTTGATATTTCAATTGTAGCCCTCTTTTAAATGTTTGTCAATAGCGAAATCAAGATTTTTTCTTTTTTTCAAAAAGTGGAGAGAGAAGTAAAGAGGGCTACAAAAAAACTCCTCTCCCCGCCTCTTTCCACCTCCTTTCTCAACCCAGAAAATTTTTTCTGAGCTCAGAAAGAAGTTGTAAAATTTTTCTATTGACATAAATTTCTACTCTGATATCTTAAAGTTAGTATGGCAAATCAACAGGCAAAAATTATTACACCAGAAAAGCTTCGAGGAATTCGTTATCCTCTTCCCAAAAGTTGGACAGAGGCAATTGGGATTTTAAAGAGGAAACAAATCAATCCTCTTAAATACCAAAGGGGAATAAGGAAAGACTGGGAAAAACGACTGAAAAAGCTTACTCAATAATTCGTTTATGGTGATTGACACTAATATCATCATTGCTTGTCTTAAAGCCGAACCGAAAGCCGTGAATACTTTATCAACTTGGAAAAGAGAGGGGCGTGCTCTTTTTGTCTCTTCAATCACTGTGGCTGAAACTCTTGCTATTTCTCCGCTAACCGAAGCCGAAATGTTAAAAATAAAAGCGTTTCTTCATAATTTCATCTCCATTCCCTTTGACGACTCTGTAGCTGAAATAGCTGCTAATTTAAGACGCAAATACTCTCTTAAAATACCCGATGCAGGAATTGCTGCTTCAGCAATAATCAGAAACGTTCCTCTTGTCACACGCGACCGCCAATTTCGGAAAATCTCTGAACTCTCCGTAATTGAAATTTAATTTTCAAAGAACTCCCCTTTCTCAACCTAGAAAAAATTTCTGGATTCAGAAAGGATTGGGAGGTTAACTTACAACCTCCCATGACCCTAAAAAGTTAGCTCCCGCATGGCACCGAGCCATTCTGCGGGCGGGAGCTCATCGTAGGCGGTAATCTCCACCCGATGGCCGTAGATCCGATCGGATCGATTTTCCCAAAACTTATCTCGAACCTCGTAGAACTCGGAGAATTCTATGGACCCTGGAAGAACCACTCCTACATCGATGTCTGAAGAAACTCGCGCAGTTCCCCGCACAAAGCTTCCGTACAAAAACCATCGAGTAGGAGTTATTCCCTGCTCTCGCAAGAACTCCTTGAATTCTCGTAAAATTGGGAGCAGTTCTGGAAGAATCTTAGTTTCGAAGTAGATGAATACCGCCTGCCTACTCATATTTTTTCCCTCCTTTCTTTTTATTTTTTAAAGGGCTACCTCCTTATTTAAAATTTAATACAAAACTAAATTTGGAAAAATGAAATTTTTTCCTCTTACTTGTTAAAAAACAAAAAGAGGGCTTTTGTAGCCCTCTT
>Ga0123519_10014769_pt1 | contig 11057 bp, 8 predicted proteins | sample YelNatPaOPRAMG02_FD_87396 | JGI IMG/M metagenome (GOLD analysis project Ga0123519, IMG submission 87396) | Hot spring microbial communities from Yellowstone National Park - Yellowstone National Park OP-RAMG-02 (version 2) | ecosystem: Environmental > Aquatic > Thermal springs > Hot (42-90C) ... | reverse complement strand
TAAAAAATTCAGCCGCTGTGTTACGGGTTGAAGTATCACGACCTTTTTTTAATTGTTCAAATGGATCAACCGCGGCTAGCAAACCAACGGCTAAAGCACCAAGAAGGGCGATAACAATTAATAATTCAATCAAAGTAAAACCGTGTTTTTTCATGTTTTTTATGTTGAACTTAATAATTAATAACAATATAGATAACTTTTTAAAGTTTGTCAAGAGGTATTTGGTTCTATATCATTAATGGTGGTAAAAGTATACTGGTAATTAAAACCGATAGCATTACTTTGTAAAGTTACAATTTTATGTCATCCTTCATCCTCCGATTCGGAGGGCGGGCTGCCGTGCCTGCCGGCAGGCAGGTTTCAGGATCTCAATGGGATGCTGAAACAAGCCTGCCCTCGGTATCGGAGGGTTCAGCATGACATTTAACGCTTATAATACTCATGTCATCCTGAACCTTGTCCTTTCAATATCAGGATTGTTTTATAATCTGCTCTTTGTCATCCCGAACTTGTTTCGGGATCCCCTTAAGATCCACACTGTCGGGAATTTCAATAGGATCCCGACTAAGTCGGGATGACATTTAAAATCCATTTCATCCTGCACTTACAAGGTGTTCTTTTATGTCATCCTGAATTCATTTCAGGATCTCAAAGAGATGCCGAAACGAGCCTGCCTTCCAAATTGGAGGGTTCGACATAACAGACAGTACCACAGAATGAAAGATAAAATCATTGTTATCTCTCATCCTAAGGACCCCCTTGAAATATTGATTATCGGCTTTAAAAGACAAAATGATAAAGAAAATGAATATAAAAAAAGAATAGATGGTAGATTAAAGGGAAAAAGAACAGATAATATAAACAGAAGTATTTTTTTTAAGTTGGATTAATTGTTGGTGTGGGTGATGGGGTTGGAATTGGTGTGTTAGTTGGCGATTGATAATCCCAGGGGACATTAACACCAAATTTAATTTGCGAACTACCAGTTCTATTTTTTTCATTGACCGCTTCAATTTTTACTTCATAAACACCATTTTGATTGATAGACAAATTTTCATCAATTTCTTTTATATCTCCTTCGATTTGTTTCCAAAGATTATTATTTAAGAAAATCTTGACAATTTTGATTGCGGTAAGACTAACAATTTTTGCCTTAAGATTAACTTCCCCATTGCCAACAGTTGATTTATCGGCTGGTGATTTTATCGAAACAATTATCTCATCGGCTGAAGTTTCAGATAATTCATTTGGGGGATGATATTTTTCATCTTTTTGTTCTCTTGCCCACGCATCAATTGCCTCTTGCCAGCGATTCTTTCCATCGGTTGATAAAGGGTCATCTTCAGTGATAACGATATACTCTTTTTCTTCAAAATTGCCGGTTTTAATTTCGATGTCATTGGCTAACTTGCCGTTTGTTTTGGAAATTTTTAGTTTTTTATAAAACGGTGAAATATCTTTTGGTTGTGTCCCTTCAATAAAATATTCGCTACGGGTAGGATAGCCTTCTTTTGGCAATCCACCTAAAAAAGCATCAATCGTATAAGCTTTGACATCATCTGGCTTATCTGGTATACCATCGGCATAATCCTTTAAAAGTTCACGCATCAATCGATAAAAAATTGGCGATGCACCGGTAGCGCCCGAGGCAATTCGAGGATCCATCTTTGAATTATCATTGTTGCCAACCCAAACTCCAACAGTTATTGATTTAGTATATCCGATTGCCCAATTATCTCGTTTATCATCGGTTGTTCCGGTTTTCACCGCCACGGTTTTACCGGGTATATTTAAATACGAATTTGGGCCAAAAACCTCTAAGCGAGCATTATTATCAGATAAAATATGCGAGATTAAAAAAGCTATTTGCGGCGATAGAACTTTCTTTTCTTTACCCCTGATTTTTTTAAATATTGTTTTCCCCTTGAAATCTTTAATTTCTAAAATCGCCTGCGTGTCTTTCTTTATCCCACCGCTGGCAAAGACAGAAAAACTTGAAGTTAAATCTAAAAGAGTAGTTTCACCTCCGCCAAGAGTAATGGATAAACCAAATCTTTTTAAATTTTCAGGCGTTGGTGCAAAATGCGCTAAACCCATATCATAGGCTTTTTGTAAAAAGCTTTCAATTCCAATCATTGCCAACATTTTAACGGCAGGAATATTTTCCGAATTACCTAAAGCAAATCTCACTTGCATCGGACCACGATATTTGCCATCGTAATTAACCGGAATATATGGCTTTTCATCGGTTTTTCCGGAAGTAAACTCGGTTTTTACATCCATTAAAAGAGTCGCTGGCGTATAACCTTTTTCAAAAGCAACCGCATAAGTAATTGGCTTAACCGCCGAACCAGGTTGCCGCAGACCTAATGCGGCATTGAACTTGCCATAATTTGGATCATCAAAGTCATAAGAGCCAACCATGGCAAGAATTTCACCTGATTTTGAATCAATGACTACTACGGCAGCATTGGTGACATTATATTTTTTTATCTTATCAATTTCTTCTTTTACTATTCTTTCGGCAATTTTTTGTATTTTTAAAGAAAGAGTTGTTTTGATTTTTACTCCATTGTCAATAATTTTTTCGCCAAATTCTTTTTCGACCTGTTCTTTAACAAAAAAAACAAAATGTGGTGCGTTAATCGCGAGATGAGGATTGGTAAATTTGATTTTAGTTAACTCCCTTATTGCTTCCTCTTCTTGTTTTTTGGTGATATAATTATCTTCTCTCATCCGCCTTAAGACATCTTTAGTCCGACCCAACCAGGCATCGGTTTTCCCAATAAAAGGAGAATAAAGACTTGGACTTTGAGGTAAGCCAGCGAGAATAGCCGATTCAACAAGAGTTAATTCTTTTACGTCTTTGTCAAAATATCCCTTAGCCGCAGAACCAACCCCCCAATAAGTGCCTCCATAAGGGGCTTCATTTAAATACATTTCAAGGATTTGATCTTTGTTATAGCGCCGTTCTACTTCGTATGCCAAAATAATTTCTTTAATTTTACGGGATAAGCTTCTTTGCGGACCAAGAAGAACATTTTTAATCAATTGTTGAGTGATAGTTGATCCGCCTTGAATTCCTTTTCCCAACGCAATATTAATCAAAGCACGCAGGATTCCAACCTGAGAAATCCCTTTATGTTTATAAAAGTTTTTGTCTTCGATAGCGATTGTGGCTTGCTTTAAATATATTGGAATATCATTAAACTTTACCGGGAATCGATTTTTATCCTTATACATTTCAAATAAGATTTCCCCATTTTTATCTAAAAAAACAGTTGAAGCGGATGAAATAGTTGACAATTTTCCTGGTGAAGGCAAATCTTTGGCATACCAAACAAATATCATCAAAGAAAAAACAAAGGCAGTGATGAAAAAAATAATCAAAAGAACTAATCCATAAAGAAATAATTTTTGACGTCGCTGATATTTTCTTTTCTCAGGAATATAAAGCATATTTAACAATTATACATAAAAAATTTAGATAAAAAAAGATTGGTGTTTGATAAAATTTAAAAGAGGAAAAAAAATTAAATTTAAGGTAAAATATTTATTATGCGATGGTTTAAATTGCTGAAAAAAAAAGATATTTTATTGAAGGTAATTATAGTCATTTCTTCGGTTACTTTAATCATAGCTTCATTGGCGCCATTATTTTTTATTAGATAAAAAATCCAATGCTAACCAGTTATTTAAACAATAATGATTTAATAATTGATCTCTTACCGGCAACCAGTCCAATTACTATTCGCCGTTTAAAGTCGTTAGGGATCAAAACTTTCTTTGATCTACTCAATTATTTCCCATTTCGCTACGAAGACTATTCTTTAATTTCTTCTTTAGATAAAATCCAACCTGGCGAGAAAGTGACAGTTATTGGCCAGCTTGTTCAAGCTAAAAATGAAATAACCCGCCGCGGTTTAAAGATTCAAAAAGTTACCATAAGCGATGGCACCGGTCAATTACAGTTAATTTGGTATAACCAACCATACATTTTGGCTTGGTTGAGAGGAAAGCGTATGATTTCTGCCGCGGGTGAAATCAAACAATACGGATACCAGTTAATCATGGAACCACAAGAAGTCGAAGAGTACCAATCGGTAAAAAAATTAAAGCATACTGGAAAGATAATTCCGATTTATCCAGAAAAAGCCGGCATTAGCTCAAAAACTTTTCGCGAAAAAATCTTTTACCTCTTGAATGAGTTTGACCGGTTAAATCTTGATCAATATTTTAAAGAATTTCTACCAATGACAATCTTGGGCTATAATCAGTTGATTTCAGAAAAAGACGCTTATTTTCAAATTCACTATCCAAAAGATAAATTATTAGCTCAGAAAGCAAGAGAAAGATTGGCTTTTGATGAACTCTTTACTATCCAACTTTCGGCTCAATTGGTAAAAAAAGAATGGGAAAAAGAACGGGTGACTAATCGCTTTGAAGTTAAGACATGGTTACCGAAAATAAAAGAATTTATTGACAGATTACCTTTTAAATTAACTTATGCCCAACACCGGGTTTTAGGGGAAATTTTTCATGATTTACAAAAAGACAAGCCAATGAATCGATTTTTACAAGGTGATGTTGGCTCCGGTAAAACGGTAGTGGCGGCAATTGGTTGTTATCTGGCTTATCTTAATGGATTTCAATCGCTTTTTATGGCCCCAACTGAGATTTTGGCTCAACAGCATTTTCAAACAATGATAAAACTTTTCGAGAAACAACCAATCAAAATCGGTTTACAAACTGGGTCAAATAAAACGATTAAAAAAGAAGAGGATTTATTTGACATTGTCATCGGGACCCATGCTCTTTTAAATGAAAAATTAAAATTTAAGCGGGTTGGCTTCGTGGTCATTGATGAACAGCAACGTTTTGGAGTAAGACAACGGGCTTTACTTAAAGAAAAAGGAATAAACCCGCATCTTTTGACAATGACTGCCACACCAATTCCAAGAACGGTTGCTTTAACTTTTTATGGAGAGCTTGATATTTCCTACCTTGATGAGATGCCAAAAGGCCGGCTGCCAGTAAAAACTTTTTTGATCTCAACCGAGAAAAGAGACGATGCTTACCGCTGGATTAAAACTCAAATAGAACAAAATGGAGCTTCTGTTTACATTGTTTGTCCTCTTATTGAAGAATCTTCAATTGAGACGATGAAATCAGTTAAAGCGGTAAAAAAGGAATTTGAAAATCTAAAAAAAATTTTCTCCGGTTTTCACTTAGGCTTACTTCATGGTCGGATGAAAAGTAAAGAAAAGAATCAGGTCATGAATGATTTTAAGGAAAGGCGGATTGAAATCCTTGTCTGTACACCGGTGGTTGAGGTCGGCGTTGATATCCCTCACGCCACGATCATTATCATTGAAGCGGCCGAACGCTTTGGTTTGGCTCAATTACACCAACTTCGCGGAAGAGTTGGTCGCAGTAACAAACAATCATATTGTTTTTTGTTCACTGAGAGTACGTCGGATAAGGTAAAAGAGCGATTAAATTTTTTTTGCAAAAATAATTTAGGCATAAAACTGGCCGAATATGATTTAAAAATCCGTGGTCCAGGCGAAGTCTATGGTGAAAAACAACATGGTTTTATCAATTTAAAAATCGCCTCGTTAGCCGATTATCGCTTAATTCAAAAATCAAAAAAGGCGGTCAATTATTTTCTTTCTCATTATTCATTCAATCAATACCCACAATTAGAAGCCCAAGTCAAAGCTTACCGGGTTAACCAAATTACTCGGGATTAGTTAAAAAGTACCGCCAATAAGTTTTATTTAAATGAGCTAGTTAGGTTGTAGATGGGTGTAATTACCGACATGACTAAAAAACCTACCCCCAAACCTAAAATGACAAGAATTGCTGGTTCAATCAAAGTCGTCATAGCTTTTACCGCCAGTTCTGACTCTATTTCAAAGAAATGAGAGAGCCGCAACAGTGTATCATCCAATCGCCCAGTTTGTTCACCGACTTGCGCCATCTGCACAAGAATGGGAGGAAAGATTCCTTCTTCATCCATCGCGCTGCCCAATGATTGGCCTCGTTCGACCTTTTTTTTCACATTTTTAAATGACTTTTGGTAAATAGCATTGTCGGTGGCATCAACAACAATATCCAAAGCTTCAAGAATTGAAATCCCACTCCCTAAAAGAATAGCCAAAGTCCGAGTCGCGTTAACCAGGGCAGAGATTTTAATCACATTATTAATAACCGGTAATTTTAAAAGAAAAGAGTCAAAGGTATATTTACCAACACTGGTTGATAAATATTTTCTGAAGGCTAAAACACTACCCACTATTGCCAAAATTAAAAGCGGCCAAAATTTGACAAAAAATGAGGAAACCATAATCAAAATTTGCGTAGTAAATGGTAATTCGACATTAAATTCTTTGTAAAGGTTTAAAAGTTTTGGGATAACAAAAGTAATCATGATAAACATTACTGAAAACATACCAATAAGAATAATCACCGGATAAATCATTGCTCCTTTAATTTTTCCCTTAAATTCTCGCTCTTTTTCTAAGTTGTCTGATAATTTAAGCATAATTTCGCCCAATTTTCCCGAGACTTCGGCAGAGCGAATCAAGGAAATATAAAGATCAGAAAAATAATTGGAATATTTTTTTAGCGCCGAAGAAAAAGAATTGCCAGCCTTAATTTCATTACTTAAATCCTCAATTAATTTGTGTAGCGATGGTTTTTTCACCTGTTTTTTTAAGATGTCCAGTGCCTCAGTTAATGTTAGACCAGCATTCACCATAATAGCAATTTGGCGGGTAAAATCAACCACATCGTTGAAACCAACCCGATCAAGCAAGCTCATCGTTCCCTCTTCTTTTAAGGGTTTAATCCAAATGGGAAAAATTTCTTTTGCCTGTAGATAAAGACTGACGCTTTTTATATCTTTTGCCTCAATTTTATCAATAACAACTTTCCCATTTTTTAATGCTTTGTATCGAAAAATCATGTTAAGCTTTTTAATTTATATCTCAAATAATTTTTCAAGTATCTTTGGCCGAATAGCAAAGGAATAAGCAGTTTCTCGCGAAATAAGCCCTTCCTTATAGAGACTAACCAGATATTTTTCAAAAATAATTTGGCCTTCTGATTCTTGAGTTTGCAAGATATTATCAATTAAAAAGGTTTTTCCTTCACGGATGGTGACCTCCACCGCTGATGTGTTAACCAAAACCTCAACCGCGGGAATTCTTTCCAATTTGTTAGTTTTTGGAAGGAGCCGTTGGCTAACAATCATTTTAAGGACACTTGATAATTGATTTCTGATCTGATTTTGCTGATGTTGAGGAAAAACATCAATAATCCGATCAATTGTATCGGGTGAAGAATAAGTATGTAAAGTGGAAAAAACCAGATGGCCAGTTTCTGCGGCAGTAAGGACTAGTCTTATTGTTTCATAATCCCGCATTTCACCAACAAGAATCACATCCGGATCTTCACGCAAGGCAGCTTTTAAAGCGATATTCCAGGAAAATGTATCTTCATGAAGCTCTCTTTGTGAAATTATTGCTTTTTCAAGCGGATAAACATATTCAATCGGATCTTCAATGGTAATAATATGCTTGGCGTATCGCTTGTTAATCTCATTAATTAGCGCCGATAAAGTGGTTGTTTTTCCTTCACCAGTTGGCCCGGTGATTAGAACCAAGCCTTGATTAAAATTAATGCACTGATAGAGAAGCTTGGGAAGATTTAACTCTTCGATCGTTTTTATTTGCGATGGGATAAGTCGAAAGCTACCACAAAGATTTCTTTTGGAAAAGTATAGATTGATTCGGAAGCGATAGTTTTTAAAATCATAACTTAAATCAAGCTCTCTATTAGTTAAAAGGTTTTCTTTTTGATCATCATTCAAAAGCGATAAAAGCAATTCTTTTGCCTTTTCCGGTTTAATCACGGGAAAAGTTTTAAGCTGAAATAGTTCTCCGTTAACACGGATGGTGGGATAATAATTTGGAATAAGATGCAAATCAGAAGCCTGTCGCTCAATGGCAATTGAAAATAAATCACTAAGTTCCATAATTGAATTTTTATCTTAATTTTTAACTTAACTATGACACTTCCGCCACCCGCAAAACTTCCTCAATAGTAGTTAATCCTTCCAACGCTTTCAAATAACCATCTTGTTTCATCGTAATTAATCCTTCCTTCTTTGCTTGGTTTTCGATATCTTTTGCTCCCAGCTGTTGTAATATCATCTTATTAATTGCCGGAGAAATTTTCAATACTTCAAAAATCGCTATCCGCCCAAGATAACCGGTATTATTGCATTCTTGACAACCAGTCCCTTTAGTTAATTTGATTGGTTGATTTTGCCGATAAGGTTGTGGTAAAAGATCGCCTAATACTTGAATAATATTTTGTTTGATTGATTCATCGGGTTCATATACTTGCCGGCAGTGGATGCAAGCACGCCGACAAATCCGTTGAGCCACTACCGCATTTAAAACAGAGGCAATTAAAAATGGCTCACCGCCCAAATCAATCAACCGCGGAATGGCCGTGGCTGAATCATTGGTATGTAAAGTCGAAAAAACTAAATGGCCAGTTAAAGCGGCTTGAATCGCTAATTGCGTTGTTTCTTTATCACGGATTTCACCCACCAGGATGATATTTGGATCTTGTCGCAAAAAAGCACGTAACCCAGTGGCAAAGGTTAAACCAGCCAAAGGATTAATTTGCACTTGATTAATGCCTGGTATTTCATACTCTACTGGATCCTCAAGCGTAACAATATTAACGCCGGGTTTATTTAATTGATTCAAAACAGAATATAAAGTCGTAGTTTTTCCTGAGCCAGTTGGACCGGTAACAAGAATTATTCCATAAGGTTTAGCAATAGCATCTTGTAAATCTTTCAATTGAGGGCCCCGCAAGCCAAGATCAATTAAAGAAGGGACACCGCCAGTCTTTTTTAGCAGTCGCATCACCACTTTTTCCCCATGGACGGTCGGTAAAGTTGAGACACGTAAATCAACCTCTTCTTCGCCAAGCTTAAAAGAAAATCGACCATCTTGTGGCACTCTTTTTTCATCAATTTTCATCTCCGATAATATTTTAATTCTTGACACGAGCGCTTCATGGATAGATCTTGGTAAAACAAGCTTTTCGTGTAATATCCCATCGATTCGATATCGAACCCGCGTGACTTGCTCTTGTGGCTCAATATGGATATCTGAGGCGCGGCCTTTAACTGCAAATTCAAGGATGGTATTAACAATTTTTGCCACCGGTGCTTCGTGAACACTTGTTTCTCTGACACGAAGAATACCAGTTTGGGTTTGTGCTTCCTTTAATGCTTCCTTAACATCGGGCGAAAGATTTTCCGAATAAGACAACTCGATGAATTTTTCAATTTGTTCCGGATTGGCCAACGCCAAGACGATTTTTTTGCCAGTTTTTCTTTCTAAAAAATCAATTAATCCTAAATTTAAGGGATTATTGGTTGCCAGGTATATCACACCATTTTTATCGTCATAGCGATAAGAAATCACTTTAAAACTTCTGGCTAAAGACTCGGGAATAAAACTAATTGCTTGCGGATCAATTGGTGTGGTGGAAAGGTTAACATACAATACGCCAAGTGCAGCGGCAATACTTTTGTAAACCTCCTCCTTGCTGACAGTGGTATATTGAAGAAGATATTGCTCAACCGGCATATTTCTCTTTAAACTTTCCAATTCATACTTTTCTGCTTGTTCTTGAGTGATTACCTTATTTTTTACTAGTTGATTAAGAATCTCCTTGTGTTTGCTAGGCATAATTTAAATATACGAGTATTTTTGGTAAAATGCAATATAAATATAAATATATGTTACCAATAATTCTTGTTAGTCCACAAGAAAGCCAAATTAAAGATTTTCTTCTTGAGTTGAGGCAGGAAAAAAATGAGGCGATTATAATTTTTGTTTCGCCAAAAAAGCAATTGTATTCAATTGATGATATTCGTGAGATAAAAAACGAGATTTTCTTTTTTGAAAAAAAAAGAAGGATTTATTTTCTTCGCGATTTTCATCGCTCATCTATCGAAGCGCAGAATGCTTTTTTAAAGATATTAGAGGAGCCACCGGCAAAAATCCAATTTATCTTAACCACTGACTCGATATACGCTCTTTTACCCACAATAATATCGCGGGCGAAGGTAATTAACCTAGAAAAAAAATCGACTGACAAAAATAAATCTTCTTTAGCCAGTCATTTTTCGATAACCAAAATCTTAAAGGAAGCAAAACTGGTTGAAATTAAAGATAAAGAAGAAGCGCTAAAATTTATTGAAGAATTAATTCTTTTTTTTAAAAAAGAATTAATTAAAAACCCTGATTACTTTTCAATCATTAAAGAGGCGGTGAAGATAAGATACCTTATTTTAAGCAATAATCTTAATTGGCAACTAAGCATTGATCACCTCTTGATTTTTATTAAAAGAAAGTTTATGATAAATTTTAGATGAAAAAAATTGGATTTACTTTAATCGAGCTTTTAGTCGTGATAGCCATTATTGGGATGCTTTCTGCTTTGGTTGTTCCCAATTTTATGGGAGCAAGAGAGAGAGCCAGAGATGCCCAAAGAAAATCAGACCTAACACAGATTCAAAAGGCTTTGGAAATGTATCGGCAAGACCAAAATCCACCTTTATATCCAACCGCCGGCCCAACGGCTAATCGCTTTGGTAGCTGTGGTTCTCAATTTGGTTCAACAACCGTTTATATGAATAAAATTCCCTGCGATCCTTTAGGACCAACACCATATTATTATTCACCAAATAATACCAGTCTTACTTTTGAACTTTGTACTTGTTTGGAAAATAAAGCCGATCCCGAACCAACTCCCGCTGCAATTTGTGGGGGTTTAACTTGTGCCAGCGGCCAAAAAAAATATGGCGTCACACAACCTTAAAAATTTATTAAAATTTATTTAAATAAAAAATAATAAATTATGATAATAAAAAAAATAACCACCAAAATTTTAAACCTTAAATTCCAATCCGCTTTTACGCTTTTAGAGATGTTAGTTGTTATTGGCATCATTGGGATATT
>Ga0123519_10014768_pt1 | contig 11057 bp, 7 predicted proteins | sample YelNatPaOPRAMG02_FD_87396 | JGI IMG/M metagenome (GOLD analysis project Ga0123519, IMG submission 87396) | Hot spring microbial communities from Yellowstone National Park - Yellowstone National Park OP-RAMG-02 (version 2) | ecosystem: Environmental > Aquatic > Thermal springs > Hot (42-90C) ... | reverse complement strand
GCTATCCCAAGGCGGCGGAAGCGAATCCACAGCCCACTTTAACAAGCGAAAAGCTTCGTCACGCTCAATCCTGCAAAGATTCTCGTATAAAGCCCAATTAAAATGTTTTTTCCGCCGTTTCATGCACAAAAAATAACTCTATCCATCAAAAATAAGTCTTTTCAAAATTTTACGCCAAAACCGGCGAAGCGAAAACGTTATAAGGTCGCATAGTTCATAAAAACAAACTGGAGAATTCCGGAGGAAAAACAATGCCTATAAAAGGGCATGATAAAAGCAAACTGTTTCTTACATCTGCGCTGACGGCAATATTGACTTTGGCTATGTTGATGCTGAGTGCACCCAACGTTAAAGCTGCAGACGTGGACACTTACGCCTTCATCAATGTCACTCCTAACCCCGTTGGACAAGGGCAGTCGGCCTTCGTAATAGCGTGGCTTGACTGGTACCCGCCGACAGCAGCAGGCGCTCAAGGTGACAGGTGGCGAAACATAACAATAACCGTGTGGAAACCAGACGGGTCGTCAGAAACCATGGGGCCCTTCACATCCGACCCTGTTGGCATAGTGTACTTTGAATACACGCCTACACAAGTGGGCACGTACCAGTTCCAAATGCACTTCCCAGGCCAAGTACTTCAACTGTTGAATGGCAGCAGCATGGGCTTACCGTATGTCGGCTCCTACTTCAAACCGAGCACAAGCTCAAAAGCAACATTGACCGTGCAGGCAGAGCCCTTCAACCTTGGCCAGCAGCTGAGCTTCCCACAGGTTACTGGGAACGCCCGATCTACGGCGAAAACCGTGAATGGGGCGTCCTCGGAGGCGCATGGCTCTTCGCAAACTCCAACAACGAAGGCGGCGCTGGAAGGGTCAACCTTTACGCTAAGGCGCCCGCCACCGCGCACATAGTCTGGACTAAAGAAGTAGGTTTCGGCGGGATAGCAGGCGGCGAGCTCGGCGACGTCGGCTACTACACAGGAGAAACATACGAGCAGAGGTTCCTTCCCCCAGTCATTATGCAGGGGCGCATCTACTACAACACGCCTGACCCGCCGAGATACGGCTTCTACTGCGTGGACCTGCGCACGGGCGAAACAATTTGGTGGCGAAACAGCACAGGCTACAACCTCACGGCTGCACGCGCAGGATACGGAAACATTGTACCCGCACCCTACACGCCTTTCTACATACAAATCGCCGCAGGCCAACTCTACGACTACGAATCACCAAACCAGCACGGCGTTATCCCATACCTATGGGGCTGGGGCACAACTGGATGGAGGGGCGAAGGCATCTACTACACACAGGCCTACGAGCTCTTCGACGCCGTAACTGGAAACTGGATCCTACGCTTCGTCAACGCACTGACAGGCACAACAGTGTTTGGGCCTAAAGGTGAACTACTCGTTTACATGCTTGGACCAAGCTGGGTGGCTATGTGGAACTCAAGCAAAGCCATACCACCAGGTGAACCAGTGGGCTCAGGCGCGTGGCAATGGCGCCCACCGCTCGGCGCCACGCTTGACTGGCGAAACGGGATCCAATGGAACGTAACCGTCCCAGCGCTTCCAGGGCAGACGCTCGTAAAGATTCATAGAACAGACTTCAGGATAGACAAAGACGGCGTCATAATCGCCTACGCCGTTCCGGCCAACGCCACATTCCCCGTGCCGTTCACCGAAGTCGGCTACAACGCGTTGACAGGCGAACGCATATGGGTTAAAACACGAGAACGCAACATCGCCGCGGCTAACTATCCCATACTTTGGTATGGCCCAGCAGGCGAAGGCGTCTACACGTTCTACGCAAGGGAAACACTGCGTTGGTACGCCTACGACGTATTCACAGGCGACCAGCTCTGGGTAAGCGAGCCCCAAGACGACTCTGCATGGAACATGTACACCTACGGCGGCATGGCTTCGATCGCCAACGGCAAACTCGTCGTCGCAGCCTTCGGCGGATACGTTTATGCCTACGACATAAAAACAGGGCACCGCTTGTGGAAGTACTACGTTGGCCCAAGCGGACTTGAAACCACCAGCGGGTCATGGCCCTTCTATCAACCGCCAACAATTGCCGACGGAAAAGTCTACGTAGCCAGCGGAGAACACTCACCCAACAATCCTATGTGGCGCGGTGGCAAACTCGTCTGCCTAAACCTTGCAGACGGCAAACTGCTGTGGAACATAAGCTTCTTCGGCGTAGGCAGCACCCGTGGTGGTACAGCCGTTGCGGAAGGCTACCTCGTGGCCCTAAACGAGTACGACAGCCGAATCTACTGCTTCGGAAAAGGACCGACCTCGACGACGATTTCCGCATCGCCCAAAGTAGCTGCAACGGGCTCAACAATACTGATAGAAGGCAGAGTCGCAGATGAATCACCAGGCGCCAAAGGCGCTCCAGTCGTGGCCGACGAAGACATGACTTCGTGGATGGAGTTCCTCTACATGCAGAAGCCTTGCCCATCAACAATCCGAGGCGTCGCAGTAACGTTGAAAGCCCTTGGCTCAAACGGTAAAACGATAGAAATAGGCGCCGTCACAACCGACATGAACGGTGTCTTCAAGAAGCTTTGGACGCCGCCGGCTGAGGGCGAATACACGATTGTTGCGACGTTCGAGGGCTCAGAATCCTACTGGTCATCCTACACGGAAACCGCCGTCGGAGTAGTTTCAGCAGCCGCCGCAGGCGCTGGGGTTTCAAGCACCGACGTTTACATAGTTGCCGCCGCTATAATCATCGCTGCCGTAATAATCGCCATAGCCATTTTGAAACGTAAACAAAAGTAGAACCTGAACGCTGGATTCCCCTCTTTTTTCTTTGACAGAACTGAAAAGGAGTTTATCATACGTGCTTATATCCAACGAATTGAACAATTAATCCTACACAGGAGTAAAAGATGAAGATACTCCTCATCAACCCGCCGCAATCCTTCTACCCAGGCGCCGACCCACCGGCTGGCAATCTGCCACTTGGACTGCTATACATTGCCGCAGTCCTCGACCAAGCGGGCTACGAGGTCGAGGTCTTAGATGCATTTATTGAGGGTGTACGCTTTCGTGGGTCAAATGCCTCCGTAGACATTGGAATGCCATACGCTGAAATCCAAGCGGAAGTACGTAGGCGAAAGCCGGATGTGGTTGGGGTTTCAAACCCCTTCTCGTCACAGGTTGAAAACGCTGTGCGAACTGTAAACCTTGTTAAACAAGTGGACCCCACGATCTTGACCGTTGTAGGCGGACCACACGTTACCACCGTGCCTGTGAAGTTCATGAAAGAATGCGTAAACGTGGACGTTGCCGTGATAGGCGAGGGTGAATACACCATGCTCGACATCTTGAAAGCGAAGCAAGGGCGCAAGAAGCTCGACGAGGTATTAGGCATTGCCTACCGTGAGAACGGCGAAGTGACGCTCAATCCACCGCGCCCCTTCATAAAAAATCTAGACATGCTGCCGTACCCAGCGTATCACCTAGTCAACATGGAACAGTACCTTAACCCTCGAAAAGTCGAGTACCGAAGTTTCAAGCCGAGAGCCATATCGATGATCACCAGCAGGGGCTGCCCCTTCAACTGCAACTTCTGCGCCGTGCACCTGCACATGGGTCGCGCCTTCAGGGCTCACTCCGCAGACTACGTAGTGCGCCACATTGAACACGTAGTGACAAAATATGGGGTGAGAACAATCTTTTTCGAAGACGACAACCTTACTTACGACTTGAAACGCTTCGAAAGAATCTGCGACACAATAATCCAGAAAGGCCTGCGTTTCAAATGGGAAACGCCGAATGGCGTGCGCGCTGACTACCTCACGAAAAGTCTTCTGGAAAAAATGAAACGCGCAGGCTGCCAAAGCCTCTTCTTCGGAATCGAATCGGGACAGCAACACATACTCGACAAGGTCATCGACAAACGCCTAAGCCTAAAAGCCGTCGTCAACGTAGCCAAGATATGCCAGGAAATCGGGTTGAAAACAGCCGCTTTCTACATAATCGGCTTCCCCGGAGAAACCAAAACAGACATGCTCAAAACAGCCGAATTCGCTTTAAGACTTAAAAAAGACTTCGACGTAGGCATTCTTCTCCATGCTGCGGCACCCTCATACGGCACACGGCTATGTGAAGAATGCCTCAAGAAAGGCTACATTCCCAAAGAGTTAACGCCGCGGACATTTGCCGAAGGCAGGCAGCCATGGGGAAATCCTGTAATCACCACTGAAGACTTCACACCCGCAGACGTAAGAACAATAGCCTTGAAAACTATGGAAAAATACAAGAAACTATGCATAATAAGCTACATAAAAAACCCTAGAAAAACCCTGAAAACAGCGTTGGATCAGCCTAAGCTCATGCTAAAATTCGTCAAAGACCTACTCTTCACATGGAAATCACTCGCAACCTGCAACGACACAACACCATGCATTCGATAATGCCTAAAAACAGATATTCAGCAACCAAGAAACAAGATTTCAAGCATTGTAATGTTTGTCACGGCTTTTACTTGGCAGCTTAAGCCATCCACCATAGGCAGAGTTGCCCAAGACACGGATGATAACGAAAACTTGCGTTACAACTTAACAACCATGACGATAAAATGTTTCGTAATACCAACAGCCGTTATATGCCATGACCCGATTATGCTTTCCAACACTCAACTTGGAGGCTTGACTTGTCAGTGGGTTTTCATACTACAAAGTCTTAAATACCTAATCCAGCGTAGAGCTAAGCCATGACGCCCACAGCGTCATAAAACATAGAAATAAAGAAGAAGGAAAAAGATGAAAAATAGCTTTTCACTAACCGACACCAAATCAAAGGGACAAAAACTACATGCTTTAACATCGCTGCTCCTCGTGCTCACAATCGCTCTCACACTTGTTGCATTGCCCCTCGCCAACGCGCACACACCTGCATGGACTATTCCGACGTATGCCTACGTAGCCTGTTCGCCGAACACTGTCGGCGTTGGCCAGTACACACTGATTGTTATGTGGCTTGACAAGTATCCAGCCACGGCTGGCGGTCTCGGCGGCGACCGTTGGCGCGGCTTTAAGTTGGATATTACGAAGCCTGACGGTTCTAAGGAGACGATTCCGTATACGGGTGAAACCAGCCAGGTGGGTTCGGCGTGGGTTCTCTACACGCCTGACCAGGTTGGTGACTACACGATTGTGTTCAGCTGGCCTGGGCAGACGCTGACCAACGGCACTGGCTCGCCAAGATACAGCGAGTACGAAGGCGACTACTTCATGGGTGCAACGAGCGCGCCATGCATTCTTCATGTGCAAAAAGAACCCATTTCAGGATGGCAGGAACCGCCTGTTCCGACAGACTACTGGACGAGGCCTATTCCGACGGCGAACAGAGAATGGGCGCAGCTTACAAGCAACTGGCTAGGCGGCAGCTGGCTCCGGTACACGAACTTCCAAGAAGAGGGCAGAGCGCCGAACACGCCGCACATTGTTTGGACGAGACCTGTGATTTCAGGCGGAATTTCCTCGGCACGTTACGGCGCCGTAAAATACCAGGCTACAGACTACGACAGCTTACTCACGGGACCAATAATCATGAACGGTAAAGTCTACTACACGGCAAAAACCTCCACATATGGCCGGTACGGCTATTACTGCCTGGATCTGCGAACTGGAGAGCAGCTGTGGTACAAGAACGGCACGGACAACGGCATCACACCCACGGTGAGTGTTCGCTACTCGGGCTTACACGGTGCAGGCGTCTACTCAGGACAACAGTTTCCAGTGCTGGCCTTCGGCCAACTGTACCATTACTATTCCGTGAACGGTGAAGGCATCTGGAGCTACCTATGGCTGACACAGAGCGGTACGCCTCAGACCACAACAAGCGGAGGAACGATGTGGCACATGATGGATCCCGACACTGGCAACTGGATAATGAGCCTGAAAAACGTGCCAACAGGCACGAGCATCACAGACCAGGACGGAAGCCTGCTGCTGTACACTTACAGTTCAACTACAGGGCGCTTCCTCTGCTGGAACTCAAGCCAAGCCATACCGCCAGCAAGCCCCACTGGAACGGGACAGCAACAGTGGCATCCACCCGTCGGAGCCGTCATAGACGCCGTCAACGACACAACATGGCAGCAGTGGGGTATCCCCTCGGGCTCAGGGTTTGACCAAATCGACATTTCCCCACGTTCGGGCTACACAATGAACGTCACAGGACCAGTGGGCTTGCCATCGCTCAGCTCCGTCCTCAGCGACAACAAGAATGTGCCCAGAATCATGTTCTTCAGCGACATGCGTAACTCACCTAGCTTCGGCTCAAGTGACATGTATTTCCGTGCTGCAGCCGTCCGTATAGAATACCATGTGGCTCCGTACAGTCCATACCCGAACAAGACGAACACGCAGAACTATGACCTCGGATACGGCGTGACACTTTTGTGGAATAAGACGATCACCAAACCGCTGGGCGGAAACTTAACGTTCAGCATAGGCCCAATAAGCTACGAGGACCGCGTCTTCACCGTCTGGTGCAAGGAGAAGATGCAGTGGTGGGGCTACAGCCTGGATGATGGCTCCCTGCTGTGGGGTCCAACCGACCCGCAGGGCGCATGGGACATGTACGGCAGCGGCGGCTTTTACGCGTACGGCAAACTCTTCTCAGGCTACCTCGGCGGCATAGTCTACTGCTACGATATCAAGACAGGCAAACTGTTATGGAACTACACGGCTGCAGGTATAGGCTATGAAAGCCCATACGGCAACTACGACGTTGGCTTCGGAGGCAAACGTGCTGCTGACGGTAAACTATTCGTTTCCTCAAGCGAACACTCGCCCACGCAGCCGCTCTGGCGTGGCTCATACCTACGTGCCATAGACGTAAACACAGGAAAAGAAGTCTGGAAGCTGCTCGACTGGGTAAGCGGCTTTGCCATGGCCGACGGCTACATTGTAACCGGAAACTACTACGATAACCAGATGTACTGCATAGGCAAGGGGCCAAGCGTAACAACTGTAGACGCACCAATGACAGGCGTTCCTGCAGGCTCAACCATAATCATACGCGGCACCGTGACAGACCAGTCACCAGGCGCGAAAGCACTCGCAGAAAAAATGGGCTACTCAAACGGTATCCCCGCCGTCGCCGACGCAGACATGCAGGCATGGATGGAATACCTGTACATGCAACAGGCACGTCCGACGAACGCCAAAGGCGTAGAAGTAACCCTTGACGCAATAGGTCCAGACGGCAAACTAATCAGCATCGGCAAAGCCACAACAGACCTGAGCGGACTCTACAGCTGCACCTTCACACCAAGTACCCCAGGAGTATACACCATAATCGCCACGTTCCAAGGGTCCGAATCCTACTTCAGCTCCTTCGCAGAAACCGCCATCGTCGTAACCCAAGCTCCATCCCCGTCGATCCCAGCGACACCGCCACCAACATCCGCCTCACCTTCAGCATCCGCCTCGCCGACAACAGCCCCGCCCCCAGGTGGAGCTCCTAGAATCGACATTTTCATGGTCGCCGCAGCAGTCGCGGTCATCGCCGTAATAATCGCAGCAGCACTCGCACTCAAACGTCGCACCAAATAAACAACCGGGCGGCATAAGCGCCCAACCCCCCCATTTTTTAAAAGATCAAACCGCCCGCAACATTAAAAAAGCAACCAAACGCCGACCGGAACACCCCTCACACCTTCGGTTTCCCGCTTTTTTGGCTTAGACGGTGCCGCAGAGCCTTTCACGGCAAAACTGAAGCAAATCTCTGCAGCTCTTAAGGAACTCCCAAGAATAAACGGTCGCCTTCAACCTCAAAAAGGTTAAAGCGATCCCATAAATTCTGTGAATAAGACTGCATGGATGCATGTTGACCGCAACTTCCACTCCGCTTCTTCTTCAGCTACATCAATTTGATTGGTCTATGAAAGCGTCGACCACCACCCACATCATGACCTGCACGTTTAATTCGCTTCGACGCCCACTTCGCTTGCAGCATGACGACACAGACAGGCAACCTTAAACACTTCTAAGTCAAGCTGAAAAATTCGCACAGAAGCCTAAACTAACTATTCACAGCACCAGATGTTACAGTAACAACAAATTAAGATTGAATTGCAAATGCTTTTGCACTACTAAGCCTTGTACATGCAATTAATCATAAGCATGCGAAACGGGGCTCTCCAGTCTTCTTCGTTGCCCACTCATTTCCTGGCTAACCAGCAGCTCATTTCAGGTCTGCATAACCTTCTGTAAACGTTGAAAAGCGGGTTTATCAACAAAGTTCCATTTAGATAGTAGTCTATACGTTTGAAATACTCGAACTTTTCTTCCCTGAAAATTTTCTCTATACGCGCGTGGTCTACCGGGTGTTCCTTCTTATGCCAGTAATCCGACACTGTATAATCGATTCTAGGGGCTTCAACACCAGCAAACCGTAGGTACAACATGTTAAGCGGAGGCACGGAATGAAAGTACAACAGCTTTACCAACTGAGCTAAAGCACGAGGCTCGTCCATCCAGTAGAATGGTGAGGCTTCATGGTCTACGTACAACACGCCCCCTTCTTTTAGAAGCCCTGCAAGCTGAATTAAAGCCGTCTCATAATCTGGAAGGTGATGCAAAACAGAATAACACGTTATCAAATCGAAGCAATTGCGAATTTTTATTTCTTCCACAGGCGAATTGACAACAACAAGTTTTCCAGCGCTAATATATTCACTGTACTTCCTCTTCAGGATCGCGCACATCTCAGAGGAAAGATCCACGGCAGTGACCAAATAACCCATGCGCAAAAGTTTACCCGTAACATTGCCCGTGCCAGCTCCAACGTCTAACGCCTTTTTCGTTTTGCCCAACACAAGCCTATCCGCCATCTTCAGAAACGACACGATCCTCTCCTGCTCTCGTTGATTGTACACTTCAGGATGCAACAATTCATAACGTTCAGCCTCAAAACGATGAACCGCAATATTTGCCGCATGAATCTCCTCAACCCTTCCCAAACGAAATAACCCTCCGCGCATCTGACTTTCCATCGTTTTCATACAAACTCCGATATATGTAGCTTCCCCCACAGCTTAAACCAAAAACCAAATTTCGCACAGAAGACACAGCGCGAACTGGCCCGTGAGAAGTCCGCGTGCACGCTTTACAAGCTTGCCACATGCGTAAATCAAAAACATTAAATTCATCATTCGGTATACGACTAAATGTTCTCGACAAACTTTCTTGGGTCAATGAAAAACTGTTCGGACGTGAAAATCACGCAGCGTAACTATAGCATATTCAGAGTTTCGGTTCTTTCCGTCGTATTCTGCTTTTTTGCCTACGTCTTCTACTGGCTTGCAAAAAGCCTCGTCTGGGCTGCCAGAATCACACTTGAGCCAGCAGCGTACTCGCCTCCTACAGGCTTCAGAATAATCGACAGTTGCAGCGTGTTTACTGCTTTCACAATGGAGTACACAGGCTTCTTAGGCTTACTCGTACGTTTCGCAGACGCCTCTTACGCCCTCTATGCAACCTACCTCCTCCTAAGGAAAGACCAGGCGCAAACGAAAGCCGCGGAAAAAGCATCAGACGCTCTGGTGCTTGAAGGTCTCTACTTCCTTTCCTTCATCCCAGCCGTGGTCTTTCTGCTCCGTTTCTCAGCTCTCCCACAGACTTCAAACCTGTGCCTCTCAGGTGCATTCATCGCTCAGATGACGCTAAATTCGCCCGCTCTCATTTGGCTAGCGCTGCAATTGAGAAAACATAGCCGAGAAACCATGGGACTTATAAAAGCCGCAAGCTTAGCCGCAATGAACTATACAATCGCCCTGTGGGTAACATACATACTCAAATGGACAGAGATGACAGCGCTTGAAGGCTTTAACTGGCTATTTTCCTTTCCACGCAGCCTCGGCTTCCTTAACACTGCATCCATTCTCTCCTTATCCGCCCTATCCGCTGTAGCCGGAGCCCACAGCCTTAGACGACCAGTCATTGGCAACGCTGTAAGATGGTTCGGTCTCTCCGCGACCCTTACAGGCGTGCACACCGCGATATATACAATCTACTGCGCCATTTTTAACGTTGTACAATTCATACAGTTCGGAGAGCTTTGGACGCTGCCTCTAATAGCATTGGGGCTCTACCTACTGCTGAAAAACCCAAAAACAAAACTAGCGTAAGCTACGACGCAAACGAGCGAATGATATCTCAAAAACATGCACTATACATACGAACACGATTGCTTTTTCACCGTTTACTTCCCTACGCTGAACCTACATGGTGCACAACTTAGCCAACTCGCTCCCATCTCTCCAGGAATTCGAACTGCCCGGAAAGTGGCACTTTCAAGCACGCGGCTAGGAAAAATGGTTATTGCTACATAATCTTTTTTAAGCGGCGTTTCCAATCTAACCTAAACCGTCAGAGTCAGAAGGCAGAAGGGCGATTTTGCTTTGACTAACAAGGGACCTTTACTCATGACTTCTTGGCGTGCTACGGGCGCATGTAACGCGCGATGCAGATACTGCAACGTTGACGCTTCAGGGCTGCCTGCTCCAAGAGAATTGAGCACGAAGGAGGCGTTACACCTCGTCGATGAAGTCTACAATTTCGGCGTCAGATGGTTCGGAATCAAAGGCGGCGAGCCTCTTCTGAGAAAAGACATTTTCGAAATCGTCAGTTACGCCAAGAACCTTGGTCTCAACGTCTGCCTCCTCACAAACGGTTGCTTCGTCAATGGAGAAAACTACGACAAACTTGTCAGGAATGAAGTGTGGACTTCAGTAAGCATCGACGGTCCAGAAGAAGTGAACGATTACCTGAGAGGAAAAGGTTCATACAGGAAGGCGTTGTCTGCGATAAAGAAGCTTTCTGAGGGCAGAATCCTGAATGGCTTAGCTGCAGCCATAACAGCTGTTAACTATAAGCATCTTGACCATGTCGCTGAACTAGCCGAAGAGTATCACGCGAACTTCGTGTGGTTTAATCATCTGGTTCCGAGCGGACGCGCAAAAGAATCCTTGGAGCTAGCTCCGTCGCCAGAACAGTACGAGTGGACCTTAAACCACATTTGGGACCTG
>Ga0123519_10014767_pt1 | contig 11058 bp, 5 predicted proteins | sample YelNatPaOPRAMG02_FD_87396 | JGI IMG/M metagenome (GOLD analysis project Ga0123519, IMG submission 87396) | Hot spring microbial communities from Yellowstone National Park - Yellowstone National Park OP-RAMG-02 (version 2) | ecosystem: Environmental > Aquatic > Thermal springs > Hot (42-90C) ... | reverse complement strand
GAACTTGTCCTTGTCCTGCGAATGCTGCTGGGCCTGCTCGAATCGCGACTTGATGTGGTCCGCGGTGTGTGTGCAGTAGTTTAGAGTCCCGAGGCTCGCGTAGGCGTCAGCAAAGTCGGGTTTGGCCCCGATGGCTGCCTCAAAGTCCTCCTCGGCCCCGTAGATATCTCCCTGGGCGTGACGAACCACGCCGCGAGCGTTCAGCGCCAAGTACCAGCCTGGCTTGATCTTCAGCGCCTCGTCAAACGCCTTCTCCGCTTCCTTCCATCGTTTGAGCCGCGCTAGCGCATCACCACGCAAGTACCAGGCAACCGCGTTGTCCTGATGGTCCCCAAGAAGCCGCTTTGTCCATTCATCCCACCGGTCGTGATAATTCTGCCAAGCCGCCGACGCAAATAACTCACACGATTCGTTGTTTCGATTCAGCGCCAAGTACGCGTGGGCTTTGATCAACGAGATGACGCCGGAATATGAATCACTTGGAACGCGAGTGGCCTCTTCAGCCAGTTCCTTCCAGCGCGTATTCAACAGCAGTGGTATGAGGCGACGGGCAGAGTCCGCCTCGGGTTGTCCTATCTGGCCAGCGAAGCACGGTCCCCATGCCGCCATCATCCAAATAAGCGATAGGATGGCCGCAATGAGTTTGGATGTTGATCTCGACTTCTGGGAAGGCTGAGACTCAAGTCTTCGAGGGTCCATATCCCGGCACTCCGTTCTATGCGCACTCCAGCGCGTTGGAAGCGCGCATGACGCAACGTAGTTGGTGACGGTCGATTAATCCAGCCTTGCGCCACTCATGCACTATCGGGATCGCTATTGGCAAATGGTTCCAGGGGTATCGTCAAGCCGGCAGTGGCCGAAAAAGACGTACAGATCGCCTCATCAGGACTTGGGGAAAATCCTGTGTGTCTCCGTAGCGTCGCGCCATTTTCCATTGGGTTGCAACTCCTCCAGGTGACCGTGAGGGTTGGGACGATAGTCAATACGGAATTTCCTCTTTCCATCTTTGCTGAGAACGACAAAACTTTTATCATCGTTTCGTTTCACTTCGGGATCGGGACCGAGCCACTCCAACAGTTTACTTAACGCGTCGCGAACCTTATCCAGGGTGCTCGCCAGTCGCTCGGACGCACTCGATGTGCTGGCCTCCGACCCCTCGGTTGCTCCCTCGCCGCCGTCGTCTTTATTACCATCATCATTGCCGCCCAGTTGGGCGAAATAAACCACCGAGGTCGCCAGTTCCGCGGACGGGCGCACACTCACGCTGGTGCAGCCAGCCGCATAGTTGCGGATGTATGCATCTGCGTTGCCGCCCAGTTGGGCCTTAAGCAGGGCCGCGTACCGCTCCGCCGACCGCTGCTGAGCGCTCGCGTTCGGCAACGGGTCTGCCCGGGCTTCCAGGCAGTAGTAGCCGATCTTGCGGTCTCTGATGAGTTCCAGCAGCCCGCGGCTGCCGGCCTCCTTGAGCCGTTCCAGTTCGCCGCTCTGGACCAAGTCGGCAAAGCGACCACAATTGGCCGCCGAAGTGCCTCCCGTCGACGAAAGCGATGTTGCAGAGAACAACCCCAATTCCGTCCAACCGTCGCCCAGGTGACCAGAACCAATGAACAAGATCGGGCAGTCGTAGCGTGGCAGTTGGCTTGCCAGCGTCTCGGCAACGGAGTGGTTTCGCGCGCCGACCGCGTAAGACAGCAACGAGGCATATCTGCCGAGGTCGGCCGTGTGAGAATTCGATTCCAGCCACGCCCGCGCGCAGACGCCATACAGCACCGGGTCTTCAACACCAAGGATCGGAATGCCTCGCTGATGCTTCCATTCGTAAGCTACGTAGCCCGGGATCAGGAAGCTGCCCAAGACATACCGGATCTGCCGATCGCTGGGTTTCGCATCGGCGCGGACCAACGGGGCGACGGAAAGCTGCTCGCCGTTAGGCAGGCCTTCGGAAAGGAAGACGGTGCGTTTGTCAGCCAAGAGCGACGGGTTATCGGCAAACAGGATTTCGAGACCCTGGAGCAGCGACCAGTGTTGCTGGAGATTCCAATGCGGCTCGCCCACAATTAGCACGCTGCGCGACGCCGGATACGTCGAGACGGCCGTGACGATCAAGTGCTGCTGGGCCTTTGGGGAAAGAACAACTTGGAGGTTGGGGGCGATGCTCAGCGTGTGCGGACGGGGCTTATGGAACAAAAGGGCGGTCCATCGAGGCGGCACCAGATCCGCCGCGGCGGCGGGCTCCTCGGCGGCAGCCCAGTCCTTGCAGTCCAACAGCCGATCGGCGTGTTGGACTAACAGGGCTTGCACGTTCTGCCACGCTTGCGGAGAAAGCACGGTGGAGAACCACTCGCAGCCTGGCTGCTGCCGGATAAAGCGATCCTCAAAAGAGTACTCCTGCACGCGGACCTGGATCGGACCGAATACCAGCGGCGCCAATTCGATGGATACGAATTCCTGTCGCTCCAGCGCGGTACTCAGCCGCGAAGCCAGTTCCCCCTCTGGCACGGCTACTACTTGAGTTGCCACCCCCCTCGAACCGCTGCCAAGCACCTCAAGGTACTTGGCGCGGGCCAAATCGACCTGGGCCCTCCCCGCTTCCCCCAGCGCACGAAGCACGCTCGCCCGACCCAGATACGCATCCGCCGGGCTCGCGTCGAGCCGTATGGCTTCGTTGTAATCCGCCAGGGCCTGATCGAGATCACCCTTTCGGTAATGGCAGTCGGCCCGGTTGGCATAGGCGGACGCATACCGTGGCGCGGCTTGAATCGCACGGCTGTAGAGTTGAATCGCCTCGTCGAGATTGCCCTGTTTGTGAGAACAGGTTGCCAGACCATGCAAAGCGACAACGTTTTTTGGATCGAGCGTCAGAGCGGCTTGATAATCACGTACCGCCTTCTCTGGCTCCCCCTTTGCCAGCCAGGCGCCGGCACGGCTCAGATATGCCGGGACAAAGGACGGGTCGATTTCAATCGCTTTGGTCGATTCGGCGATCGCTTTGTCCACTTCGCCCCGATGAAGCCAGACAACAGCACGGCCGTTCACTGCTGCGGGCGAGGTCGGATCCAGTTGAATTGCCCGATCGTAGTCAGCAAGGGCCTGTTCCAGAGAACCGTCAGCGAGATAAGCGTCCCCGCGATGCCGGTACGCCTCGCCAGACTGGGGATTGAGTTGAATCGCCTTATCGCAATCGTCTAAAGACGATTCGGCCTCGCCCACCAACAACCAGGCTTCCGCCCTTTGACAATAGGCTTCGACAAGATTTGCATCCAGACGAAGTGCTTCAGTGAAGTCCGCAATGGCCTTCTGGTGCTCGCCCTTGGCCGCATACAGCTTGCCCCGCTGGAGCCGGGCCATCGCGTCGGAGGTGTTGGACTGGACCGCCTGGCCGGCCCGGGCGATCGCGTCATCCAGCGTCGCTGCCTCGGCGGCAGAAATCCAACCCTCGAAGTGCTGCCCCGCCTTCCGCACCGAAACCCAGAGCCAACCCGGGCTGATATCGCGGACGATCAAAACACCGCCAGGGGCAACGGTTGCACGGACCTCGGTGCCAACACGAACCGATGCTCCTCGAGGTACGTAAATCCGGTCCCCCGGTTGGAAGGGGGCCGACAAGAGCGGGGAGGAAACAAGTATCCCCCACGCTACGATCAGCCTCGAAAACGCGGACATCAGGAACGATTTCCATCGTGACACGGCTAACACCTTGCCCAATCGACGGCCGGCGAGTTCGCCTGAAATTCGCCGAGGAATCTGGCAAGGCCACCCAATGGAGAAGACCCCGCCGGTGCTTTGCGGATCGGGGGCTAATGTTCCTGACGGGTGGCGACCAGTTGCCCGTGCAATGCGGGGGGTTCTCCGTCTCAAAAGGGTTACTGGTGCTCGAACGTTTTCCTCGGCCTCCAAATATTCTTAGTGCAAAACGGACCCGTAACCCGACAACGGATTTTTAGAATTCGCAGAACGCCTCTCCGGAGCAGCGGGCAGCAGCCTCGGCCTGCCTGGCCCGGTGCATGCCCGCACGCTTCAAACAAAACCCCTTGGATAAGCCGATGCAAAGGACCTCCCGGCGAAGTGGGGGACGATCAATGTCCCTCGCTGCAAATGCCCAGTCCGGGGGGCCAAAAGGGCCTTCTTTGCCACGGAACAACCATTCCGCGTAGTACAGCACCCGCCCATATGGTTGGGGCTGAGGCGAGGAGGGGCGCGTTCGGGCAGATTCTCGCTAGGAGAGGCCCTCAGGAGAAGGGGCTTATGCCTGCGGAAGCATCGAATCAAGGCGAGATGCTTTTCAGCCGAATGAGGGACAACGTAAGGGAAGTAAACCGGTGTGGAGATCCGTGGTCGGCCAAGCGGTACAAACGAGTGGGTGCGCCGCGACCCCACATCGCGGCAGGGAAGCCGGTGGTCCCTAACGAAGAAACAGACCCTTGCGCGGCCGGTGGGGAGAGGTTTCGGGGCGGAGAACCTCAAGCTGCCGCGAAGCAGAAAACGTAGCCAAGGATGTGAGACGCCGCGGCCAAGCCAGCCCACTCCCCTTTACTTGCTAGCCGAGGGGTGAGGAAGTGCGAAAAAAACCAGGACCAGGAACACGCCCCCGAGGCCAATCGGCGGGGGAGAAGGGGCCTAGCGCGTCCGTACGAGGAGATCGACCGGGTTGGGGCGCGGCGTATACTGAGGTGCGGCCAGGAGACAACTTACTTACCGGCAAACGGGGGCCCACGGAGTGACGGCGGTGGCCAGGGACACGTGTTGGCTTTGTCGGTCGTGGCGAGGCCACGGGTTTGGGCGATGCTTTCGGTGTCCAAGCCCCTATGGAACCCAGCGGGCCGTAGTCCGGTGCCAAGCGACGGTGCCGCTGACCACCGGGTAAGCCCGATTGTCCGGCAACGTGATCAACGTTGGGGGGCGTGATAAGTGAGTCCGTTGGTCCCCCGTCCCGGGGCTAGGCTTGCTTATGGCATGGGCCCTTTCCCTGGCCTCGGCCATTGGGGCCCGCCAGTGGAGGTGGTCGTCTTGCCCTCCCACTAGCTGATGGTGCACGTTCTTAGGTCACAGCGGTTCTCGACGTTACCGAGGCAGGACAGGCCGTAACCAGCGTCCACTCCGACCGCGTCCTGCCGGGCGCTCAAAACTATCTGTCGTAAATGTCAATTCAGACGTCGCAAGGGGGTTGGTGTGGCTCGAAAGGGCGTTCAGAGAATCTCACTCCCCCGGCACGAGGCGGGCTTTCCTGGACAATTGCCCTCACTCGGCTGCCACTCCCATAGCAGAGGCGAACGCCCGTTGCGAGGGGGCAGGGGCACACGCGGGGTGATTGACACCCCGCCAATCCCTTGCTACGCTGGGTTTGGCTTCGGCACCGATAGAGCTTAAGGAGTGCGAAAGCTGGGTTCGGGCAAGCCAGGGTGCCAGCGGCCTTCAGGCCTGATCTTGTCGCTTCAAGCTGGGACGCTTCGATGTCTTCTGAGAGCGTGAAGGAGTGGCTGATTCGGCTTGCTGGGGGTGACCAGGAGGCAGCGCAGAAATTATGGGAGCGCTACAGCAGAGATCTTGTTAGGTTGGCTCGGCGCAAGCTGGAAGGCATCCCTCGGCGCGTTGCCGACGAAGAAGATGTGGCGTTGAGCGCGTTTCGAAGCTTTTGCGGGAGGCTGGCGGCAGGAAGCTTCCCCCGGCTGAACGACCGCGAGGATCTTTGGAGACTTCTGGTGGCGATCACCGCGCGCAAGGCCCTGCAACATGCACGGCGGTACCGCGCTGAAAAGCACGGCGGCGGTAGGCTTCGCGGCGAATCCGAGTTTTCAGCTGCCGAGCATTCGTCTGCAACATTTGGCATCGAACAGGTTATCGGCCGTACGCCCTCACCCGAATTCGCGTGCATGGTTGCCGAGAATTTCTGCGAACTGCTGGAGAAACTCGGCGATGAGTCCTTGCGAGAGCTTGTGCTCTTGAAGCTTGAGGGGTATACGAACGATGAAATCGCTGGCCGGCTTGCCTGTACCGTCAGGACGGTGGAACGCAAGCTCAATCGGATACGCCAGAAATGGGAGTCGGCAGGATCATGAGCCACAGCGACGGCCAAAGGATAATCTGTGCGCATGGCTCACCGTGCGAGTGGATCGACAGGATCTGCGATGAACTGGAAAACGCATGGAATAGCGGGAAACCGCCGCGGCTCGAAAACTTCTTGGACCAATGCCCGAGGCCGGCCGGTGGGGCTCCGTGCCGTGAGCTGGTCCTCGAACTGGCGATGATCGATATGGAGCGGCGATGGCGGGGGAATGTCCGGAACGGGCGATTGCCCGGCGATAGGCCAAGACTTGAACAGCCAGACGAAGCAGAAGAACCCCATGAAGTTCGGCTTCCCCTGCTGGAAGACTACTTGCGGTGGCTTCCCGGGCTTGGTGGTCCGGATCAGCTTCCCGAGGAGGCGATTTTCTTCGAATACCGGCTTCGCTGGGCTTGCGGCCAGCGGCCTGAGATTTCGGAATATACGCGGCGGTTTCCTGGCAAAGCTGAGCAGCTCCGGTGGCTGCTCGGGATTGCAACCGAGCCGCTCGCCGGGGGTTCCACCACCATCACGTGGTTCGTCGAAAAGCCGTCCGCTCATCTCCTCCCCTATCGCAAGCTTGGTGCCTATTGGCTCCTTGAACGTGTCGGAGAAGGGGGCATGGGCGAGGTGTACAAGGCGCTGCACCTTGAGACGCACTCAGTGGTCGCCGTTAAGGTCCTTGCCCAGGGATTGCTTGAACGACAGCGCGCCCTGAAGCGGTTCCGGCGGGAGATCCAGATCGCTGGCCGCGTCGAGCATCCAAACGTAGTGCGGGCACTGGAGGCTGGCGAACTTGGCGGTACCCATTTTCTGGTTACCGAGTATGTGGATGGCTGGGACCTGGAGAAATTGGTGCGCTTGTGCCACCCGCTGGACTTGGGAGAGGCGTCGGAGCTTGTCCGGCAGGCAGCCCGCGGGCTGGCATGTATACACGAGCACGGGTTGGTTCACCGAGACGTCAAGCCCTCGAATGTGATGTTGTCCCGGCAGGGGCTGGTAAAGATCCTCGACTTAGGGCTGGCCTTGTTTCGCGGCGATGCGAGCTGGCAGCAAGAAGCTCCGCTGACTGGCTCCGACGAAGTCCTTGGGACCTTCGAGTACATCGCACCAGAGCAACTCTCTAGCAGTCACAACGTAGATCACCGTGCCGATATTTACAGCCTGGGGTGTACATTCTACCAGTTATTGACTGGGCGCCCCCCATTTCCCCGTAGCCAATACCGCTATCCGCTTGAGGTCGCCATGGCCCACCGGAGCCAGCCGATCCCGCCCATTCGAAGGCTGCGGAGCGGCGTGCCGGACGGCCTAGTGGTGGTTCTGGAACGGATGCTCGCCAAGGATCCGCAGGATCGCTTCAGCTCGGCAAACGAGGTCATACACGCGCTGCGTCCCTGGGCTGATCGGTGTGGGATGCCTCTGCTGTCCGCGCGGGCAGCGAAAGCGGCCATCGCTAAGCCGGTCAGCGCTGATGCGAGGTAGCAACGGTGGCATCGGCCAGCGAATGCCGGCGATAAGCCGACAAGAAGCTGCTGTCCTGAAATCGGTAACCGGCAAGACCGGGACATCGCAATTCCAGTCGTTTGCCGACAGGCGAAAAGGGATGAGCTTCACCCAAGCGGAGGAGAGTTAATCATGACTTTGGGGAGGCAGGGCGGAACGGCCTGCGCCTCATGTTCCATCGGTGCGGCACGTACACTCCTAGCCTTCCCGACCAGCCAACCATCCACGCCGGGATCCGGGCGATCCTTTAGGATGGTAGAATCTCCGTCAAAAAGCCTATGCAAATGGGCGTGGCGATCCCAAGAAGAAAGCCTTATGGCCCCATCCGGCCGCAAATTGCGCCGCTTTTTGCAGTCCGCCAGGACCGAGGTGCCATCACGTCGTAGCGCTGGGGCAGGGTGCCTCGGCGGGGCACGCCGAGAACGTGCTAAGCGCCGGCGTTTGGGCGCCTGGCGGGGGACCAAGCCCCGCGTGCTCGTCCTCTTGCTGGGCGGCGACGAGCTGGTGCAGGCGCTGGCCTAGTCGGGTGCAGAGGGCCGCGAAGTGGCGATCCAGTGCCTCGCGACTGAAGGCCTTTATTCTCTGATACGCCAGGTCGTCGGGCCGGGGACACGGCAAGCTGTCGCCCAGAAGTTTCAACGCCCCGGCCAAAGGATACTTGTACCGCTTCAGCCGCTCATAAACCCGTTCTGAGAAGTCCAAAGGCATCTTTTCGTCGTCGAACAGGTCGCGGCTGGCGGCCAGGGCCAGCTCCACGTAGGCCGCCTGGAGCAGAAGCTGGCGCATCTGTTCTTTGAGCGAGGCCATATGGGCCTTGCGGCGCCAATGGGCCGCCTGGGCCTTTTGGGCCATGAGCGCTTCGGCAGCGCGGCGGAACTGGCCAACCAGCCGCTTGCGGTGGTCGCCGGTGAGCTGGGCGGCTTGGCCGTGGTCCAAAAGCGATCGCAAGGCCGCCAGCGAGCCGATAGGCTGGCCGTCGGGCAGGCCGTAGTAGCCGACGATGGGCCAAGGCGCCTCCATAACACAGCGGACCACCTGCCCGCCGCGCGGGTTTTCGCCAGGCGGGTCCACGGCATGGAGGATGTCTTCCAGCAGCCCGCCGCCGTAGGTCAACAGCGGCAGCCTTTGCGGTTCGATTCAACCACTCCGCTTGCCAGCCACGAGCTGCTGGCGCGCATGGTCCAGCGTGCGAGCTTTTCCTTCGGCATCCTCGTACTGCCAAAACGCTCAGCCGTTAGTGCTCATCCGGCGTCCCGTGACCGTGCTTCGGACAAAGTCCGCTGCGGTGCTACACGAATCATACGTCTCGCCCTGGAACTCAACCTTGCCGTCCGGCCGCAACGTCGCCTCCAACAGGCGCCCCTTGTACCGGCGAAACAATCGTAACGGTGGTTGGACCAGACCTGCCACGATCAAGTCTTCCAGGTCCACCCTGAAGGCGGCGAATCTTTTCGATCGTTGCTCGTATTGCCGCCCGAAGCTGCCCTTGGTCGGACGCGTTCATGGCGACCTCTCAAAGCCGGCGGGATGAGGATACTCTACCTTCACGGGCAATATGGCGGCTATAGCCCGCCGCGTACAGGGCCCCGGGGGCGCTCCGTGGTAAAGTGACGGCTCGACGGGCTGCTGCGGCAGTCCGAACCCGAGGCAGCGTGAGGCAGCCGCTCCTTAGCTGATTGAGCATCAACGCTCCTGCGGCAACGCGCGAAAAAGGCTGGGGCGCTCGGGAAAGTTGCTCGCGCAACGCGCTGGGCGTATTGGCACCCTCGCTCGCTGACCGCACCCTGTTCCTGCCTGGCCTGACGGGTCACCCTCAGATCGAGCGTTCGTCGCGTGCCCGGTAACCAATTCCGCCTTGCGAATCTGATCCATCAACGGGACTACCAGATCCGCCTCAAAAAGGTACGCACGCCCCCACGCAGTCGCACCCCGATCCAAAGGCTGTTGCAATGCGAGGGTTGCTGTGCCCTAGACCATCCATACGTCGCGGTTGCCGCTGGGCATCCATCTCCAAGAAGATGCTAAGGGAGCGCCCTACTTTTAGCCTCAGCCGAAGATATCCGGGTATTCCGCAATCTGGGCCTGAAGGTCGCGGTCATACCGAATGACGATCACGCGGTAGCCGCGGTTGATCAATTCTCGCCGAGTCTTTGCATCGTGGTCGGCCTGGGCCGGTTCGTCATGGACTGAGCCGTCGCAGAAAATGCAAATATTCGGTGAGTAGTAAAAATCAGAGATACAGGGCACGTCCGGAACTGGCCGTTGGGCCTCGTCGGGCAGACGATGCTGGCCAACGGCCAGGGCGTCGAGGAAGCGGCGTTCCAATTCCGAGCGGGAATCGGTCAGGGACCGCAGCCACGCGAGGTGTGCGGCCCAGTCGCGGCCGCCGATTCGTGGCAGAGTTCGGCTCGCCGCCATCTCCCGCAGGGTTTGCAGGATCCGGTGCCGGTCTAACTGCATCGCCTCCAACTGGTTATTGTAGCTCATCAGGCACTGGTAACACGCGGCTTGGCACCCGGGCAGGAGGTCGTTGCCTTGTTCGTCGAAGTGGCAACGGCCCAGAGCCTCTCGCGCGACACGCGAGATGACATCCGCCTCGTCAACCAGCCGGCGGAGGACGCCGGCGCCCCCCTCGGCCGCCTCGAAGAAGAGGATTGCCCGGTGCTCGCCCTCCCCGATCCGCTCGGCGGCCAATTCGGATTCCTCGAGCTGGAACAGCTGCTCACAGCCACGCTGGAGCGCGTATTGCAGGGTGGTTTCCAGGATGGGATCGGCCCGCAATTCCGGCTGCACAAGCCGCATAAGCAACAGGTTTTGCGTCCCCTGGACAGCGAGGCGGACATTCTCCAGTCGCCGTGGCCGAGGCGGGGCATTGCCAGCCGGCGGGGCCGCTGTGAACACCTCCCCGCTCTCGAAGTCGACCAGAAAACCCGGTTGGTTGGCCGCACGCGAGCCATGGTTGACGCGCAGCAACGTGGCCGCCGGGGCATAGATCAGTCGCAAGATTGTGGTGCCATCGCACACCACGTCCGCTTCTTGCACGCGCGGCGCCCCCGCCTCGCCCGGAAACTGGAAAGCGGTCTCGATGTTGTAGCCCCGTCGGCGCCGCTCTTCCTCGTCGCAGGTAATGCGTTCACGCCGGCGCAACCGAACGTTGGGCATGTCCAGCCAAGTCACCAACAAGCTGTTCTCGCCATTGAAGCGGGTCTGGCAGAGCGGGCACAGGTCGAGCGTATTGGCGCAAAAGGCACCGCAGGTCCGGCACAGTCGCTTTTGCGCCCGTCGCTCATCGAGTCCACCCGCCGGCGCCTGAAAACCGACGACCTCCCACTTGGCCCCCTCGTGGTAAAGGATGTTGCCTGGCGCGACCTCGCGGAGGGCAAGAAAACGCGGGCGGACAATAAACGCGCCCTCATCCCTGGGCACCCAGGCCCGAACCGGCAGCGCCGGGAAGTTGTAGCCCGGCAGGAACCCGTCGCTCGCCAGATAGCGGTAGGGATAGAAATCGCTTTCTT
>Ga0123519_10014765_pt1 | contig 11059 bp, 10 predicted proteins | sample YelNatPaOPRAMG02_FD_87396 | JGI IMG/M metagenome (GOLD analysis project Ga0123519, IMG submission 87396) | Hot spring microbial communities from Yellowstone National Park - Yellowstone National Park OP-RAMG-02 (version 2) | ecosystem: Environmental > Aquatic > Thermal springs > Hot (42-90C) ... | reverse complement strand
TTCATTGACATAAAAGAACCCGTTATGTTCCTACACTACGATTATTTATCAATATCATGTCTAGGTTCGTACGGGACTGGCCATATCCACGCCACATTAAACAGTAATATTCACAGGATGTACAATTCGAGGATAAAAGTCTTTGATGAAGGGTATGGGGGAAAGGGATTAGGCCGTGGCTCCATTGAGTTTCTGGCATGCGCGCTGCAGGGCCTGTGGCCGCCCCCCTCCTCGACGCGCCGCGTCCGAGACGAGCTATTCAATTGCCGGGCGCAGCGCGTGTTCCTTCTGTGCGAGACCGCTGCAACAATAGCCACCCTCATGATCGCAGTCAGTTCATCCACCTGCGGGTGTTTCCAGTGGCCGTTTGTCGCGCGTCGGCTGCCCTCCTCTTTCTTGCAGAAAACTGCTTGAAGATCGTCGTGGGATATATGATTTCTCTTGATTATGTGAGAGGAAATGTTTAGATGTAGGGTAGCACTGGAGCGATGGAATGTCCTGAGGAGCGAAGGACTCCATCGCCATGAGAGCCGCCTTTAGGAATAACCCCGGAAAATCATGTGAAATGAAGGAACCAGGGGAATCGGACTAATTGGGCATCCGATGTAGTGAACGTTGTCATGAACCTTAGCGTTATGACAAGCAGCGGATTGCCGCCGGATAATCGAACTGAGCTTTTAGAACGTTAAAATCATGCGTCCATAAGGGTTGCATGCTGGGATTCACCGGCGTCGCCCTTTTCATGGAGCAGTGCACTATGCAGTGCCAGGGACAAGGAGATGCAAATGCCGAAGAAACCTCCCAGGCGTGATCCGATCATCGTGTATAAGAGAGAGGAAAAAGGCCTTAAGCCATTTCTCCCCAAAAACAGAGGCTTCCGCTTTGGTCCGCCGGCGCCGCCCCCACCCAAAGCGAAAAAAAACAAGGAGACAAAGCCGGTTGCGCCCGAATACGTCATCTTCCACGAAAACAATTTGAAGGAAATAGAGGGGATGCCGTCGCCAGAGCGAGAGATAGCCAGGGCATGTTATTACATGTGCTTCTTGGTGCATGAGACCAAGACCAGCTCTGAACTTTTTCCCCTCAAGCACAACGCCCTTGAAAAGATCTTCAAGAGCGGCCATCCGAGCTTAACGGTGCATTACGTGCGTCGAGGAGATCGGGAGGTCTATCAGCTCTCGCCGGAGGCGAAAAAGAAATGGGAGAGCGAAACAAACTCGAATAAGCATCATGTGAGGATGTATCTGACTCCTAAATGCAAGATCGAGTACGAGGAAGGCTATTTCGATCTGTATCATTTTCATATTGTATTGGAACCATTTCGCTTTTCCTTTTATCTACCGATTCATCAAGCGCCTTGGATCGATAAGAGGCGATTATCCAAGAGAAAATTTCATTATCCTCAAACCGTCGAGTATGGTCTGATGCGAGGAAGGACGATCACAGGTTCCCGCAAAGCGACGCTCGTCCCACGCGACAAGATCAAGGAAGAGCTCGAGAAGTTCCTGAATATTGAATTGGCAGTGAAGAAATAGGAAAGCCGAGGCCGCTTTTTTCAACGGCCTCGCTCAGTGTCAGAAGGCTCTCGATTCGTGTTTGAGGGCGACTCGCGACCGTATCGTGCGCGTCGCCGGCGCGCCCCCTCAGAATCCGGCTTAATACACCCCGCATTCGCGGGAGATAATGGTCTGCAATATTTCAGACGTCCCGCCGCCGAAAAGTAGAAATCGACAATCCCTGTAGAATCTTTGGACGTCGTATTCCATTGAATAGCTGTACGCGCCGTAAATCCTCGTGGCCTCATCGGTTGCCCGGCACGCGGTCTCGGACGCGAAGTATTTCGCCATGGAGGCTTCTTTGAGGGCTCGTTCGCCTCGGTCTATTTTGGCTGCGGTGTCATAGGTCATAAGGTGGGAGGCCCAGATGTCTGTGGCCATGTTGGCTATTTTTTGCTGCACCAATTGAAAGCTGCCGATTCGTTTGCCAAATTGAGTGCGCTCCAAGCAATAGCGTTTCGAATGCTCGTACGCTGCCCGGGCCAAGCCGAGGGACAAAGCTGCGGTCATCACCCGTATGACGGCGAGGATGCGCATGAGGTTGCCTACGCCTTGTCCTTCTTTGCCCAGACGATTTTCGAACGGTATTTCCACGTCCGTGAATGCGAGTTCCGCTATTTCCGTGGCCCTGGTGCCAAGTTTCTCAAATTTTTTTGACACATAAAGGCCGGGGGTCGAGCGCTCGATCAGGAAGAAGTCGAGTCCTTTCAATCCCTTTTTTTTATCGGTCTGACAAAGGACGGTATAGAAATCTGCCACCGGCGCATTGGTGATCCACGTCTTGGACCCGTTGATGATCCAGCGGTCTCCCTTTAATACCGCGGTGGTTTTTACCGCGCCAAGATCAGTGGCGGCGTCAGCCTCGGTCAGTGCAAAGGACGCGACTTTTTCGCCCCTGATTGCTGGTTTGAGCAGCCTTTCGTGTTGCTCAGGCGTGCCGTATTCAAACAAAAAATTCGTGCCCATCAGACACTGCATTGCAGTGAACGCAGCGATGCTCATGGACGCTTTGGCGAGTTCCTCGACCATAATGCAAAATTGCGTGGTGTTGCCCCCTGCGCCCCCAACAGAGCGCGGGTATCGAATCCCATATGCGCCGGTGGCCGCGATTTTTTCAAACATCCAGCGCGGAAATTTTCCCTCTTCGTCGAGGCGGCGGGCTACCGGCAGAATTTCTTCCTCGGCGAATCGCGCAAAAGTTTTTCGTATGAGTTCCTCGGGCGTCGGTTTAGGAATATGCGTCACGGTTTACCTCGAGAATTCTTTTTGTTGGTCTTGTACTGCTCGAGTCAAGGCTGGCAATACGTCGAACATATCTCCCACTATGGCAAAATCAGCTACTTCGAAGATGGGGGCGTCTGGATCTTTGTTGATAGCGACGATATATCGAGAGCCCTCGATGCCGGCTCGGTGTTGAACTGCGCCCGATATACCGCACGCAAAATAGATTTCTGGTCTTACCGTCTGACCTGTCTGACCTACCTGATGTTCTTGGGAGAGAAATCCTTCCTCCACGACCACTCTGGTGCATGCGATTTCACCTTTGACTGCTGCGGCAAAATCTTTGAGGATTGCTAATCCCTTTTCAGAACAGATGGGACGACCTCCCGCCACCACTATCTTCGCTGATGCGAGATTCACGCCCGTCGGCGGATTCATCGTACATTCCAGAATGCGGGTAAATTCGGTGCACTGGGCTAAATCGATCTTCTCCACTCGGATGTCGCCGCTTCGCGTGGCGTCGTAGTTGATAGGCCTCATAATGCCGGGTCTCACGGTCGCGGCCTGAGGTCTCGAGTAACGACTGACAATGGTTGCCATGATGTTTCCACCGAATGCTGGGCGCGTCTGGAGCAAAATTTTTTCTTCGGGGTCGATGCTCAGTCGTGTGCAATCAGCGGTGAGTCCGAGTCCCATGCGTCGCGCCACCCGCGGCGCAAGGTCTCTGCCCAAAGGCGTCGCTGCAATCAAGAGAATGGACGGCTTGAACCGCTTAATCGCTTCGCACAAGATGTGGGCGTATGTGCACGTCTGATAAAAGGCCAGTGAAGAATTCTCGAGGAAGAGGCATTCGTCTGCCCCATGAGCAATGAGGTCTCGCAGCGTATCAGGCGCTTTTACCCCTGTTGCGACCGCGATGACCCGCTGAGAGAGGTCGTCTGCCAGCCCCCGGGCGCAGCCGAGGAGTTCAATGGCAGACCTATGAAAGGAGCCATCAAACATTTCACAGAAGACCAGTACGTCGCGATAGTTCGAGAAATCCGGGACAACCCTCTCGGGTATCTCGCCAGTGAGGGCCTCGTATTTGCAGCTCTTCAGACATGCTCCGCAGAGGGTGCAGCGGTCTTCAATCCATTGGGCTTTTTTGTCATGAATCTCGATGGCCTGATACGGACAGGAACGCGAGCACTTTCCACATCCGTTGCATTTATCTCTATCTATATGAATAGCCATGCTAGTCTCCGAGGCGAATGTTCCGTTCACGAAATGCGTCAATCAAGGTCGATGCTATTGAGATGGGGGTTCCCTCGAGATATTGGGTCTTGCGGGCTTCCTTGGGGGTAAAGGTTTGCACGACCTGGGTAAGGGATCCCATCAAACCGACGTCGTGCGCCTTTGCCCCGATGTCGGCTGCATTCCATACTTCTATGGGGGCGTTTTTGGACGTGGCGTCGAGAAGACCTGCCACCGTCGGAAAGCGAGGCTGATTGAGCGTTGACAAACACGTCAAAAGTACCGGCGTAGGCGCCTCCACCCTCTCGCAACCATTTTCCACACGCCGCTCGACGGTGATCTTCCCTTCATTTAGCTCGAACCATGTGACGTATGTGAGCTGTGGGATGCCCAGAAATTCCGCCACCTGGGGACCAATCTGGGCGGTGTCTCCGTCTATGGCTTGCCGTCCTGCAAGGATGATGTCAAAGGCTCCTATGCGCTTGATGGCGAGGCCGAGGGTGGTGGAGGTAGCCCAGGTGTCTGCGCCGGCAAAGGCTTTATCGGAGAGGAGGATGCCTTTGTCCGCGCCCATGGCCAATGCCTCGCAGAGAACCTCGATGGCCTGGGGAGGCCCCATGGTGACCGCCGTGACACGGCCGCCGAAGCGGTCTTTGATCTGGAGCGCACCTTCCAGGGCGTGACGGTCCTCCGGGTTGAGTACGCTTTCAACGCCCTCCCTGATTAAGTTGCCCGTTTTTGGATCTATGCGAACCTCGCTCGTGTTGGGGACTTGCTTGACGAGGACGATAATGTGCATAAATATCTCCCAAGTGTGTTTGGCGTGATCATTGGAACATAACGTTCCGCAACAATCTATGTCAAGCGCAACTTGCAATGATCACGCATCAAGACTAGGTTCCTGGAGAATATAGATGAACAACGTAGAGCACTGCCTCGCCCTTGGAGGGGAATGGATAACCGGCGAGTCCACTGACCGTCTCGCTGTCCCTGACACTCCAATCATTGGCTTTATTGAAGGAGACGGAGTCGGTCCCGACATTTGGTCAGCATCTCGCATGGTATTCGACGAGGCGGTGCGCGTCGCCTCACAGGGTAGGAAAAAGGTATGCTGGATTGAAATACCTGCCGGCGAAAAGTCGTTCGAGAGATCGGGAGAGTATTTGCCCGACAGCAGCCTCGACCTCATGAGAACCGCAAGGATTGTGATCAAAGGACCTTTGACCACGCCGGTTGGAGGGGGAATTCGCAGCCTGAACGTGACGCTCAGAAAAGAGCTTGATCTTTACGCGTGCATTCGGCCGGTGAGATATATCCCAGGGACGCCATCCCCGGTTTTGAGGCCAGAGCTTGTTGACATGGTAGTCTTCCGTGAGAACACCGAGGACGTGTATGCGGGGATCGAATGGCCGTCCGGCAGCGACGGCGCAGCCAGGCTGATCCGCTTCTTGCACGATGTCATGCATATAGATATTCCTGCGTCGGCGGGCGTTGGCTTGAAGCCGATAAGTCCTTATGCGACGAAGCGCTTAATGAGGGCGGCTATCCGTTTTGCCTTGGCGCATGGGCGGAACAGGGTCACCATCGTGCACAAAGGAAACATCATGAAGTTCACCGAGGGAGCTTTCCGAGACTGGGCGTATGAGGTTGCTCGAGAAGAATTTCCCGGAATATTTGTGACTGAGCAAGAGCTTAACAACACGTATGGGGGTCAAATCCCCAAGGGAAAGATCCTCCTGAACGACCGCATCGCGGACGCGATGTTTCAGCAGGCGCTTTTGCGGCCCGAGGAATACTCGGTCCTGGTGACGCCAAACCTCAACGGCGATTATCTGTCCGATGCGCTGGCCGCGCAAGTAGGGGGCCTCGGGATGGCGCCCGGCGCGAACGTGGGAGACCAATGCGCCTTGTTCGAGGCGACGCACGGGAGCGCGCCGAAATATGCAGGACAGGATAAAGTCAATCCATGTTCCATGCTCCTCTCCGGCGCTATGATGTTCCAGCGCATAGGTTGGACAGACGTCGCCCACTTGATTGTGGAGGGTATAACCAAGGCGATTGGGGGCAAGACCGTCACGTACGATTTGGCGCGGCTCATGCCAGGCTCTACCGAGGTATCCTGCTCCGATTTTGCGCGACTGGTTATCACGCATTTTCACCACGACGCAAAGCGCCAAGGATGACGGTTATCTCTCGAAAATATATGGAGACTCCATGATTATCACTCGGACGCCGCTACGAATAAGCTTTTGTGGGGGTGGAACAGACCTTCCTTCGTTTTATCAGTTTGAGCAGGGCGAGGTGGTGAGTACAGCGCTGAACAAGTACGTCTATATCACCATCAACAGGCTTAGCCCCTATTTCGAAAACCGGATATTGCTGAAGTACTCGGAAACAGAACTGGTGGATTCCGTTGAAGAGATACGTCATCCCATCATTCGTGAGGCGATGAAACTCACAGGAGTAGTTGACAGCGTGGAAATAGCCTCAATGGCAGATATACCCGCGGGAACGGGATTGGGCTCGTCGAGCACCTATGCGGTCGGACTCTTGCACGCGCTCCATGCATACAAAGGCGAGTATGTATCCGCTGCGCAGTTGGCCGAGGAGGCGTGTGAGATCGAATTGAATAGGTTGAAAGACCCCATCGGGAAACAAGACCAGTACATAGCCGCGTATGGAGGCCTGCGCCACATCCGGTTTAACGCCGATGAATCCGTTTTCGTGGACCCTATTATCTGCGCAGCGTCCACCCGTGAGGCGCTGCAAAACAATCTGATGATTTTTTATACCGGCGTGACCCGAAGCGCAAAAGACATTTTACGGGTTCAGAACGACACGACCAGCTCAAAAATGGAGGTGCTGGTCAAGATGAAGGCGCTTTGCGGCAACATCCTCGATGTGGTACGCGAAGGCAAGTCTTTGAATCGATTTGGAGAAATTCTCCATGAAGGTTGGCTTTACAAAAGGTCCCTGGTGGATCGTATCAGCAGCGACTCCATCGATGGATACTATGAACGGGCGCGTGAAGCGGGTGCGATAGGAGGGAAGCTCCTCGGCGCCGGCGGAGGCGGCTTTCTTCTTTTTTATGTCGAACCACAAAATCAAGGACGAGTACGACACGCGTTGCGAGAGCTACAGGAGTTGCCGTTCCGGTTCGAGCCTCAAGGCAGCAAAGTGATTTACGTGTCCGACGACGTGTGAGCTCTGATCCAGGCGCCTCGGCGTAATCACGCAACAATATCAATTTTCGTACTACGATCGATAATCTGCATTTATTTTCACGTATTCTTCCGACAAGTCTGTGGTGAGCATGGCTCCTTGGGCCTGACCAGCCTTAAGGTCGAGTGTGATGACGTATTCTCGTCTTTTCATGACCTCCCGCGCAGCCGGCTCCCAGTCATTGGATGCCAGCGTACCTGACGTCACAATTTGCACCTCGCCTATGAAAAGATCCAGTACGTTGGGGTCAAATGCAATCCCCGCTGCCCCTGCGCTGGATACTATTCTGCCCCAATTCGGATCCTCGCCATGTATGGCAGTTTTCACGAGACTTGACTCCGCGATTTTTCGGGCGATGCGCAAAGCCGAGGCGGTATCCTGAGCGCCCTGGACTCGTATTTCGACGGCCTTGGTCGCGCCTTCGCCGTCTCGTATGATTTGGCGCGCCAAGTCCATACACGCCTCGGTGAGCAGGTCTGAAAAGGCAGCCCGGTCCCTCGATTCTAGGGTCTGAGCTTGAGGCGACCCTCCCGCAAGCGCCACGACCGTGTCGTTGGTGCTCATATCTCCATCAACGGTGATGCTGTTAAAGCTCTTTTCCACGGCGCTGTGCAATGCCTCCCGTAGGAACGTGGGCTCCACCCGCGCGTCGATCAAAAGGACAGCCAGCATCGTCGCCATCTGCGGCGCGATCATCCCCGAGCCTTTGGCCATGCCCAACAGCCGGATCCAGCCGAGAGACGTCTGAGCCTTCAGACTCACCATCTTGAGGTGCGTATCCGTAGTTAACATTGCCTGGGCGACATCCTTGGCGCTGCCGGTTTCAAGTCCCTGAATCAGAGATGGTATGCGCTTCTTCATCCTCTCCAGAGGCAGAGGCACTCCTATGACTCCTGTGGAAAGGGGCACGACAAGGTTTGGGTCTTCCTTCAGTTCCGATGAAACCTCCGCTGTGAGGGCTATGGCGTCTCGGATCCCCTGCTCCCCCGTACACGCATTGGCATTCCCCGAGTTGACAAGAATGGCTCTGCACAGGCCTTTTTGAAGCCGCTCCCTCGTGAGTATCACCGGCGCCGCGACCACGACATTCGTGGTGGTGACAGCCGCCGCCGCTGCAGGCGCGTCCGCGGCGATCAAGCCGAAATCGAGGCGCTCGAGATCAGCGCGTTTTATGCCTGCCGACGTTGCGCTGAATCGAAATCCATCAAGGTGGGAATCATAATCCTTCACGCGAAAACCTCCTATTCGCAGGTATCGTGACGCCGGCCTTGGCCAAGGCTTCGACGAGTTGCTCATACCCAGTAAATACAATGCCATGCATGCCGACACGCCGCGCCCCTTCAACATTCTCTCGAATATCATCGATAAACACGCTCGAAGCAGCGGATATGTCAAACAGCTCCAAAGCCTTGACGTAGTACTGACGCGCCGGTTTCATTGTCCCCAGTTCGTAAGAGAGAGCTGCGCTTCGAAAAAACCGTATTCTGGGAAACCTGTGAATGATCCACTCGAAATGCTCTCTGCAGGTGTTTGACGCCAGCCATACGCGGTATTCGGTTGCAAGCGCGTGGCCAAGATCGATCATGGCTTCGTTCGCCTCAAAAATGTCGCACCAAATGATTCGAAATTCCTCAAGAGACAGGGATGTCCCCAGTTCGCCACAGACGTATTCCCAGAAACCTTCAAAGGCCAATCGACCGGTCTCGAGCTCTTCCGAACGTTTGAGAAAAATTTGTTTGAAGCTTTGAAGGTCTCGTCTGATCATATCCACAAGATTTAGTGGCAGCCGAGAAACGAGACGATCGATAGCTCTATTCCAATCGAAGGGTACAAGGACGTTTCCGAGGTCGAATATGATGTCTGAGATCGTACTCATATCAGAAGACATGAGAGCCGCCTGGTCAGTTGAACGCTCGCAAGGCGCGGGCGACATCGAACCGGGATGTCCTCCCCTCAATTCACTGGCCACTTTGTTTTCTGCGATATCTTGAGAAATGGGTTTCGCATTGGACGGTGAACTCAAGGACGATCGATTTTGGAGGTTTGCCGCTTATCTCTGCCTGCCTTGCGACCGCCTCCCAGAATTGGTCGAGGACTGGCAGCTCTTCATCGGTGATGGAAAGGACAAGCGTGTTGCCGCATCCGCAGTGGCGGTACATCATGGTGTAGGGCCTCCCCATGACGTCGCTGCAGTCTTCCAGACAGTGCGCTTTGGCAACAGTATCCAGTACGTAATCAAGAAAGCTCGCATATTTTTTGCCGCAGGTCTTACAATATTTGGGAAACAATTTTTCTTGCTCCCCGATGCCGGCAAAAAGCTCCATGAAACGAGTCAGATCCCCATTGAGCGTGTCAACGTCTTGCGCGGTGTGCCTCTGCATCGTATCGTACCTGAAAATCTCGCTGTAGCCTTATTAGGTAGGGCTCGGGCAACGGAAGTCATCTTCTTATTGAATTTGTTGACGTGCGAACCGTTGCGTTCCGCTAAACATTCGACGATTCTCATGAGAATCACCGACTTGAAGCTTTATGTCAAGCGCGCCAAAAGGAAAGGGCCCGGAATTTTCCAGGCCCTTCTCAGTCGGAGGGAGCGGATTACGACGCCAGTCGCGACGCGACAAGCTCGGTGATATCCATGACGCGGATCTTGCCTTTCTTCTCCTTGCGCGCTCGCGCTGCAGCCTGGTTAAAGGAGCCCTTGCATGACGGGCACGCGGAGACCAAGACGTCTGCTCCGAGATCTATGGCAGAAGCCAGCCGTTTGTAGCCAATTTCTCCGGCTAATTCGTTGTCGTATCCCTTCATCCCCCCGCCGCCTCCACAACACTTGGCAAGAGCCCTGTTAAGCGGAAATTCGAGGAGTTCGACGTTGGGGAGGAATTTGATGACGTTTCGAGGGGGTTCGTACACGCCCATGTGCCTACCCATATCGCATGGGTCGTGATACACGACCTTGAGCGCTGGCGCATCCTTGCTAAACTCCAACACCCCTTTGTTCAAAAGCGTCTCTAGCAGTTCCACAAAATGGAGGACCTCAATTCCATTTTTCCATCCATAGTGGGGATAGAGGTCCCGAAACGTCTTGAGACATCCTGCGCAGGTGGTTATGAGCCTTTTGGGCGAGTATTCCTCGAGTCGCGATACGTATGCGCCCATGGCCTTACCAAAAGTGTCCATATCACCCACAAGGTATGCCAGATACCCGCAACAGCTTTCTTTGTCTCCAAGGACGCCATAATCGACCCCAGCGGCATCCAGCACCTTCATGACCGCGGGGATGATCTTGACGTCTTGAAAGCTTGTGACACAGCCGAGGTGGAGTATAGATTCCGTCTTTCCTGGTTCCGCCACGCGGAACCGAGACGGGTAGCTGTCAGTTCTTTTTTCCGGGGGCGCCAAGAGAGGATTGGCAGCGTCGATCATGGAAGCCAGCGCGGGCTTGAACGCCTCTGGCAGATAACCTGCGGCCACAAGACGTTCCCGAGCGGCTCGAACGATGTCTGAGACCTTTACCTGCGCAGGACACACGGATCGGCAGTTGAGGCATAGCATGCACTGGTAAAGCCGCTTTGCAAGGTCTTCGGAGGGCTCGAGATTTCCCATAAGCATGTGAAAGGCAAGGGATACCCTTCCCTTGGCATTCAATGATTCCAATGCAGTCTCGCCAAACGTCGGACACCCCGCTCGACAAAATCCGCACTGGATACAAGCCAGGATCTCGTTGTCCACCGCGTCGCTGAAATGCTGAACCTTTTCGGGCGCCTCAAGGTAACGCGCAAAACTATTTTCATCAAAGATGTCAGTGATTGCGTCGTCGAAACCCATTT
>Ga0123519_10014761_pt1 | contig 11060 bp, 6 predicted proteins | sample YelNatPaOPRAMG02_FD_87396 | JGI IMG/M metagenome (GOLD analysis project Ga0123519, IMG submission 87396) | Hot spring microbial communities from Yellowstone National Park - Yellowstone National Park OP-RAMG-02 (version 2) | ecosystem: Environmental > Aquatic > Thermal springs > Hot (42-90C) ... | reverse complement strand
GATTACCGATCCCCGGGGAACCACGTTTCTTACCAACGTCTATGACGAGAAGAACCGCGTCACGACGCAGACCTTTAACGGAGCCACCTCTCGATACTATTACTACGACGGCTACACGCAAATGGAGATCCCTGGAAGCGGCTGGAGCACCTACTCTTACAACGAGAGCGGGAATCTGACGACGGTGACAGATCCCCTCGGAAACACGACGGAGAGAACATGGGACAGTAACCGGAGGCTAACCGGTTTCAAGGATGCGAAAGGGAATGTGACGACCTATAGTCACGACGCCCAGGGCAACGTGACCACGATCACCGATGCGAAGGGCAATACAACAAACATCACATACCATCCCGTTTTAAACAAGCCAACGTCGATGGTTGATGCTCTGGGCCGGACGATCCAGAGCTTCGAATACGACGAAAAGGGGAATGCCACGAAGGTTACGGATGCTGTGGGAAACAGCCTGAGCTTCACCTTCGATACGAGGGGCGACTGCCTGAGCATGACCGATCCCTACGATAATCAGACGACCTATGCCTACGACGCCTATGGTCGGCTGATCACCGTCACAAACCCCTTGGGTCAGACGACGACCTATGTTTACGACATCCTGGGGAATCTCCTGGAAAAGCGGGATCACCGGGGCAAGAGCACCTTTTTCACCTATGACGTCCTTGGCCGCCTGACGAAGGTGACCGATCCCGTAGCCGGCCACTTCGAATTCACCTACGATGGGAACGGAAATAGAACAAGCATGACAGACGCCCTCGGCCACGTGACTACCTACGAATATACGATTTACAACCAGCCCAAGAAGATCCTCGATGCCTTGAGCAACGAGATCTCTTTCTCGTATGACACCGCAGGGAACCTCGTCAGCATGAAAGACGCCAGGGGCGACACGGCTACCAAGGCCTATGACGGCCTAGGCCGGGTGATTCGGGAAACGGACGAGATGGGGGTGACGACCCACTATACCTATGATCCGAACGGAAAGCTCCTCTCGATTCAGGACGGACGGAATAACGTGACGGCCTTCGAATATGACGAGATCGACCAGCTCGTTAAGATCGTTTTTCCCGATGGATCCACGGAGGAATATACCTATGACGCGGTCCGTAATCTGGTCCAGAAGAAGGATAGGAAGGGAAACGTCATCATCAACAGCTTTGATGTCTTAGGACGGGTGACAACGAAGACTTATCCGGACACGAGCAGCTTGAGCTTTACCTACGATGCGATGTACCGGCTCCTCTCCCTGACAGGGCCTTCAGGAACGTTGGAGTATGTTTACGATGCTTTGGGCCGAATTATCGAATCGAAACAGAACGGGACCGTCGTAAGTTATACGTATGACGACGCAGCCAATTCTTTCACGCTGAACTACCCGAACGGTTACGAGGTGACTTACTCCTACAATGATTCGAACCAGCTCCAAAGGATCGAGGACTCGAACGGTTCCATTCTCGTCCAGTTGAGCCGGGATACGATGGGCCGAAGAACCGGACTCGATCTGGCTGACGGAGCCCTTCAATCGCTCAGCACCTTCGATGGGAAAAGCAATCTTCTGAGCCTCGTGAATCGCACCTCAGGCGGTATCTCGATTTCAAGCTTCGGCCATACCTATGATCCGAACGGAAACCGTTTGACGGCCACGACGCCGCAGGGGAGTTACTCCTACACCTACGATAAAGTGGATCGTCTGACCAAAGTGACCCGACCCGATCTGAGCACCATTACCTACAATCTCGATTCGGTGGGGAACCGAACCTCCGTCGTAAGCGGTGGCGTGACGACAAACTACACGGTGAACAACCTGAACCAGTATACCCATGTCGGAGGTACGGCCTTTTCGTACGACCTGAATGGCAACCTTCTCTCCGATGGCACGAATTCCTATGAGTACGATTACGAGAATCGACTGACTCGGGTGACTACCGCTGGAGGTACGGTAACCTATGGCTATGACGGTCAAGGGAGGCGCATTTCCAAGACCACGCCAGGCGGTGTGACCCGTTACATCTACGACAGGGACCAGGTGATCATGGAGACGGACGGCCTGGGTAATCCAACGGCAATCTATGTGAGCGGAGAGGCCATCGATGAAGTGGTGACGATGATTCGGGGAAGCATTACTTACTACTACCTCTATGATCCTTTGGGAAGTGTTGTGAACTTGGTGAGTCCGACCGGTACGGTGGTGGAATCGTATTCTTACGACGCCTTCGGACAGCCGGGCGGTCCAAGTTCGGTGGGAAACCCTTTCCGCTTCACGGGGCGGGAGTATGACTCGGAGACCGGTCTTTACTTCTATCGAGCTCGCACGTATCATCCCATCCTTGGAAGGTTTCTTCAAACGGATCCTATAGGACACGGCCGGGAAGTGAATCTTTATGCGTACTGCTGGAACAATCCGCTGCTTTTCAAGGATCCCATGGGCCTCGATTGGCTTGAGACCTGGGCCGATCTTGTGGACGTGAGGGCGGCCAGGCAGCAGTGGCAGCAATGGGCGCAGGAGGCTGCAGGGCATCCCAATCCTGTACTGGGTTTTCTCGGTTATGCCGGGGCGAAGACGATGGACTTTTTTGCGGGAATGGTCCAGTTCGCCCAGGACGATGCGGAGGTGATGGGATATCATGGCATTACCTCTCCCAAGGGCCGAAGGGCGCTGGGTGATTTTCTCTTCAACTCGGCCCTTATGATCTCCTCCGTACCAGGCGTTCCGGGTGCGGCAAGCAAGGTGATCACCAATGGAGCGGCGAAGTTTCTGCCCGCGGGCGGAAGCAAGCTTTTGGGAAACCTCAACTTCGTGGCGCGGTTCAGGGAAGTCCCGGGGTTGAGTTTCACTGCAAAAGAGCCGATCTGGGTAGGGGTTGAAAAGATCGTTCAAGGTTCTGCTCAAGGAACGGGTCTCATTCACGTGGGCGTGGCTCCGCCTTACGGAGGAGCCCATATCGGGTTGAACTTCCTCAACAACACCCATTTTTACATGTCTCATATCTGGATCGGGACGCAGAACGGGATTGGCATTCCCCTGGGCATTTCAGCCCGGGGTGTCATGGGTCAGTTCACGGACGCAGGACAAAACCAGTGGGGAAGGCCCGATCCCTAAAAGCGAGGTTTCGAGTTGGAGAAGATGGTTCAAGAACTCTGGTCATTTGAGATGGGTGAAACGCCCTCTTCGGAACCCGTTGTCTCGGAAAGAAGGGTTCTCGTCGGGAGCTGCGATGGAAGGATATTCTGTCTTGACGGTGAGAAAGGGCGTAAGCTCTGGGAGTACGAAACAAGGGGATGGGTATCGCAGCCCCTCGTCGACTCGGGCTACGTTTTTTTCGGGAGCTACGATGGGAGGGTTTGTTGTCTTGATCTCGTTTCCGGAAAGAAACGGTGGGAATTCGCCACAGGAGGAGCGATCCGCTCTCGACCCGAAAAGATCGGCCAAGAGATCTTCATCGGAAGCGAAAGCGATCGGATTTACTGCTTGGAGGCCGAGACAGGGACCAGGAAGTCGTCCCGACGTTGGGGCGATCTCATCTGGACGACCCAAAAGGCAGGTGCCTTTTTCTATGTGAACGCCCTTCGAAGCGGAGGAGGGGGGAAGCTTTCGTGCGTCGATCTACCGGATCTCGAGGTGAGGTGGTCCTTTCAATCGGGGGAGATGCTTCATCTTCCAAGCGTGGATCGGGGCTATGTCTATACCTCGGATGAGGGAGGAAGGGTTTATTGCCTTCGGGAAGAGGACGGCGGGGAGGTCTGGCGGTATAAACGAGATTGGGGTTCCGCTGGGCCGGTCGTGGCCTGGGAAGGGAAGGTCTATGGAGGCGGCCAGGACGGAAAGCTTCTCTCCCTCGACGGGGAGACCGGCGAGAAACTTTGGGCATTTCAGAGCCGAGGTGAGATTGGCCAAGGGCCCGCGGTGTCCGATCGGGCCATCTACTTTGGAAGTTGCGACAAGAAGATCTATGCTCTTGACCACTCGGGTGAAAAGAGATGGGATTTTGAAACGCAAGGCAAGGTGACCTTTTCCCCTACGGTGGAGGGAAACCGGATATATGTTTCGAGCCTCGATAAAAACATATACTGTCTTTGCGAGATCTGAGGAGGGAAGAGGATGGTTCGAAAGATCGTGGTTTTTTTTCTCATCTCATGGAGCATCGGGTGGGCTCAAGAAAAGGCCGTTGAAATTAAGGCCCTCCAAGTCGAACCCTTCGAGGTTTCACCCGGGGCAACGGTGCTCATCTCCTGTCGGGTTACCCATCAAGAGGGACCTGTCTGGATCGAAAGGGTGGCGGCGACGGTTGAGTTTGCGGGGTGGGTCACGGAGTATCCAAGGCTCTACGATGATGGAACTCACGGAGATCTCGTTTCGGGCGATGGCGTCTATTCGCTCCTCGTGAGGGCAGCAGAGATTCCGGGTGAAGAGAAGATTACCTTCACCGTGGTCGATAGAGAGAGGCGGGAATTTAGGTCAAACCCCATCTCGCTTACGATACGATAAGCTTCCATGAACGTGGTCCATTCCCCTCTTTGTCGAAGAAAGGCTCCTTTGCGAGCTTTGATCCTGCCTCTGGTCCTTATCCCGGTCCTTTTCAATCCCTTTCAGGCCGGGACTTACGGCCAGACAGGGGCTCCCTATCGCGGTAAGATCCTTTTTTCGTCCTATCTCAGTGGAAACTGGGAGATTTGGTCGATCCATCCAGATGGAACCAACCCGATTCAACTCACCCGAAGCCCTGAGGAAAAACAGTACCCCTCCTGCTCTCCCGACGGTTCGAGGATCGTTTATGGGAACAACCAAGGGGAGATTGTCGTTGCAGAGCCAGATGGAACGGCTGTGAAGCTTGACTTCATCCCGCAACAGTCGAGATACCCTGCTTGGTCGCCAGACGGTGGGAAAATCGTCTTTGTTGCCTTTGAATTCAAAGACGGGAAAGAGACCGGGGATATCTGGGTCGCGGACCTCAGGGAAAGGAAAGTACGAAGGTGTACCCAGGGAGAAGGCGTTAAGCGTAACCCGAGGTGGTCTCCGGACGGTTCGGCCATCCTCTACTCGTCGGGCCGCTGGGGCTCGGGAGGCAGGCTGATCGAGGAGCTATGGCTCGCAGATGGGGAGGGCAAAAACCCCAGACCCTTTGTTTCGGATGGTCATTCCAATGTCCAACCCGCCTGGTCTCCGGATGGGAAGTGGGTGGCCTTTGCCTCCAACCGTGACCGGAGCATGGATATTTGGCTCGTCGATCGAAAGGGGAAAAATCCGAGGCAACTGACCCGGCACAGGGCTTACGAAGGCCACCCGAGCTGGTCGCCGGACGGTTCAATGATCAGCTTCGTTTCGACCCGAAGGGAAAGGATGGAGATCTGGGTGATGGCGCGAGACGGGACCGATGAAAGACCCCTCAGGGAGTTTTCGGGCTCCAAGGGAGGAGAGAGGGAACCCTTCTGGTGTCCGTGATCTTTGACGAAAAGGACGAGGAAATGAGGATTCTGCTTTCAATACTGTCTATCGCCATCGCGGCACGGGGTTTACTTGAGGCGCGTTCATGGGTCTCCCCTCGAGAAAGCCTCGCTCGTGAAGTCGAAAGAAGCGCTCCGGAGAAGGAAAACCGGGCCCTTCGAATTTCGGAGGTTTTCGTCCATCCGAGGGTTTTCAATCCATCTCGGGGAGAAAAGGTCACCATTGGCTTCAAGGTCTCTCGACCCTCAAAGGTCAGGGTCAGGGTCCTCGATTCGGAAATGAACCTCGTTCGGGATCTTTCAGGAGGGATCTGGCAGGAGGTCCATAAGATCATCTGGGACGGGAGGGACCTTATGGGAAGGGTGGTTCCGGATGAGGCTTATACATTTGCGATCGAAGCGATGGATCGCTCAAGGGGTTCCGCCTTCTATGACCCCTTTGGCCGTTTCGATGGCGAGGAGACGCTGGCCTTGAAGGTGGTCTACGCTGAAGCGCGAGGAGTTGTTTCTTACCATCTTCCCAGGGAGTCGAGGGTTCTCATCCGGGTAGGAATTCCAAAGGGTCCGCTCCTCAAGACGATTCTCCCTTGGCAGCCGAGACAGGCTGGCTATCACGAAGAGCCATGGGATGGGAAGGATGAATCGGGGGCGTTATACCTTTCCCAAATGAGGGGTTACAAACTGAGCGCCGAGGCGATCCCCCTTGTTGAGCATAGCGTTATAACCGTGGGCCATCGGACCGTTGATTTGGACTGTAACAAGATAGCGCCGGGTATAGGACGACCTAAACGAAAGGATCCGGCGTCTCTTGGGGAAGGGCCGTGGGCCGTTCGTTTGCCCCCTAAGAGCCTGGTCCAAAGGGGGCCCATTCCAAAATTCCGGATCGATCTGCCGGAGCATACCCTCCGAACAGAATCGGGTCATTTTAGGGTCCATGGAAAGGTTCCGATCAAGGTCACCCTCGATGAAAAGGTGTTAAACGAGGTGACCGAGGAAAGGTACGAGGTCATCCTCTATGTAGATTTCGAGTTTGTCTCCGAAGTGGAGGAAGGCTACTCCCCCTCGACCCACCTCTGGGATACAAAAGAGGTGGGGTCCGGCGAGCATATTCTCACTGTGAATGTCCGAACCCTGAACGGCCAGGTCTCAAGCGCCAGCCTGCGAGTCTGGGTCGATTGAAGCCGACAAGGCCGCTGGGGGTAGGTTTTGCCACATCAGGGCAACACTTCGGCTTTCGAGCATCCATGCTGGGCCTCGGCCGGAAGGGACCTTCAACCTTTCGGCCCATGCCTTGTTGGAAAACCTGAGCTCGGTTTGCACAAATGAGAAAGCTTGAAGGTATGGTCCAAAACGGCTTCAAAAATCGAGCTCAAAATGGTAGACGCCTTCAACGAGTTGGCTTCGGACTTTGAGGCCCGAGTGATGAAAGACCGCTTGCATCCTTCGATTTTCCCGAAGGACCTCGGCCGTAAAACCCGCAATGGCGTTCCGTTTGGCGATGTTGGTCAAATGCTTTAACATGAAGGTGCCGATCCCCCGGTTCTGCCAGTCATCTCGCACGACAAAGGCCACCTCTGCCCGGTTCGTTTTGGGGTCGAGGTAGTAACGACCTACAGCGATGATGTCCTCGCCGTAGGCCTCGGGCAAGGTGGCTACAATCGCTACCTCATTTCGATGGTCGATATAGACGAAGTTCTGGATCTGCTTTCGTGGGATGCGTTTCATGTGAGACATATAGCGGTAATACACAGTTTCTTGTGACAATGCATAGAAGAGGTCGCGCGTACGGGGCTCGTCCGTGGGATGAATGGGGCGAAACGTGATCAGGGTGCCATCCTCCAGGAGCATGGTGGTCTGAAGCTCTTTGGGCCCGATGAAGATCCGGCCCTCCACATCCGCCTTTTCGGCATGCACGTACTTATATTCGATAGCCTCTCGCAGCAATTGTTCCCGAAACTTGGGATGGGCGATGCTGATAAGGGCCATGGCCCTTTCCTGGACGCTCTTCCCGTGAAGGTAAGCAACGCCGTACTCGGTGACCACGTAATGGGCGGAGCCGCGCGTCACTACGACGCCAGCTCCCGAAGTGAGAGTGGAGACAATACGAGAGCGGGTCCCATTTTGGGCGGTGGAGGGCAGGGCAATGATCGCCCGACCTCCTGGGGAGCGGGCCGCTCCTCGGTTGAAATCGACCTGGCCACCGATGCCCGAATAAAAATGGGTTCCCAGCGAATCGGCACAGACTTGGCCAGTCAAATCGACCTCGAGGGCCGTGTTGATCGCCACCATCTTGTTTTGCTGTCCGATGACAAAGGGATCGTTGACGTACTCCGTGGGGTTGAAGGAAAAGAGAGGGTTGTTATTCACATAATCGTATAGTCGTTTGCTCCCGATAGCAAAGCTCGTCACGATCTTTCCTCGGTCCGTCGTTTTTTGGGCGCCGGTCACGACCCCCGCCTCGATCAGATCGATAATCGCATCCGTGATCATTTCGGTATGGATGCCAAGGTCTTTCTTGCCCTTGAGAAACTCAATCACCCCGTGGGGAATCCGACCGATGCCCATTTCGATGGTCGAACCGTCATCAACCAACGAGGCGATATGTTCGCCGATGGCCCGTGTCGTTTCATCCCCTAAAGTCGGTTGAGCTTCCACAAGTGGATCGTCTACCGGCACCAACATATCAATGTCATAAACGCTGATGAAGCTGTCCCCCAAGGTACGGGGCATTTGGGGCTTGACCTGCGCGATGACCAGACTCGCGTTTTCGGCAGCACTTTTCACGATATCGACGGAGATCCCGAGGCTCACCCGCCCCTGCAGATCCGGAGGACAGACCTGAATGAGGGCCACATCGAGGGGCATCTGGCCGCTCGTGAAGAGCCTGGGTACTTCCGAAAGATAGATGGGGGTATAGTCGCCATAACCTTCTTGGATGAGGTTTCGGACGTTGTCGGCCACGAAGAACGTGTTGACCGTAAAGTGGTCCGTAAGCTCCTTGTAAGCGTAGGGGGCCTCGCCAAGGGTGAGCATGTGGATGATCTGAATATCGGCAAGCTCCTGGCGCCGTGCCACCAGCGCCCTCACGAGCTGGAGGGGTTGGGCTCCGCCCGTTCCAAGGAAGACCCGCTGTCCCGGCCGGATCGTAGCCACGGCCTTCTCCGGGGTCGTAATCATCCCCTTGTACTTCTCTTGCCAATGGGGATCAAGGGGGGCAGTTGCGTTTTCCCTCATCGAGCACCTCCCGAGGACAAAAGGATACGGGCGTCTGCAGCCACCGATTTTTCGCCTACCTCGGCGACGATGAATGGATTGATATCGAGTTCGGCGATTTGGGGGAAGTCGGTGACAAGCTGACTCATCCGCTGCAAGGCCTCTACGATGGCAGCGAGATTGACCCGGGCTTGGCTACGGACTCCTTCGAGAAGGCGGTAGGAACGGGTGCCCATGAGCATCTGCATCGCCTCTTCTGCCGTGATGGGAGCGAGATGGAAGCTTACATCCTTCATCACTTCGACAAAGATTCCTCCCAGGCCGAACATGAGCATAGGCCCAAATTGGGGATCCCTCGTCATGCCGAGGATCACCTCACGGCCCTTGGGAACCATCTGCTCGAGGTAGACCCCTTCGAGCAAGGCATCGGGTGCGCGCCGCCTGACCCGAAGCATCATGAGCTCGTAAGCGTCCGCCACCTCCTGAGGGCTGTTCAGATTGAGCCTTACGCCGCCCAAGTCGGATTTATGGATGATGTCGGGCGAGACGATCTTCATCGCGAGGGGGTAGCCGATGCGATCGGCTACCTCCGTGGCCTCCTCGGGAGAAGTCACCAGCCGCCCTTCGGGGACATGAAAATCGTAGGCCTTGAGGATTTCCTTTGCTTGGACTTCACCCACGTAGAGGCGGCCCGTGCGAAGTTGACGGGTGATAATGCGCTGGACTCGACGCCGGTTGACCGGGAACCGCGTCACGATGCGGGGCGGCCTGCGCCGCCAGGCCGCATAGTCGACCATGGCTTTCAGAGCGGCCACGGCCCGTTCAGGAGATGGATAGTCAGGAAGATGGGAAGCCACAAGCTCTTCTCGACCGGGCATGACATCCGCACCGCCCATGAATGCAGCAAGAAGAGGCTTCTCACAGTTCGCTCGAGCCGCAATGGCGCGAGCCGTCTCTGCAGGCCGCGTCATGGCTTGGGGCGTGAGGATGACAACGATGGCATCGACCGACGGATCGGCCTGGGCTGCTTCCACAGCCGCGGCATAGCGCTCGGGGTCGGCATCGCCCAGCACGTCGATAGGGTTTCCCACACTGGCCGCTGGCGGGAGCTTCTCGCGCAGTTGGTCAGCCGTCTCCGGATGGAGGGAGGCCACTTTCATGCCAGCCTGCTCCACCGCATCGGCCGCCATGATCCCTGGACCTCCAGCATTGGTGATAATGGCCACACGATCCCCGTTAGGGAGGGGTTGCATGGCGAAGGCCGTGGCATAATCAAAAAGCAGCTCGAACGTATCGGCTCGGATGACCCCAGCCCGTTTAAAGGCAGCTCCGTAGGCGATATCGGTTCCAGCAAGAGCGCCCGTGTGGGAGGAGGCGGCTTTTGACCCCGCAGAGGTCGTACCGGCTTTCAGGATGACGACCGGCTTGACCGAGGCGACCGATTCGGCCACACGGACGAATTCGTCACCAGAGACAATGCTTTCGAGGTAACAAGCGATCACCTTTGTTTCAGCATCTTCGGCCAGAGCCGAAAGGAAATCGGTTTCGTCCAGGTCGGCTTTGTTTCCGATGCTGATCAAGGTGGCCAGCCCCATCTTTCGCGAGGCTGCCCAGTCGAGGATCGCCGTGCAGAGGGCTCCCGACTGGGAAATGACGGAGATATTGCCCGGTTGGGGCATGGAGCTGGCAAAAGAAGCGTTCATCCGATTGCGCGTGTTGATCAGGCCCAAGCAATTCGGCCCCATCAGACGAACGCCATGGCTCCGACAGAGATCGACGATCTCCTCCTCCATCTTTGCGCCCTCGGGTCCCACCTCTTTGAAGCCTGCAGTAACTACGATGAGACCCTTGGCTCCTGCCCGAATACAGCCCGCTCCAGCTTCTTTCACTTGAGCGGGAGGGACAGCAATCACACCGAGATCGATCGGTTTCCCGTACTCTTCAAGGCTCTTATAGACCGGATGGCCGAGAATGTCTCCTCCTGAGGGATTAACGGGAACGATCGTTCCCTCGAAGGCCCCCTGAATAAGATTGGCCGTGATCACATAACCCACCTTCCCTGGGGTCCGGGAGGCTCCCATCACCGCAACAACCTTTGGATAGAGAAGAAAGTCAAGCATAGATCCGTCCGTTTATTGATCCGTTTGGATTTATCCCCTACTGATTTCCAGCGCCTTTGTTTCTCGGGAAAGGCCCCTTGGGTGGGGTAACCCCTACAAGAACCAATTTTGTTAACATTAATACAGCAAGGTCCAATATTCAACGTACGATAAAGCCCGCCCCTCAAGGCCTCCAGAGCGTCCTCTGCGCCGATGAGAGGTTGTCCATGCCTGCTCCCCTTTGCCCCTTCATCAGGCATGGACTTTTCATGGGCTGGATTGCTCATTGAG
>Ga0123519_10014755_pt1 | contig 11063 bp, 7 predicted proteins | sample YelNatPaOPRAMG02_FD_87396 | JGI IMG/M metagenome (GOLD analysis project Ga0123519, IMG submission 87396) | Hot spring microbial communities from Yellowstone National Park - Yellowstone National Park OP-RAMG-02 (version 2) | ecosystem: Environmental > Aquatic > Thermal springs > Hot (42-90C) ... | reverse complement strand
TCCTATACATACCATGAACTGGGGTGTATACTTCAGAGGGTCGAGATGGAAACGTGCCAACGGAGCCATGAGGATATGAAAAAGTACGGACCGCTGACGGAAGAGCAAATGGAAAGGAGAGTGAAAGTGCGAGGACTAGGTGCACTAGGAAGTACAACTACCAATGGGAAGAAACGGATGGAGTTTGTGAACCGAGATTTGAATGCCGCCATCAATACAAGGAAATGTGCGGTCCTGGAGAAAGGACCTCCAGAGTCGACACAAGAGAATTTTCTTGGACAACCTCTTAAAGTGGGACAATATGAGAAGAAGTTGGAAGCAGTAGTGGGTTGCCGGTTCAAACAAACTGGGAGGCGTCTGCACGCCCGTTGGAGACGTCTCGTCTAGGGCGCGGTTGCCGCCACTACTGTACACCGTTGGCGCCGTTCGACTTTCGAGCGGCGTTGATGGTGCGGGTCGTCTCAAGCGGGCACGCGTTTGACCATGGCGACCTCCTCCCTTCACTCGTCTCTAATCGAGTCTTTCGGAGGCAAAGACGACGGATGGATCCCGCTGCTAGCAGTCGCGCCTGTGCGCGGAAGCGGAGCTCCGCCCCGCAGTTCGTCTGCAAGCCGCCAGAGCGGCTTCATCTTCTGCACACTTGGCACCTCCGACAGCAGCGGCAGGTGTCACGCCACTCTGTGTCGTCGCCGTAGGAACGATTCGGTTCTGCTTCTTTGGAGGCAATGCCTGGACAGGGCGCCTGAGAAGTCCAGTTTATCGCTCGTGCGATCTGTACGTAGGAAAGGTGCTGCTACTGGGTCCTGCATACGACTGGTGGCTAGCCTGGAAGCGTCGGCGCCAGAGGAGCCGCTTCCAGCAGCGGAAGCACCTCCGGACGTGCCAGGCGCGCCAGCTATTCAGCGAGATGAGTCCACGGACGTGTGGCAGCAGCTGCTGCCATTACCACCAACGATGCTTGCCAGATTCACCGAATCGTCTTTCGAGTTCCATATGATGCTCGTAGATCGAGTAATGAATTTGCGTTTTGGATACAAGCGTCGCCATGCAAGACGTCTCGTCTTGCAAGAGCCGAATGCGCACCCCAGCGACATCGCTTGGGATCGAGCGATTCGCCTCTCTGCGTACCTGCAAAGCCGCCTCCAGCGGGGCACGCCGTCGGACTCGACGCAGCAGGCGTCGGTGCCGTGCTTGTCGAGCTTACGCCCCCGAGCGCCCATTTTGAAAGGCCTTATTGCGGGTGGGCGTGAGTTTGAGCAAACGCTCCTTGAGGCGCTGCGGCAACATGGTCATGAGGTTGTCTGCTGTCACTCGGTGGCGGAAACGCTGCGAGCAATGGAAGCTGGGGTTGCGATCATCGCGCAAGCGCCCCTTGAACACGGAACCTTGCATGGTCGCAGTGACTTGCTGGTTCGAGAATGGGTCCAGCTCGGCGACCAGCGCGGAATCTGTCCTGCGGACTCGCCGTGGAATCCGTGGGAAGAAGCCAGTTTGCCCTCAACTGCACTACCACCTGAAGCGCGCTGGATTGCCTCCGTACCTGCGGCGCAGTGGGATCGATATCGTCTGTACCGCTACACTGTCGCTGAATGCAAACTAGCTCGCAAAGCACAGCCGCAGTTTACAATGCAGGCGATGGCGTATCTGTGGATCGTTCGGGCTTTGGAGCGACGTCAGGAGCAGACCCTTGGCTACTGGCCTCGTTTCTATCTGTGTCTGGACAGCGAATCGGATGCGGTTGTTGCGCAGGTTCAGTGTTGGCGTACAGCGGATTGCTCGTTTTACTTTGAAGCGAAACTGGAGGAGTTACTGTCCGTGGTTCGTCGTGAGGGCGCACGTCTACTGAAGACCAACCTCGCGGAGCTTTCGCTGCGCATTGCGGAAAGCGCTTCCAGCTTGGACATGCTCATTGCCATGCGTGAGTGCCGCCGCCGACTCACACAGAACGCCTACGCAGCATGCGCCCTGGAGCGCTATCATCAGAGCCCGTTGCTCGTTACCGAGATGCGCCTGCATGACATGCGCCAGTTATGGGAAAGAGGGTTCCGCAACCTCGAGCAGCTGGCGAGCCTGCCTGCCGCAGAGCAGCTCCAGCTTGCCGACATTTCCCCATGGCGACTTTCGGAGTACATGCTGCAAGCGCGCCTTTTACTGCAGCGTTATCGCCATGGCGATGCGAGCCGACTGCCCTATGAGCCACGGCCGCATGCGAACGCCGAGCCTGCTCGACTGTTGCCACCAGCTTCGCCTTACGATATGTACATCGCCTACATGACTTCATACGATGGTTCGTATTTTCTGCTCGGAATATGGTGCCCGGGGCAGTACGCGCGGCCGACCTCCTTCTGGGCATACACACCAGAAGAAGCCACATCCATCCTCCGGCGTTTCCTGGTCCACGTTCGCGCGGCGCTATTTGAGGATCCCCAGCTGCACGTCTACCACTTTGGCGAACTGGATCGGCACGCCCTGATGGAGGTAGCGCTCGCGACGCACGATGCCGGCGTGCAGGCAACCGTGGATCAGTTACCGCTAGTCGACTTGCGGCAGGTTGTACGGGCCAGCTTCCTCATCGGTGACCACGACCCGTACAACTTGCGATCACTGAACAGTCTCATTCGTGGTAGCGCTATCGCCTGCAGCACTATAGTTATGGCGCCCCAAGCAGAAGCAACAGAACTCTATGAGCACTATCGAATCGCCAGTCGATACAACAACGCTGAGCGTGCGCGTATCGCGCGCAATCGCCTGCTGGCGCTGAGCGCCTCGATCTGCAGATCGTTGCACGCACTCGCCGGCTGGCTGCGCACGCACGACCACGTCTACAGCGCTGCGTGCGCTGGGATGCGTGCACCAGTGCTTTTATCATCATCGGCAGCATCAGCATCAGCAGCAGCAGCAGCAGCAGCGTCGCAGGATTCGAATGATACCTTATCGAACGAATCTGTTCAAACAGGTTCAGATGTGGAGCTCGCTGATCACCGCGAGTGGCGTGCTGCTGCGGGATCATCGGAATCGGGTGCGCGGCGTTGCGTGAACGTCAACAGCAGCGATGCTGGTGCTGCTGCTGCTGCTGCTGCTGCTGCTGCTACTGCTGGTGGTAATGGTGGTGATAGTGATGCTGACGACGAGGACAACGACGAGGATGCCTCGGGATCTGCGCGATTCCGGCACGCTGTGGCGCCGAGTACACCGTACGCTACCATGATAGAGATGCTACGCACGGAACGAGCTGCAGGGATACCGGAGCGGGACGCGATGCTGCTGTCCCTGCACGTGCGGCAACGGCTGCCGGTCGATGATCCCATGCGGGATCTGGTCGATTACATCCTTCGAGAGTCCAAAATAGAGTTGCAGCATTTGGCATGGCGCCAGCGGCCGCAGGTAGCGCTGGATCGCGACCTCTACGACCATCCTGATGTGATCGTGGACGCGATCGTAGTTGACTGGGATGCAGCGTCCCCGGAAACGTCCTTGTCCGCGAGCGACGCCTCTGCTGGCGATCGGCGGCGACGTACCGGCTCCCAAAAGACATCTATCGTCTCTGGACGAGACGTTGATGCTGCAGAGCGCCTGGCGAGTACAACCCGATCCCAAACAGCGCCATCCGCTGCGCTGACACCACCAGCACGACTGGAACAACCGATGGGGGTTGCGGGTGGCGACTCGGTCGACAGCATCGCGGGTATGCACCACGACGACAACGGGTCGGCTGGGAGCGGCGTGCATGTCCAAGGCAGTTCCATATCGACGATGCAGGCATCCAGTGACCTGTCTGGGTCGCCAGGAGCCGCTCCTCGAGTCCAGTATGCGGATCAGGGGCCCGATCTGCCGACGCATTCCAGTGCATCGAAAGCGACGCGCCCACAGCGCAAAAAACTGCAGGCATCTTCGATGAACGGTCCGCCCGCTGAGACTCCCGCACGACCGGATCGCGTCAACTTGCGCGTATGCTTCCCCGCTGAGCAGCGAATCTACTCGGATTCCGGCGAATGGCAGGCTTGTTTGCTCATCGGTGAGCGCTACCTCATGGTACCGCTGGCGCGTCTGCGGTTCACAGGTCCCGATTCGGCATCCATTCAAGTGGACCGGGCGACAGCCGAGCGCTTTCTCCCTGCGGGCACGCGTCTGCCGCGCATCGTTCGACGACCGCCCTTCTTTCGTCGTCTGTCGTCCATTCTGGGTCTCTGTGCAGCAGCGATGCACTCGCGACAGACACCGCTGGTTGCGCGCTACTTGCGACGCGAGTGCCCATTTCCTACTCTGGTGGCGTCTGACGAACCTTTTCGAACTGCCGAGCAGGTACCACAGGTTGTCGAATCGCTTCGTCAGATCACGGATGGGCGCGTTCTGGTGATACAGGGACCGCCTGGTTGCGGCAAAACGCATACCATCGCCGAGTGTATCGCGGAACTGGTGCTAGGGCCACAGCCGACTGGTCGCCATCGCTTTTGTATTGGCGTATGTGCGAGTAGCCACGCGGCCATCGACCAGGCACTGGGCGCCCTGGTGCAACGTCTTCGAATTCGCGGATGTACGCATACCGCAGCGCTGATTTGGCGTATTGGCCAGCACAAGCAGTGCAGTTTACCGACGGGCGCCGTTCACGTAACCACTCGGGTTCCGAGAATGGCGCCGACGTCGTCGGAAGCGGATCCCCCGTTCAGTGTGCTCGCGGGTACGGCATTCGCGCTCTCACACGAGCACCTGCGGGAGCGGCTCGACTACCTCTTCGTAGACGAAGCTGGTCAGATGGCACGAGCGTATTTCGTTGCCATGCTGCCGAACGTTCGGCGTGCTGCGGTGCTGGTTGGTGATCAGATGCAGTTGGCGGCGGTATCGGCGAATAACTCGCTGCTGCCGAGCGGGCGACCCCTCGTCGGTGGCGAGTCTTCGCTGACGTACCTGCTCGGAGCTGACACGTCGGTCGCTGGGCCCGCCTGGGGCTGGTTCTTGCCGACGACGCACCGCCTCTGTCCTGAGCTCTGCCGCTTCATCGGTACGACCTTTTACCAGGGGCGGCTGCGCTGGCATGCCCGTACCGAGCAGCATCAGGTCTGGGATCACCATCTGGGGCGAGCGCGCTCTGGGCTTGGCTTCCTCGCAGTAGATGTGTCGTCGTCGTCGTCGACAGCGACGTTCCCTGGTAGTGCTACCGTGCGCTCGCGCTGGAAGCGGGAAGTCGCTACAGTCCTGCGACTGGTTGCGATGCTGGTGCAAGGGACGCGCTTCGAACTGCGTCTCGGTCCGCAGGCGGCAACGGAGCAGTCAGCGGCACCGCGCCATGTATCCGTGGACGACATTCTGATTGTGGCACCCTACAACGAACAGGTGAATGCCCTGAAAACTGCCTTTACGCTCTGGGCTGCATCGCGCACTCCACAGACGGGCGCAGATGCAGCTTCGAGCAATATACCGCGTATCGGTACCGTCGATAAGTTTCAGGGCCAAGAGCGTCCCATTGTCATAATGAGTCTCTGCGCACCCGAGCAGGATCGCACCGCGGCATCTGGAGGCGACGCTGAGATGCGCACACGCGCGAGCCACGAGGGTATTGCCTTCATCCTGGACGCCCGACGCTTGAATGTGGCGCTCTCTCGGGCGCAGTGTCTGGCAGTTGTCGTTGGTGAGCGTCATCTGGGACTCGGAACGGTTGACGATGTACAGGCAATGAAGGCGATGAATCTTTTCCTGCGTTTGCGTGCCGAGGCGGAGCCATGGATGCTGGAGGAGGACGTTGCCGATGTGCAGTTCAGTAGCGCGTCGTCGACACATGGCCCGTCGCGGCTGTAAGAAGGCCTGGTGGTGTCTCCGAGTGCGAGCAGCGGGACTTGTGTTTGCTCCCCGCCCAGAGTATTCGGCAAAAGATTTGTGTCTTCTTTTTTTCAGGGCCGATGAGCGACGATCTGTTTGGCATACGTCGCACAGTAGACACCGAATCCGTATCGGTGATGGTTCGGCTATTCAGTCAGACACTGCAGAGGTATCAGTGCGGCTAGTAAGCGGCGTATCCGAAGCGCCTAGACAACAGTTTCCTCGTTGTGCGCGTGCAGTGGCTGCTATCGGGATGCGCGCGCTGTTCGGAGCAACGAGCGCTCGATACCATACCAGACACCTGTTCGTATGACGTTGTCGCTGCGGCAGTACCTAGATGCTGAACGCCTTGACGAAACGAGCGTGTTTGCAGGTGATCCTTCGGCGCCGCGCAAATGTGCAGCACACCAAACACCTGCTCGTATGACGTTGTCGCTGCGGCAGTACCTAGATGCTGAACGCCTTGACGAAACGAGCGTGTTTGCAGGTGATCCTTCGGCGCCGCGCAAATGTGCAGCACTGCAGTGCTTCTGCTTCTGCTGCTGCTGCTGCTGCTGCGCTGAAAACGAAGCGCTGCTGGTACTTCGGGCGAATAACCTGCTTCTGGAGACGCATGGACCAAACGACCAATACGCATTCCTTTTAAGACATTCCTTATCAGACCTAAAGACGCCCACGGAACGCCATAGGGTAAGATGTGACGCTGTCTAGTCACTGCAGAGGCACATCGAGTACCGGCGCTTTCCCGGAAGATGCTTCGTCATAGTACTTGGCTACAGTGTCCCAGTTCACAACGTTCCACCAAGCAGCGATGTATTCCGGTCGACGGTTCTGGTACTTGAGGTAATAGGCGTGTTCCCAGACATCGAGACCCAGGATAGGCAAGCCGGGTTTCTCCGCAATACCGCTCATGAGCGGGTTGTCCTGGTTCGGGGTGCTCGTGATGAACAACTGCTTATTCTGGTTCATGCAGAGCCAGGCCCATCCGGATCCAAAACGTCCTGCAGCCGCCTTGTTGAACTGATCCTTGAATGAATCCACGCTCCCAAACTGCGACTCGATGGCGTTCTTGAGTGCCCCGCTGGGCGCCGACGCCGCTGTGCCGCTTGGTGCCATAATAGTCCAGAAGAAGGTGTGGTTCCAGTGCCCGCCACTGTTGTTACGGACCGTTGTCCGGACTGCCTCTGGAGCCGAAGTCACGTTCCGGCAGATGGCCTCCAGGGAGAGACCTTTCAGCGAGCCGCCGTGCTCACCCTGGATAGCTCCGTTCAAGTTGTTGATGTACGTGCCATGATGCTTCGTGTGGTGAATCTGCATCGTCAACGCATCAATATGTGGCTCCAAGGCCGCATAGTCATAAAGCAGACTGGGTAGCGCGAACGACATGATACTTGCACAACTGCACTGCAGACACTGGACGAGCTGCACAACAACAACGTGCCTCACGAGTCGGATCGCTACCGCTACGGCGGATCGCGAGGCGCACGCTCCGACTGCGGGAGGCGGGGCAAGCGCTCGCCGGCGATGGCAGCCGCCGCAGCCGCCGCAGCCGCCGCAGCTCGCTACTGTGCTGTGCAGCGGCGCCGGCCCCGTACCCGGGGTGTATGCGAGGCACCCAGCGCCAGATACCAGCGCTTGCGGTGCGCACGTGTGCGTGCGCGCGCCGCTGAGGAGCATCGATGCGCGCATCGCGCCGCAGCCATGCCGCACTGCTGGAGGCACCGCCACTTGGCGATCGATCCAGTTGATCTGCATGCGCCAGTGGGCAGCATCGGCGGAGAGCTCGTCGTGGCGACTCGCATTCTCTGGGCTTCTCGTGGACCAGCGCTCGCAACACGTTTGTGCCGGTGCGGTGCGGTGCAGTGCAGTACGGTGCAGTGCTCAGTGTTGACGTCTACAGGTGTTACGAATTCAAGGCGGCTTCACACACGATAGGATGTTTCTTACTTGCTCAATCAGCAAACTACAACTGACTTTTGTGGGTGCAAGCACTGGGGCGCGTCTGACGACGCCCTGCTTGGGAGCGCACGGGAACGACACCCCGACACGCACTCGCTTCAGGCCGCACAAGGCTCGTGGCGGTCGCAGGCGTGCGGACGTTGCCGTAAGCCGCCGTTTGCCGCTAGACTGGTTTCAGCTGGTAGCGTCGAGCGGCTGCACGGCGACGACGAGTGGTGTTCGCACGGGCGGCGACCCGGCGCTGCGGCTGCGGGACTGGCTACAGGTTGCACCACCGAGTTTCGCACCTCTTCCCCAAGTCGGCAGTGGTGCCGGCAACGCTCGCGTTATCTGGTGGGTGAATCAGGACCAGCGCGTTACGGATAACGTTGCTTTAGCGGAAGCCGCGCGAGCGACTCGGGACCGTGCACGTGGCGGTTTGCTGCTTGCGGTGTACACCGGCAGTGTGCGCTCGTGCGAGACGCGTTGTGCGCTGCGTGACCTTCGCGAAAGACTTGTTGCATTAGGCAGCGAATTGTTGGTCATTCCCGAAGGCGGTGGAGCCGCTCTGGTGGCGTTACTTTCCCGTCTGCGGAACGAGTTCCAGATCCAGATTGATCGCATCGTTTTCAATCACGCAGTCAACTGGGACGGGGCTCTTGCCGAGCGAGCGATGGTTGAAGCAGTCGAACAGGCAAACGAGCCAGCGTTGACTCTCCAGGGTTACTGGGCAGGCAACACGCTCCTCGACGAAGGTATGGTGCAGGAGCTTTCCGCCCAGGCCGGCAAGCGCAACGTGTCCTTCCTAGCGGTAGCGGGCACCATCCGTCAGAGACGCACAGGGAAAGAAGTCTCCATTAAGCTGGAGCCTGCTCCCGAGCGCCTTAGTTGCCCCGAGGCGCTCTGCGCGCTGGCGGCTGACAGCTGGCGACAAATCGGAACAGGTATGGAGCACGGGACACACCGATGCCCCAGCGAGGCCGAGGCGACGCGCACACTGCAGGCTATCGTGCGACAGCGCAACGAATCGGTCACTGAGCGTCTAGCGCGCTCGGATCATGCCGAGCTGAGCCTCGTCCTGAAATCGGCACTTGATCTCGGTTGCATCTCAGTGAGGCAAGTTCTGAAGCGTATCGCCGAGGTCTACCAGGGCTCCTACGAGGGCTACACGTTCTCTGAAATGATGTGGCGCAGCTATTGGGCGTATCATATGCACTTGAAGGCGTTCGGTGGGGCCGGCGTTACGTATTCTGGAAAGGTTTCGGTGTTTTCATGAACTTGGCATGGACGAACATCGTGGAACCGATAGCGGCGAGCGCTAATCCGAAAGCGTTCAAAGCCGTAAAGTGATATTCCCACAGGATAAAACCTAATGCGGTTTGGAGAAGGTTCTTGGTCTGACCGGCGATCGCTGTCACCAGTGGCGTATTCGTTGCGGTGCACCAGAGTGTCGTAACGTTCACCGCCAGCGCCGACGCCGAGGACAAGAGCAGTGCAGCGGCGAACGCCAAACCGCGTCGTTCCAGCTGTGTTGCCAGGGCGTCCAGGGCACTGGGTGCATCGGCAGTGCGCCGCATCTCCAGAAACCAGGCAGCGACCAGCGCCATTGGAATCGCGAACAGGTTGGTGTAGAAGGTGATCACCAGACTGTCCAGTTGCCGACGCCCCAGCCGCGGGGTTGCACGTTTCAGCGCCACCAGGTACAGGGCCGTGGCGCAGTTGTTGAGTATCACGTAGCTGTAACCTAGCCAGTCGGCGTTGATCTCTCCGATCGCCGCCAGCACCGACCCAACCGTCATCACAGCGACTGCCTTTTCTACCGCAGCCGTCTCTCGCCGGCCCAAGAAGATGGCCTCGAATATCATGACTGCCACAGCGGAGAGGCGACGGAACGCGCTGAACATGGGCAGGTTCGCAGTCTCGAGCGCCACGAGGCCGGTGAAGACATTCAGAACGAAAGTTGCTGCCACGAGAAGCAACGGGACCCAGTTTGCGGGTAGCGGTGGAAATCTGCGCCACACGAGTAGTAACGCTGTGCTCGTGACAACGAGCTGGGCCAGCAGGATTACCAGTGGGTACGCGAAGTCAAAAGACGAGAAAACTGCCTTGTTAACAATCACTCCTAGCAGAGAAGTGAGCGTATAAAGCGCCGCACTAGCCCACGGCGCGAGTGTCATATGCAAAGACCTTCGACGCTTGCTCTGCGATCAGCATAGGGTCGGCATCTTGGACCAGTGTTCCCTTTGAAGGGAAAAGACGTAATGTTTGTCTGGATGTTATTTCGCAGGGGAGGGGGGCGGCATCCGCAGGGCGCTGCGATCGATTCTCTTTCGATGGCGAAATTCGTTTACATTGACCGGGGATCTCAGCCGGCGAGATGGATATTGGTAGTCGAAAAAGCGTCCATCATGACGCATCTACCATCAAAGCCCATTACTAATGCATCATTTTGGATACACCGGTAGTTTTGTACGTCCTGTTGTGCCCCGAGTGTCTGATTTGAGCTCCAGCGAAAGCGCCTGTAGCGCTGATGTCAATGCTGAACGGACACAGAACGGCTTTGCGATACCACTGAGGGCGTCGTATCGAGGAAGGTTTCACCTGATACGGAGTCGGAATACGTAATCATTCTGGGAGCCTGACAACTGGGCAGCCAGATCTGCTGCCTGCAACAGCGTGAAGCGACGTGCTAGGAGTCTGTTAGGACCAGGGCGACGCCATGACGCAGGCCGCCCGCTCTTAATGCCAGAGTAAATTGTGACAGGCCGAGTACGCACATCACGAATCCGAAGAATCATATGATCGTGAACCTGGAGCGTTTTATGATACGTGCCGTGTTTGCACTGTACCCAGGGTATCTCTTGCAAGTGGCTATGGGCGATTATCAACGGCATCACGAACCATCGTAAGCATGAAGATAAGATTGAATTCTTTGACAAGAGGTCGTCAAACGAGAGCACGAATGAAGATTCTGTAATCCGCGCGGCTATTCAAGAGCGCCCTGCGGTTCTGGGGTTGGCGGATTCGACAGACAAGATATCAGAGTTGAAAGAAGATAAGGAAAGATACTATCGCCTCGTCCTCCGGTACCTCGCGTTTCTGGACCGAGAGCTCGAACGCAAGGCAGAAACGAAGCTGAGTGAAGAGGCAAATGAAGAGTGGGAGAGACGGAAGGATTTCCTAATGGGGGAGCGCTTCAACGGCGTTCCAATGTGCAACCTCAAGTCACATTTTGTGAGTATCGACTCCAGAGTCCTTGACGCCGCATGAAAGAGATCAGTCCCGAGTTCGATGTTAGCAGGGAGGACTTC
>Ga0123519_10014749_pt1 | contig 11066 bp, 12 predicted proteins | sample YelNatPaOPRAMG02_FD_87396 | JGI IMG/M metagenome (GOLD analysis project Ga0123519, IMG submission 87396) | Hot spring microbial communities from Yellowstone National Park - Yellowstone National Park OP-RAMG-02 (version 2) | ecosystem: Environmental > Aquatic > Thermal springs > Hot (42-90C) ... | reverse complement strand
CGGGTTCGGTTACGCCTTCTGTTCCTTCGGCTCGGTAGAGTTGCCCTTTTGGTATCTTTACCGGGCCTTTGAGCTGGTGTTCCTCCGCGTGTGCTACCGAGGCCCGGACGAGGACGTTGGCAATAGAGTCGCCTAGCTCTCTAATCTTGTCATCCGGCATTCCGGGAAAGACCTTGCGCAGGAACGCCATGTAATCCGCGTCGCGGCGCGATCGCACTTGCCGGTTACGCACGATGTAGAGGGCTTTCATAACGTCGTCCTCGAAGTCCAATTCGCGCGTTTGGTATCTGGGCTTCGCACCGGCTAACTCTTTAGGCAGTTTCGGCGATTGCGCCTGCGCTGTCGTCTGCGGCGGCTGCACGATCCCCTGCGTCTGCGGAGGCGTCTTCGGTTCGGTCTTGGTCGTCGTCGCGGGTTGTGTAGCCGTTTCTGGGGCTTTGGCATGGACGGCGTCGTGCGGTTGTTCCGGGATCACCAACTTGCCGGATGTTGTGCCGCTCTCGTGTTGTGCCCGCGCCATTGGCTTGATCACGTTATCGCGCAGGTGAGTACCGCGTGCTCGTATCTGCGCGTCGCTCTCTCCTGGGAACACAGTCCGCAGGAACGCCATGTAATCTGCGTCGCGGGCGGACTTCCGAGAGGTCTGGCTTACGATGTAGAGGGCCTTGGATACGTCGTCCTTGAACTCGACCTGATATAGGCTGCCGCTGTAGCCATAGCGCGGCTTCGCGCCTGCAAGCTCTCTCGGTAGCCGGTGCTGACCAGTAGGCGCAGCAGGGGTAACAGGCGTCGGCGGTTCTGGCTTTTGCGGTTCTGGCGCCGGGCCTTTCGGTATCTGCGGCCTCTGTGTCCGCGTGCGGGTTGTGCGCGGAGCGGTTGTTGTGGTGGCAGGTGTCCGTGCGGCTCCGCCGGAAGGCCCCTCTGGGCCGCGCGGGCCTGCCCAACGCTGCACGATACGCCGGGCCAATTCGGGGGCGTATTGGCGTATCTTCGGGCCGCCGATCATCACGAGGACAGGCGTGAGTTCTCCAATGGCGCCACCAACGTCCCCATTTCTAGCAAGCTCGAATGCGCGCGTGACTGCAGGTGCGTTGAGCGCCACGGCAGGGGCGTGCCCCAGCATTTGACCCAATACCCGGACTGCGGCTGATGCACTGCGCGCTCCGGCTAAGGCTGCGCCGATCCTCCCAACCGGGCCGAATAACGCGAACGTCGCCATGCCGGAAGGCTCCAACATTCCCATCGTCGCGCGCGCAAGTCCGGGGCCGAAGCCACGCATGTTCTGCAAAGCCATGTAGGTTCCGGGGACTCCACCTTTGCCGCTGCGTCCCCAGAACTCCAACGCGGTACCGGGCAGGCTCGGCGGCACCTCTTCTATCGGAACCGCGCCTCTGCCCGTAAGCTGTGTTGCGGCGTTGAGCAACGTCCACGCAACGGTTCTGTCGAGGTCGGACGGAAGGGATCGCAGGCCACCGGCGCCTAACGGGCCGTACTGCCCAAACCGCGCGCTGCGCTCCTGCGCGGCGGTCATAGCGCCTAGCCCTAGCTTTCTGGCGGCTTCGGTGAAGTGTTTAGTGGAACGGAAGCCGTACTGTTCGGACGCTTCTTCCAGCACGCTCGGCAGGTGCACGTAACCGGCTTTGATAGCTAAGGCCAAGCGAACGATCGCGTGTCTGCCGATTGAGGAGAATCCGGGTTTGAAAACCGAGTCCCAATGCTCGTATGGCGTTTCTAGCAATCGGACAAGTGTTTCCCCTGGTATGTGGCTACGCCAATCCGGGAAGCCGAATACCTTCGTTTGCAGATAGCCCTGCTCGTCCTCACCCGGCGCGGGCGGAGGCAGTTTCTGCAACATCTTCTGGGCGTACGGATCACCCTGAACCTGATTGATCTTCCGCTTGACTGGCAGTGGCTTCGTAGGCATCCTCTACCGTCCGTCAAACGCGCGCATTATTCCGCCGTCTCTGGGGTCTTCCTTAGCTGCAGGAGCGGCAGCACGAACTGGCGTCTTTCGCCGCGTCGTTTTCTGCGGAGTGGCCGCTTTCCTTTTTACCGGCGTCACCTGCAGTGGAGTCCGCACAGGCACCGATAATGGGCCTGGAACTTCGCTGGCAGGCGGAATCTGGTTGATAAGCAGTGATAGCGGGTTAGCCCTGATCCGTTCCACTTCGGCCTGTGGCAGGTAGCCGAGCTTGGCTAGAGCATCTAATCCGCTCACAACGCGCGGCCCCCATTCCTCCGGCGGAATGCCCGCCGTGTTCAATTCCGAGGCTACGTGGGCAGCACCAGCAAGAATGAACTTGTCCGCATGCTGCTTGCCTACGGCAGCAATACCTGCAGGGCCGAATTGTTCCATGCCTGTGATAACCGCATCCCAAATACCCGGTAAGGCTTCCTGCGCCTGCTTCTTATCCGGATCGTTCGCCGATAGGTTCGTATCGTTGGCAACCCGGTACATGTGGAACAGGAAGTCGAGAGGCTTCTGGAGACCAGAGGTAACCTTCGCGTATTGATTAAGGCCTGCTTGAGACATTTTTACGCCCATCTTCACCAAGTCGAGGTTCAACTTCTGTATGTCGCGCTGGCTGCCGAGGTAGGATCGCAGGATAGCGCGCTCGTTGTACGCCTTGGTCTGAACGCCGATTCTCCTCTCTGCCAATGCTTCTTTGAACTGTGCCATGCGCTCGGCGAGCGTCTCGCGCGCCCCCATCATCTGCGCTTCTATCCGCCCTTTGATCACCGTGTTGAGGGTGTCCGATATTGCCCCTAGCGTTGTCCGGGACATGTCGTATTGCATTTTGCGGAGTGCATCTGCGTGGTCACCGGCTATCTGGGCAAGTTTTGTGAACGCCTCGATCTTGTTCTTCAAGGCATCTACTTCGTGTTGAGCAAGAGCAGCAGCTTGTATGTCCGGCCTCATCTTGTGGAGGAGACCTAACTCCACCTTCTTCCCTGCTAACTTGGCCTTTATGTCCTGCTCGAACTTGTCCAATTCGTACCGAGCAAGATCGCGTGAATGTTCGGCCTCGAACAGTGCCTGGTCGTAAGCCTGCAGCTTGTCGAGGTGCTCCTTCATCGCCTCCCATCTTCTCAGGAGGTCGGTGAGAAGCAATTGGCGCTTTTCAAGCGCGTCTTGGTAGGCTTGCGCAGCGGAGTCAATGGCGCCCTTGATATTGCTTGCGGCGATTGCGCCTGCCGCTTCCGGCGCGGCGAAGCCTGCGATTGCCGCGAAGAGAGAGCCGAGGGCAGAGGGGCGTGGGACCGGACGGTTCGGGATCGGCAATTGCGGCGGAGGAAGGTATCGCGGAGGCGGGGCAATCTTCTCAAGCGGAACGTTATTGCGCAGGAACGGGATTGCCTTGAGCGTTTCCTGCAGCTCCGCCATTGGCCCGGCGACCTTCATCTCCGCTCGTTCGGCGTCCAGTCTGCCCTGAATAGCTCCCAGCTTCTGTTCCGCACCGGCATAATCGGCAGCTATCCCTTCGAGAGCAGTGCGGTAGCCTGCCGCCTCTTGATCCGCTTCCGTAACGAGAGGGGCAATCTCCTTAGATTGAGCCTGCCCCCAATTGAGATAGTATTTGATGGCCGCGTTAGCTTCCGGATCGTTCGTCAGCGGCGGCATCAATGGGTTTTTCTGGGCTACCTTCTTGTTCTGGTCAGCGGCCAAAGTTTAGCTCCTTGTGTGCCGTTCACATAATCACCTGTCGCCCGTCCTAACACCGCGCCGGTTCCAAGCAGATCATTCTGTGTCGTAGCCGATAGTCCTGCAACAGAGGCGGGGTCTTGGCCTTGCAGGTAGGCTGCGAACCGTTGCTGGATGGTCGGCAGGCTCATTACCCCACCTCCAAGGTTCAGGTTCATGTTCCACGGGTTCACGCCCTGGAGTGCCGCGGCGTTCTGTTGTTGGAGCGTCGGGACTGCACCGTTCAGATTGAACCCGGATTGCGGGAAGAGCGGAGAAGTAACAGGAGAGGCGGGAGTTGCGCTCCTGTTCTTGCCAGGCTGTTGTGCCTGTTGAGGGAAGAGTGCTCCGAGGTTGTACAGGAAGTTCTGCACACCTGCTACAGCGTTCGCGTAGTTCTGGCGGGCGTACTGAATGTCGCTGCCTAGCTGTTGAGCCTGGAGGCCGTAGAGCGATCTCTGCGCGTCGGTTATGAACTGTCTCTCCTGCAGTCTCTGCTGGAGGGCAAGGTTCGCAAGCGACTGAGCCACTTCTCCCCCGAAGAGTGCCATAGAACCTGCGAGTGCAGAGGAGTTCACAACACCGGCTGCTGCATTCGCTGCGCCGAGTGCCCTGGCTGTGGATTGGAGTTGATCATTCAGTACGCCGGTTCTGGAGGCAAGGGCAGTAAGATTGCCGGTAACAAGATCAAGGTACTCCCGCTCGTTCAGGCGGGACTGTTCCATGATGAAGTTCTGAAAGGCTTCCTCTGCTTTCTTCCTGGCAGAGGAGGCGCCGAAGAGGCCGCCGAGAGCGGAGAGGCCGGAGAGGCCCAATCCGATGCCGGTTGCAAGGTCCATTGCCATTCAATCACCCCCTTGATGGCAATTCTACCACAGGGGCAAGAAGTTGGCAAATAGCAAGCCCCCGGCAGGGTGCGGGACCGGGGGCTTGACAGGAGGTGGAAGAGCGATGCGCACACCACAAGGAGAAAACCTGCGCTTCGCTGGAACGGAATACTGCGGCTTCCGGTATCCGGTATTCTGTTCACTTCTATCATACCACAGGAAATTGCCCGTGTCAAGCTCTTGACAGCACCGGCGACGTGTGGTATTTTAACGGTGTCAAACACACATGGAGGAGGAGCTTCGATGAGCGAGTTCGATGTTGGTCATGTTGTGACAACTCAGGAAACAGAAGAGAAGGTGCGGCAGGCAGTTCCGGTTAACGGTTTCATCTTGATCACGGACACCGGTTTCTTCGCTCGCGGGATGAGATTCCAGCGCGGATGGAAACTGGAATGGGAGATGCAGATCGGAGGGTGGGAAGACCCAGACGTGAAGGCGCGGGCCGGCGCAGCATCTCAGGACGAATTAGAGGCTGGGATATGGGGTTGGTTGCTTTGGTATGGCGAAGCGGCGGCGAAGAAGCGGCACGTAGATGGCATCGTCTTTCCGAACGCATTCATTCTTACGAACAGCAATGGCGCGATGGTGCTGGCGCGCGTAGTCGATGTTGATAGATGGAGGCTGTACGAGTGTAGTGGTGCCGACTTCGGCAAGATCGAGGCGCTTATGCACGGGCGGTGGAGCACGGTGGATTCTGCACGTGAGGCATTGCACAGTGCTCTCCGGATTGCAAAAGTCACCGTATAAGTGAAGGGTGAAGGGTGAAGGGTGAATGGTGAAGGGTGAAGAGTGAAGGGTGAAGAGTGAAGGGTGAAGAGTGAAGGGTGATAGGGTAGTCCGCTTCTCATCACATTGGAGGTTAGCTATTGGCAAGGACACGGCGTTGGCTACGATTGGGCGAGATGGCTCGCGTGCTTGGCATATCCCGACAAGCTGTATGGGTGCGCTGGAAGAAGGGCCAGATTGCGTGGAAGCAAACGCGGTTCTATCGGCTATACGATCTCAGGTCGGTGAAACGTAAGAGGTGAAACGTGAGAGGTGAAACGTAAGGAGATAGGAGCATGAGTGATCCCTGGTTGGTAATCACGGATAGCGAAGGGTTAGTTGCCCGCGCGATCATCCACGAAGACACCGTAGAGCTAGAATGCTGGCCTGTACGCGGCACCACCACATACAACAAGCTGGTTGCCAAGGGCGGCGATTCGGCAGGCCCAGGCCTTTCTGCAATGGCCTTCTACTACATGGAGAGAGACATACGATCCGCCGAGCAAGGGCCCGCATTCTTCGTGGTCACCGGTAGCTGTCGGGACTTCGTGATCGGCTTTCGGTTCTTTGACGACAAGGATCAGAAGTATCGCTGGCACCTGTGCAAAGGCTCGATGCCGGATGTGAAGATCACGGACACGATAAGCCTGCAGGGAAGTTACCTGACAACCTTTCCGCGCCTAGCCGATGCGGTTGATCAAGCTATCTGGCACGTGATTGATAAGGTAACAGAGGAATCCAATGGAACAGAGCGAAGTGAAGGGTGAACAGAAGTACACCGAGGCTGACATTGAGAAGTGCCCGGTATTCCAGGCCTACAAGTGGGCGAGACTGCAATGGGGATTGCCTGGAGCCGAGGAGGATCTAGCGGCAAAGAAAGCAGAGTTGATCAAACGTTACAACGATCCGAACACAAAGGTGGAGTTCGTGCCGCTGATGGAGGAAGGACTGGTCTGGTTCCTCCTACCAAATATGTGGGCACGCCTGAAGCTGAAGCCGTATTGCCTCCGCGTTCGGATTGGCAGTTGGGAAGCATGGCTCCATCGCGGATACTGGACTAACCGGCCCGGCCTCTACTGGACTGCCGTTGTACAACCGCCGTGGAAGCGTAGCACGGACGAATGGGGACGGATGGACGATCCTCCAGGATACCCAACGCCGGTAGCGCTTATCGAAGAGCTGTACACAATCCAACAGAAGGTGGTGAATGCCGCGCTGGAGGAATTGCCGGAGAAGGAGAGAGGCCACTACGCCTACCTGCAGCGCACGATCGTTATCCAGGACATAGAAGAACCGCTCTACCACCATATCTTGGCCTGGGAGGCAGACTGGCCGCGAGACCTGCCCTGGACGGTAGCAGAATGGTACGACCGCAAAGAGATCAGGGGAACCGAGGCAACGACACTCCTAGATGCCATCAAAATAGCCTGGAAATGGATCAAACATCCAAACCGCAAGGCACTCAGGAAGATGGAACGAGAACGTAGGAGGATACTGGTAGAGAAGGGAGAGTAAGCTGATGAGAGTGGTGGTCAATGTCCTGCTAGGCACAATGGCCGTAATCTGGTTCTTCGGAACAATCCTGATTATCGGAGCCATCGCCTGCCTCTTCCGACTACCACTCAACCTCATCGTCTTCGTAACCCTCCTCGGCATCTTCTTCAACGCAATAGACCCAAATAACGACCGGGATTACTAAGTGTAAACCGCACATAGAAACAATATCCCGATATAGATATGTTGCGCTGAGGCCGGGAGGTATATACCGAAAATCTAGAAGTTTTGTGCGGGGGTGCTGCGCATTACCGCTGCCGCCCCTGAGCCACCCCTCCCCTCCCGCGCGCTCGCCTGCGCCTTCCTCTTCACGCGCACGCACGCAAGCGATGATCAGCGATGATCATCGATGAGCGGATCGGATCATCACGCAGGAACTGGTAGAGGGTGGTGCGCTGGTGTCTTTATAAGGAATAGACGCCCATGCGCAGGAAGGAACCGAAGGGAAGGATGCACTAGCTACCGCCTAGCTAGAAACTAGCTATTGCAAAACCGGCCGCATTGTGCTATATATGAAGATGCAGAGGCGCCTGGATCACATGAGGCGCCAACATAACACACCATAGGAGGTACGGCAAAATGGCCAATGGGCTAACGCTCCAATTCATGCATTCCCTTTTACCGGCATACCGCTTCCGCAAGGTTGCGGAATTGCCGGGAACCCTCGAACCGCGCACCGTCTACGTGGCGCCCCTTCGCGATTCCACATACTTTCACAGTTCCCGCGCGTTCGCATACGCAATCCGTCATGCCGACGGCTGGAGTGTATACTCCCCATCCGTCGGCAATCCCCGCGCAACCCTGCAATATAGCAGGCTGACGCGTGCAGAAGCGGAACGGAAGGCGATTCTACGGCTGGAGGTACTGACGCGATTCCATGCGTGAGTAGCCCCAAACCTGCAGAATCCGCTTCTGCAATTCCGAACCCGGCAGGTTTACCCTGCCGGGTTTATTTTATGCCGCAGGTATTGACGCCATGCAAAACATGGGCTATAATGGATGCAGAACCGCACCGGAAACGTCCGGGCGGTAACCTTAGAGGAGGTAAGAGGAATGAGCACGGAAACCACACAACTGAATACAGGTGCACGGTTGGCCATGATGGGGCGCGCGGCTAACGTGGCAGGATGGGCAGGGCATGCATGGGCGCGGTATCCCGAATGGGCGGAATTGGAGCGGATCGCGCGGGAAGCGTCGGTGGCGGAATGGCCCGCGCGGATTGAAGATGTCACGCGTGCGGCTATGGAGAAGGCAGCCGCTGCCAATCCGGTGGCCCGGCAGGTTATCTTCATGGCAGGACGGCTTGCGCCGGGCCTGGAATGGAGCGATGAGTACCCGCCTAGCAGCGCAAAACCACGCGCGTTGGTGGTGGCAATTGGTGCACACGACCAATTGCGCGCCTACGTGTCCGAATCCGGGGACACGTACGTATACCGTGGGGCCCGGCGTCGGGCCGTGATGCTAGAGGTGCAATACGATGAATGGGGCGATGCCGTAGCCGCCCGGTTCCGATTAGCAAAGGCGGCGCGCGGGCGGGACGTGGCCCGCGTCGTGGCCGCCGCAATGGCGGCAAACCGCGGCGCAAAGTATTGCATTCAAGATGCCCTGCCTGCCGTGCTATCGCCGAAGCGCGCGCAGGAATACGCCCTGCGCATTCTAGACGCAGGGAACGCTGGGCATATACTCGCCCGGTAAACGGCGCCCGCTCCCGCAACCGAGGAAGCGGAAGGCTTATCCTTCCGCTTCCTTCTGTTTGTATCCCTCCCGATCCGTTCCGCTCCCTCACGATCCCCAAACCGGAACCGTTCCGCCATCCGTAACGCGAACCCTCCGCATTCCTTGCCCCTGTAAGCCGCGGAGAGCCGCGGAACGGCCGCGCCATGACTTCTTACACGTTCCACGCTCATTACCCCTTTTTGCCTCTGTAAGCCACGGAGAGCCTCTTATTGCCTAGTTGACCACATAGGAAACTAGCCGCGCAATGTAAAAGGACGGGAGGCGCTGGCCTCCCGTCCCCGGATGCCGCTATTCAGTTTTGCACCTGCTACCCTTCCGCCTTCCCCTCCTGTATCAAGATAACGTTATGCGGAACATTTACCGTACCTCCCCATCCGGCCCGGCGCACCACGCGCGCGCTAACGCCGCCGCCAGGTGATACTCCAGCCGGTATTTCCGTACTACCCGGTGGCCCGGTTCCTTGCGCAGGTGTAACGTGCACGGTTTGCCCGGCGCCTTCCCGTCATACAACGCCGCCGATCGCTTCGCGTTCCCGTCGCCTTCCTCACCATAAAACCAGGTAACGCCGAAGCGTTCGTGCCCGGCTAGTGAGACGTCTACCCTTGCCATTGCCTTATACCTCCTCTTGTATTCGGCGCCGGTTCCCGGCGCCGTCTGCAACATCAATATATCACGCGCGATTGACTCCTGTCAATACCCCAGCCGCAAAGAAACCCCTGCAGGTTATAACCTGCAGGGGTTTCGCAGTAGAGCCTCCGCCGCCCTGCGCGGAGCGGCGGAAGCCTCCGGGATCAGTACGGCGCCCAGCGCGCGCACGCCGCCGCCGCTACCTCCCGGACACCTGCAACCTCTTCCGAATCCTCCACGATTACCACGTCCTGGTGCAGGTCTAATCGTACCCGCTCACCAATCACCGGCGCACGGTACCCCAACACCGTCCGCGGGTTCATGCCTCTACCCTTCCGCCTTAAGCGCCTGTTCCAATTCGCCGATCAGGTGCTTCAGTTCCTCTTTGCTCATGTCCTTGGGCCGCTTTACATCCCGCTCGTCCACGCCCAAGTGCCACGCGATGGTCGCCATTACCGCCTTCGTGTCGGTTGGGTCTACGCCCGCCTGTTGCACCAGCTCCTTAAGACGGGCATTCAGCGCGATGATCTCCGGATCGGAATGCGCCGCCGCCCGCGCCCGGTAATCTACCGCCGCCGCCACAGGCTTGCCCACCGGCGCACTCGGCTTTGCCGGAACCGCCGCCGCCGCTTGGGACTGCACCGGCCTTTGCACCGGCGTATCCGCCACATGCTCCCCTTCGTCCAGCTCCACGGCATACTGCGCACCGAACCCTACAAAGGCCAGCGCACGGGCAACGGCGCCGGTCTCCGCCTTCTCAATGAACCCCGCCGCAAAGTCCTGGAGAGTCTCCGTTTTGTGCGCGGTTGCCACCGGCTTGCCCTCCGCGTTGCGGATAGTCGCCTTGACGGTCGCGAACCCTTCGGCCATTCCACCCTCGACGATCTCCGTTTGAATGCTCCAATCCGGGCATTCTTCACGGAACCACACGACACGAAACTGCGCCGGTAAGTACACCTTATTGCCCTGCAACCTCAGCAGGTAAGGTTGCAGGTATTCCGGCATTCTTCTCTTTAGCTCCTCACTCATTGCTCTTGCCCCTCCTCTCCGGCATGGCGCAACCCGTGCGCCATGCTCCGCATAATGTTTGCCGCGTCACGCACTCGTTTTCGGCGCCAGGATATAAGCCCGCCCAATTGCACCAAGAACTCCGCAGAGGAATTCGCATCCGGCAGCGCTATTGTCGGGAACCCCAACCCAACGCCTAGCTTCTCCTCTACGTCTTTCAATTCCCGCTCCAACGCAGGGGCCTGACGGGCAAGCTCCCGCACGTCCTCCGCGATCTCGTCCGCCTGGTCATTGATCTCGTCAATGCGTTCGCCTAGCCTCATCAGTACAAACGAAGCGTAAGGCGTTTGGCGCGCGGCGCTAATCAGTTGCTCATATTGCAACGCGCTGACCACGTCCTCAAGGCGCTCGGCAATCCGCGTACACGTCTCTGCCAGCACCTCTGCATTGTAGACTGCTTGCGTCTCACTCATTACTCTTCGCCTCCAATGTACAGCTTAAGCCACTCCGCCAAGCGCCCTGCCACGTATTCCGCTTCACCTGCCGGTACGTGCGTGCTCATCATCAGCCGCCCGTGTTCGGCAGGCAAGTCCTCATCCGGCATACACTCCACGCCGTCATGCCCGTCCACGGCATACACTCCGATCGCGCCCCACGCCCGCAATGTGGTCGGCGGTCGGAACTCCCGGAACGTCACGATCAGCTTCATGCGATTCGCGCGTTCCCACAGCTTCCCAAGTTGGAACATCCGCGCCATTGCCGCCGCATCGGTTCCGATCGGTTCAACCCATTTGCTCATTGCTCCG